>JAANMY010000606.1_pt1 | contig 49347 bp, 41 predicted proteins | sample 7279691 | NCBI WGS metagenome assembly JAANMY01 (sample SAMN14094543, study PRJNA606508) | bioreactor metagenome | isolation source: A lab-scale SPAN reactor treating ammonium-rich wastewater day 388 | place: Ireland: Galway | collected 2018-02-07 | reverse complement strand
CGCCCCCTGAGACAGCACGTCCCTGTGCTGTCTCAGGCTCCGCGGCATCCCTGCCGCTGCTTCGCGCGAACACCTTATCCCCGGCTCGCAATAATCCCGTAGCTAGCGAATAAACATCGCATCGCCGTACGAATAAAAGCGGTATTGCTCAGCAATGGCCGTTTTGTAGGCATGCATTACATTTTCCCGGCTACTGAACGCCGATACCAGCATAATCAACGTCGATTCCGGCAAATGGAAGTTGGTGATTAAGGCGTCAATTACCTTAAACTGATAACCCGGGTAGATAAAAATCTGCGTATCGCCACTGTAAGCAACCAGCTGACCGCCGCCCTGCTGCGCGGCTGACTCCAGTGAGCGTACCGAAGTAGTACCTACCGCAACCACTTTATTACCACGTGCTTTGCAGGCAGCAATCGCATCGACTACCTGCTGCGGTACTTCGATATATTCAGCGTGCATTTTATGCTCTAACACATTGTCTACCCGCACCGGCTGAAAGGTGCCGGCACCCACGTGCAGCGTAATGTAAGCAAACTCGACGCCCTTGGCTTTTAACTTGTCTAACAGCGGCTGATCAAAATGCAAACCCGCAGTGGGCGCCGCCACAGCACCGGGTTTTTCGTTGTACACCGTTTGGTAGCGGGCTTTATCTTCCTCAGTATCCGGCCGGTCGATATAAGGCGGCAGCGGCATATGGCCCAAACGCTCCAGCATATCCAGCACCGGTTCATCGCCGATAACCTGCAGCTCAAATAACTCATCATGCCGCTGCTTCATCACCACTTTGGCACTGCCTTCGAGCAAAAGCTCGGTGCCGGGCTTGGGCGCTTTGCTGGCGCGGACATGGGCTAAAAAGCGCTGGTTGTCCAGCATACGCTCGACCAGCACTTCTACCTTGCCACCCGAGGCCTTCTGGCCAAATAAGCGCGCCGGTATGACCTTGGTGTTGTTAAACACCAGCAGATCACCGGGTGCCAGCATAGCGGCCAGATCTTTGAATATATGGTGAGACAACTCGCCACTGTGCTTATCCATCGCCAGCAGGCGGCTGGATGAACGTTCGGCTTTGGGAAAACGGGCAATCAGCTGCTCGGGCAGCTCGAATGAGAAGTCTTTAACCTGCAAACTAGTTACTGACATAAAGGGTTCCTTGGCTTTACCGACCAGAGGGGCACGGCGTAAAAAAACAGCGCGCAGTTTAGCAGAAACTGCGGCTTAACGGCATTTGTTTGCCAGCACCTGAGCGATTAAATCGGCCATCAGCCGATAACTACGCGCCTTGGTTGAAGTAGGCCGCCAGGCCACGCCGATATCGCGGTAAGCCGCGGCATTACCCGGTGCCTGTGCAACCAGTTCAGTGCCGTCGAGCAGGCCGCTGTTAATGGCCATTTGTGGCATAAAAGTAACGCCTAATTTGTTGTTCACCATTTGGGTTAAGGTGTGCAGGCTGGTGGCAAAAAACGGGTTTACCTTGCGGCTGTCTTCCAGCTCGCAGGCTTTAACCGCGTGGTTAGTTAAGCAATGCTCGCGCTCCAGCAAAAAAATACTTTCATCCGGCCACTGGCTAATATCCTGGTTAAAGCCGCGGTCCAGCCAGTCTTTGTGCAGTACCAGCTTAAAGCCATCTTTGGCCAGTACTTCGGTATGAAAAGCACCCGTCTCATAAGGCAGCGCCAGCAACACCATATCCAGCCTGCCCTCTGCCAACGCATGCAGTGAGTTGTCCGAGGTATCCTCACGCAACAGCAGCTGCAGCTCTGGGTATTGCTGGCGGCACATCGCCATCACTTCGCTTAGCACAAAAGGCGCTATGGTTGGAATACAGCCCAGCCGGAAAGGCCCGGCCATGGGTTTGCCCTGGCATTTGGCAAACTCGGTCAGCTCTTCACACTGCTCAATAATATAGCGCGCCTGGCGCACCACATCTTCGCCCAGCGGGGTAAAAATGAAGGTTTTATGATCGCGCTCCAGCAACTGGGCGTGCATGGTTTCTTCCAGGTTAGCAATAGCAGCACTTAGCGTAGACTGGCCGATATAACAGGCTTCTGCCGCCCGGCCAAAATGCTGATGCTCGTGCAATGCCAGTAAATACTGTAACTGTTTAACACTGGGTAAGCGCTTCATTATTTATTCCGATTGAAAAATGCAATTTTCGTTTAAATAAGCGTTTAAAATGTACGCCGCCCTGCCTGAAGATGCAAGACTTTTCAGCTTAGCGGGTCTTGTCGGCACTGCCTATACTCATTCACTTGTCCGATTTGTAATTTTAAGTTTGAACATAATTTACATTTGTTATAGCTTGATAACCAAATGCAAGCACAAATACTCATCTTTTCGCGATAAACGCCAAGAAAAGCTATTTTTGTTTACATTTTCTAGCCAAATAAGCCCAGATGTCGAGCCAGGCAGTCCGCGCAGTACCGGGCATTACACACTATAACGATAACAATCACCTGGAGGGTGAACATGTCCAGAAGTCAAAATATCGTGCTGTTAGCCGGCGTTAGCCTGCTGGCCGCCAGCATAGCGAATGCCGTTGCGGCACCGGCCGACAGTCTGCGCCAGGCCGCAGAGCAGGCCAGCAGCCAACGTTATATCATCAAGTATAAAGAAGCCGGTCTGAGTAAAGAGCGAGCCCTGCAACAAAGCAAAGCCAATAAACAACAAGCACTGGCTGCTCTTAGCAGCAACAGCGAGCGTTTAAGCCGCCAGGGTGTCAGGGTGCACAAATTGCTGGCCAAGCGCAATGCGCTGGCAGCCGAATTAAACCCGGTAATGCTGGCACGGTTAAAAGCTGATCCAACGGTAGAATATGTCGAACGCGATTTACCCCGCTTTCCGATGATGCAGCAAATTCCCTACGGTTTTACTATGGTGCAGGCCGATCAGGTCAGTGACGAATTTGCTTCTAACCAGACCGTCTGCGTAATTGACTCGGGCCTGGGTTTACCGCATGAGGATTTTAATGCTGCCAATATCACCGGTAGTAATGACATCGGCACCGGTAACTGGTTTGACGCCGGCGGCCCGCACGGCACCCACGTTGCCGGCACAATAGCCGCGCTGAACAACGATGTCGGTATTGTCGGCGTGATGCCCAATGGCAACCTGAAGCTGCACATTGTTAAAGTATTTAACGACGATGGCTGGGGCTATTCATCCAGCCTGGCGCAGGCTGTAGATACCTGTGCACAAAACGGTGCTACGGTAATCAACATGAGCTTAGGCGGTGCCGGTTCCAGCGTGACTGAGCGCAATGCGATGCAAGCAGCCTATGATGCCGGTGTATTGCTGATTGCTGCAGCCGGTAATGGTGGTAACACTGCGATGTCTTACCCAGCCTCGTATGATTCTGTGGTGTCAGTAGCCGCAGTAGACGACACGAAAACGCTGGCCGATTTTTCCCAGCGCAATACACAGGTTGAACTGGCTGGCCCGGGCGTAAACGTGCGTAGCACTTATCCTGAAGGCGGCGCGCTGGAAGCTAACCTGGTGGTGGGCGCCCAGTCGTTTGATGCCATTCCTATGACAGGCTCTGGCACGGCGAACCTGAATGCTGAACTGGCCAGCTGTGGTTTGGGTGTCACCACCTGTACCGATGTTGATGGCAAGATCTGCGTTATTCAGCGTGGTGAAGTCGCCTTTGCACAAAAAGTAGAGTCCTGCCAGGCTGGCGGTGGCGTTGGCGCCATTATTTATAACAATGTGTCAGGTAACTTTGGTGGCACCTTAGGCGACAACCCCACTACTACTATTGCCGCCATCAGTGTGTCGCTGGAAGACGGCAACCTGCTGATGAATGAGCTGGGCAATGATGCCTACCTGTTCTCGGGTGCCTCTAACTACGGCTTAATGAGCGGTACCTCTATGGCATCGCCGCACGTGGCAGGTGTCGCGGCATTAGTGTGGAGCCATTATCCACAATGTACCAATGCACAAATCCGCAGTGCGCTGGCCGCCACCGCGGAAGATTTAGGCACTGAGGGTCGTGACACCTCTTATGGTTTTGGTTTGGTGCAAGCTAAAGCCGCGGTAGATTACCTGGCGCAATACGGCTGCGCTGGTAATGACGACGACACGCCACCACCACCGCCACCAACCGGCACTGTACTGGTGAATGGCGAAACCGTATCAGCACTAACCGGTGCTGCCGGCGATGAGCTGCTGTTTACGCTGAATGTACCAGAGGGCGCCAGCAACCTGTCATTTGTAATGAACGGCGGCACCGGTGATGCCGACCTGTATGTGAAATTTGGCAGTGAGCCTAGCGCATCGAGCTGGGATTGCCGGCCATATCTGTTCGGTAATAACGAAAGCTGCCCGATTGATCCAGCCCAGGCTGGCACTTACTTTGTTAAGTTAGTCGGCTATACCGCCTTTGCCGGCGTTAATTTAACCGGCAGCTTTGTGGCGCCTGACTTACCGGATGCCGGTGGCGAGACCATCAGCAACATTAGCGTAGCGCGCCGTAGCTGGCAGCATTACACGCTGGAAGTGCCAGAGGGCATGGCACAGCTGAGCGTGACCATCAGCGGTGGCCGTGGCGATGCTGACTTGTACGTGAAATACGCCAGCCAGCCTACCAGCGGCAGTTATGATTGCCGGCCGAATAAAATCGGTAATGAAGAAAGCTGTGTGATTGAAAACCCACAAGCCGGTACCTGGCATATGTCGGTGTATGGTTACCGTGCGGTAACCGGTTTAACGCTGGTAAGTGAATACCAGCCTTAAGCGCTCTGCGGTTTAACTGACAGACACAAAAAAGCCCTCAACACTGAGGGCTTTTTATTGGCTAACAACCTAAGCTGTTAATTTGTCGGGCTATTAGCTAAAAATGGCCTTCATAATATAGAAGAAAACGATCGCCAGACCAGCACCTACCGGCAGCGTAATAACCCAGGAGATAAAGATATTACGCACTACGCCCAAATTAAGCGCCGCAATACCACGGGCTAAGCCAACACCTAATACTGCACCCACCAGCGTTTGCGTGGTAGAAATAGGCAGGCCAGCGCCTGAGGCGATAACCACGGTGGAGGCGGCCGATAACTCGGCAGCAAAACCGCGGCTGGGTGTTAAATGGGTAATGGCAGTGCCGACCGTTTTAATCACCCGCGCGCCTAAGGTGGCCAAGCCGATAACAATACCAACAGCACCTAACGGCAGGATCCACCAGGCTAACTGCGCCTTACTACTGATCTCACCACCACTGCTCACTACGCTGACCACAGCCGCCAATGGGCCTATCGCATTGGCGACGTCATTAGAGCCGTGGGCAAATGCCATACAGCAAGCGGTAGTAATCATCAGCACGCCGAAGATACGCTCAACGTTATTAAACTGCATCTTTTTATCGGCGGCCGGATCAAACTTTAACCGGCTAATAACTAGTTTACCAATTACCCCTATCACGGCTGCAATTGCCAGTGAAATGTAATAGCCCTGCGCTGTGCTGATATCCAGCCCCACATGAGTCAGGCCTTTTTGTACCGTGACTAATGTCATGACAAAGGCGGCAAAGGCCATATAAAACGGCACGTATTTTTTCGCATTTGCCAGCGGATTATCGGTATCAAAAATCAGCCGCTGCGCACTCATAAAAAACATATAGGCCAGTACACCGGCCAGCATAGGGGTGACGACCCAGCTACCGACAATGCCACCCACTTTGTTCCAGTGCACGGCTTCCATACCCACACCGACAGCGGCAAAGCCGATAATAGCGCCGACAATAGAGTGGGTTGTTGATACCGGCCAGCCAAAGTACGACGCTACTATTAACCAGGTAGCGGCTGCCAGTAATGCGGCTATCATGCCGTAGGCCATTAGTTCGGGCGCATCGACAAAAAACGACGCATCGGTAATACCACCACGAATGGTCGAGGTCACCGAGCCGCCGGCCAGGTAAGCACCGGCAAACTCAAAAATAGCCGCAATAATAATGGCTTGTTTAATCGTTAACGCTTTAGAGCCAACCGAGGTGCCCATGGCATTGGCCACATCATTGGCACCGACACCGTACGCCATCAAAAAGCCGAACACGGCGGCAATAATGATGAGAATTAAGCCGTATGATTGAATAATATCCATCAGAAAAACCTTTTTGTTTTAGCGGGCTAACATAATTTCGAGGCGCGAACCGACTTTTAGCGACACGTCGGCTAAATCGCCGACCCACTCCAACGTGCGGTATAAAAACATCACGTCTATTGGGTTAAGCTCTTTTTCAGCCAGGCGCAGGGCTTTGCGTAATTTGATTTGCATATCGTCAGTGTCGCCTTCAATGGCGTCTAGCTGCTCGACCATTTTGATTACCAAGTCGACTTCACGGCCGCGAAAGCCGGTCTCCAGTAACTCATCCAGCTCGTTAATCACTTCGCTGGCCAGGGCAGTAGCGTCAATACAGCGCTGCACATAGGTTTTAAAATCGCTTTGTAAGCTGGCTGGGATCAACAGTTCGCGGCCCAGCACACGGCCGGTGATATCTTTGGTTTTATTGGCAATTTTATCTTGCTGTGACACCAGTTCCAGAATGTCGGTACGGTCTACCGGCAAAAACAAGCCTCGTGGCAGGTTAATGCGGATTTCCCGTTTTAATTTGTCGGCTTCCTTTTCCAACGCGACGATGTTTTTACGCACCTCGGCCGCCGTTTGCCAATCCTGCTGATAGACCGCATCAAAAAATGGCAGCAATAATTCGCTGGCCTGATGTACTTTGCGGATATGTTCTTCTATCGGTTTAATCGGTGATTTGGCAAACACGGATAAAAAAGTACTTGCTGGCATAGCCTGGTCCCGTATGTTGGTTTGACTTCAGTCGGCGCGCATTGTAACGGCATTCAAAGCGCAATAAAAACGAAAAATGAATCCCAGATGAAAACGCCCTGTACGTGTCATCGTCAGGGCGTCGGCACCTTTGTGCAAAAACGCTTAAAAATCAGCTGCGTGCTTCTTGCTCCAGTTTTTCCGCACTGCTGTGGCGCACCACCTTACCCTTAACAAAGAAGATGATGTATTCGGCCAGGTTTTTACACCTGTCGCCAATACGCTCCAGTGAGCGGGCAGACCACAGCACATTCATAATTTTTGGAATAGAGCGCGGATCTTCAATCATGTACGTCATCAGCTGACGGGTAATCGCCTCATATTCACGGTCTACCTTTTTATCTTCCTGATGCACCGCCACCGCAGTTTCTACGTCCATGCGGGCAAAAGCGTCCAGCACGTCATGTAGCATAAGGCCAACATGACGGCCTAAATTATCCAGATTAACCAGTAAGTCCTGCTGCTCACTGTTAAACGACTCCAGTGCCACCCGGGCGATACGGCGGGTTTCATCACCGATGCGCTCTAAATCGGCAATGGTTTTCATAATCGCCATAATCAGGCGTAAATCACTGGCTGCTGGCTGGCGTTTTACAATAATGCTGGTGCATTCTTTGTCAATTTGCAGCTCCCAGTCATTCACTTTTAAGTCGGTGTCTATTACCCGCTGTGCCAGCTCAGCATCGGCATTGGCGATTGCCATCAGCGCATTATTCAGCTGCTGCTCAATCAGGCCGCCCATCGCCATTACGTGGTTAAGCACTTCATCAATTTCGTCATTAAAGGAGCTGGAAATATGTTTACTTAAATTGAGCTTATCCACTGCGCTCTCCGTTTGCGGTAAGTTAACGGGGCGAATGCTTCAGCCCCAAATGATGCGCTAAGTATAGGCAGAAAGCGCCCGCCACTGCCAGCATTGCACCGGCGGCGGCCTTTGATTTTTTCAGCAACACCGTCAGACCATAGCAGGCTAAGCCGTTAAATTTACGAATATTGTTAGCAATACATTTAAAAACGTCAGGCTGGCGGCTACACTCAGGTGGCATTTGACACTTTTTCAGCGCTATCCGGGGTAGCCGCCGCGATGTTGTTTCAGGTTTTTACAGGAAGAAATTAAATGAAGCAGTTAGTACTGACATTAATAGGTAAAGATAAAGCTGGTCTGGTAGAGCAACTGGCCACAGTAGTAAGCCGTCACAATGGTAACTGGATGGCCAGCAACCTCAGTCATCTGGCCGGTTATTTTGCCGGTATTTTGCAGGTTGAAGTCGCCGAGCAGGACTTAGCGGCACTCACCGCCGCGCTGGAGCAACTGACTGATCTGGATATTAAAATTCAGCATGGCATTCCCAGTGCATTAAACGAGCAGCAACAGCTGAAGTTTGTTATTACCGGTAACGACAGGCCCGGTATAGTGCGCGAACTGTCATCGGTGATTAAGCACAAAGGCACCAACATTGTGCATTTTGAAAGCAGCAAACAAAGTGCACCCAACTGGGGCGTACCGCTGTTTAATGCCATAGCGACAGTAGAGCTACCGGCCAGTGTCAGCCGGGATGAAGTGGTAAAAGCACTGGAAGCTATTGCCACTGACATAGTGGTAGACGTAGAAACCAGCGTTTAAAGCACTATTACCGCCGCTTTGCCTGGTTTAAGCGGCGGTGTTCATCTTGCTGTCATAAAACTGCCATAGAGTAACCCTAAGTTGTAGTCAGGGAGCTGGACCATGGAACACCCCAACACCACTGTTGGCACTGAATTTCCCACTTATCCGCGTGAATTAAGCTGGCTGGCGTTTAACGGCCGGGTATTACAGGAAGCGGCCGACGAGCGTAACCCGCCGATTGAACGGCTGCGCTTTCTGGGCATTTACTCAAACAACATGGATGAGTTTTTCCGTGTGCGGGTAGCTGATGTCAAACGGCGCATTTTGCTGAAAAAATATCAGAGCAGCGAGCAGGAAGATGCCGAGCATCTGATGCAGGATATTCAGCAGCAGGTTTTGGAGCTGGGCGCACGTTTTAATGCTATTTACCTCGACATTCAGCTGGAGCTGCGCAAGCACAATATCGAGCTTATCGACAATTTTAAGCTGACCGAGCTGCAGTCAAGCTGGGTACGCAGTTACTTTCGCAGTGAAGTGCTTAAACATATTTCGCCGATGATTTTATCCGGCGATGAAGTCAGCCTACCCAAAGCGCTGGAAGATAACACTACTTACCTGATGGTGGAGATGACCGGCAGCGGTAAACCGGAATATGCCATAGTACAGGTGCCTACCAACGAGCTGTCGCGCTTTATTGAGTTGCCGCTGCACTTAAACACCCGCAAGAAAAACGGCCATTACCGGCGGCAAATTTTGCTGCTGGATGATGTGATAGTGCACTGTATTGCCGACTTGTTCAGCGGCTTTTTCGAGTTTGACACCATTCAGGCGTACTCGTTAAAACTGACCCGTGACGCTGAATACAATATTAGCGATACGCTGGACCAAAGCTTAATTGATAAGATGTCTAAGGGCATACGGCAGAGGTTAAAATCGGAGCCGGTGCGGCTGGTATACGATGCGGCAATGCCAGAGCAAATGCTAAAAGTGTTGAGCAAACAGCTGGGCACCAGTTCAGTCGACTCGCTTATTCCCGGCAGCCGCTACCGCAACTTTAAAGACTTTATCGGCTTTCCCAATATTGGCCATCAAAGTTTGGAATTCCCTACTCTGCCGCCACTTAGCAGCCCGGAATTTGAGCAGTACGCCACCAGCTTCGATGCCATTCGGGCTGGCGATATTCTGCTGTATTACCCCTACCATAACTTTGGCTATTTTACTGAGTGGGTGCGCCAGGCGTCGTTTGACCCTAAAGTAACCCATATTAAAATGACCATGTACCGGGTAGCGAAACACTCTCGGGTGATCCACTCGTTGCTCGATGCCGTGCGTAACGGTAAAAAAGTAACAGTAGTAGTTGAGCTTAAAGCGCGCTTTGATGAAGAGAACAACATCAACTGGGCGCGCAAAATGACCGAAGCCGGCATTCAGGTAGTGTTTGGCTTAACCACACTGAAAATTCACTCGAAACTGTGCCTGATAAGCCGAATGGAAAAAGGCAAACTGGTGCAGTATGGCCATATCGGTACCGGTAACTTTAACGAGAAAACCGCGCGTATTTACACCGACATGAGCCTTTTTACCTGCCATCAGGAAATTACCAACGAAATTGGCCAGGTGTTTGAGTTTATTGAGTACAGCTACCGTCAGTACCAGTTCAATCATTTAATTGTTTCCCCAACCTGGAGCCGCTCACGGCTCACAGCGCTGATTCAGCGTGAAATAGACTTTGCTGTCAGCGGGCGTAAGGCCGAGATTTTCCTTAAAGTAAATAACCTGGTCGATCAGCAAATTGTTGAGCTTTTGTACCGCGCCAGTCAGGCCGGGGTAAAAATACGCATTATCGTGCGCGGCATGTGCTCACTGATGCCGGGTATTGCCGGCAAAAGTCAGAATATTAAGATTATTTCGGTACTAGACCGCTTTTTGGAGCATGCCCGCGTCTACGTGTTTCATAACGGTGGCGAGACTGATGTGTATATCTCCTCTGCTGACTGGATGACGCGTAATATCGACCAACGGGTCGAAGTAGGCGTACCTATTTATGATATCCGCCTGAAGCAGCAGGTGCTGGACACACTGGATATTCAGTGGCGGGATAACGTAAAGGCACGTATTATTGATGCCAGACAAAGCAACGCCTATGTAAAACGTGGCAATAAACGCAGCATCCGCTCGCAGCAGCAGATCTACGAATATTTCGCCCGCATGCAGGGCCGACAGCAGGTTGATAGCCAAGAAGAATGACCGACACCGCCGAATCGCTTATAACCAACTCGCAGGCCTATATGGCCGCCGTTGACCTGGGCTCAAACTCCTTTCATATGGTAATTGCCCGGGTAATTGCCGGCGATATTCAACTGCTGCACCGCGAAAAGCAAAAAGTGCAGCTGGCCGAGGGTTTAAATGACCAGTTGGTGTTAAGCGAAGAAGCGATAGAGCGTGGCCTGAATGTACTGGCACAGTTTGCCGACACCTTAAAGCCGTTCGCGCCGCAGTCGGTAAGGGTAATAGCTACTTACACGCTACGCCGGGCGCGTAATGCCGCTACCTTTTTGCGCCGCGCCAAAGCGGTGTTTCCGTTTCCTATCGAGGTCATTTCCGGCCAGGAAGAAGCCCGTTTTATTTATCAGGGCGTAGCGCACTTTGAGCATTTCGCCGGCCGCAGACTGGTAATAGATATCGGTGGCGGTAGCACCGAGTTTGCCATCGGCGAGGGGTTGCAGCCACTTAGGCTTAGTAGCCGCAATATGGGCTGTGTCAGTTATGCTATGCAGCATTTCCCGCAGGGCCGCATTAGCGAAAAGCGTTTCAGCCGGGCGATTTTGCAAGCCGAACAAGAGCTGGAGCCGATTATCAGCAGCTTTAAAGCGGCCGGCTGGCAACAGGCCGTAGGCACCTCGGGCACGATAAAAACACTGCGCGATATCATTGTGGGCCTGGGTTTTAGCAGCAATGCAATTGAACGCACGCATTTGTTAGCACTGAAGGATCATCTGGTAGCGCAGGAAAACAGCTATCAGTTGGATTTGCCCGGCTTAACCGATGACAGAAAGCTACTGATTTGCTCCGGCTTAGCCATTTTAATTGCCGCTTTTAACCTGTTGCAGATTGAGCAGTTGGCGTATTGCGATGCAGCGCTGCGCGAAGGTGTACTGTACGAGATGAGCGACCGGCTGCAGCATCTGGATATACGCGAGCACAGCGTGGCCAGCCTGCAGCGGCGCTACGATGTCGATATGGCGCAGGCCCAAAGAGTAAGCCATACCGCCTTAATCCTGTTTAGCCAGGTGCGCAACAGCTGGCAACTGACGGACGAAGATGCGCTGCTACTGGGCTGGGCCGCCACCTTATATGAGGTTGGCCTGCACATTAACTCGTCCGGCGTACAAAAACATTCGGCCTACATATTACAAAACGCCAACCTGCCCGGTTTTAACCAGGAACAACAACAGCTTATTGCTACGCTGGTACGGTTTCACCGGCGTAAAATCCGCGCCGATGATATACCCGCATTCAGCCTGTACCAGTTGCCGCAAGTCGTGTGCTTGTTGGTACTGCTGCGCCTGGCGGTACTGTTAAACCAAAAGCGGCGCGATGATATTTTACCTGAGCTTAGTGTCAACGCCGGCGTGCAATACCTGCAGCTGCAACTGCCCGCCGACTGGCTGACACAGCAAAGCCTGCTGGCAGCCGACTTGCAATTGGAGCAAAAAGCCCTGAAAAAAATTGCCTTTGTGTTCGAGTGCCCCGGCCTGGCAGACAGCGTTCTGGGCTAAAGGCTACAAAAGGCAGCCTGTTTAGGGTAAACTGCGCGCCTGTTTTTTAAAGCAACACATATTCATTGAGGATGGGCCGGTGTAACGACACAACACTTTAATCAATTGCTAGTAAAGTTGACCGTTGGCAACGCAGAGCAACAAATAGGCAACTTTAAGTGCAATTTATGCTGTGTTGTTGGTGTTTTACCCTATTTCTAACTCATTGGATATTGTATGTTGAAAGCTATTCAACAGAACTGGTTCTCTAACCTTAGAGGTGATGTTCTATCTGCTATTGTCGTGGCCTTAGCGCTTATTCCTGAAGCCATCGCTTTTTCCATTATCGCCGGCGTGGACCCTAAAGTCGGTTTGTACGCCTCTTTCGCCATTTGTGTGATTATCGCCTTTGCCGGCGCCCGTCCGGGTATGATTTCAGCTGCAACCGGCGCTATGGCGCTGTTAATGATCACCCTGGTAAAACAGCATGGTCTGGAGTACCTGCTGGCCGCCACCTTATTAACCGGTGTAATTCAAATTATCTTTGGCCTGTTTAAACTGGGCGATTTAATGCGTTTTGTCTCGCGCTCAGTGGTGACTGGCTTTGTTAATGCCCTGGCTATTTTGATTTTTATGGCGCAGCTGCCTGAGCTAAGCGGTACCTATGGCACCACTACTGTGTATGGCATGACAGCATTAGGGCTGGCGATTATTTATCTGTTCCCCTATGTTACTAAAGCCATTCCATCGCCGCTGGTATGTATAGTAGTGCTGACGGCTTTGGCGATGTACTTTGGTCTGGATATCCGCACCGTAGCCGATATGGGCGAACTGCCCGACAGCCTGCCCATCTTTTTGTGGCCTGATGTGCCGCTGAATTTTGAAACCCTGCAGATTATCTTCCCCTATGCCTTAGCACTGGCGGTAGTGGGTATTTTAGAGTCGTTAATGACCGCCACTATTGTGGATGATTTAACCGACACCAGCAGCAATAAAAACCGCGAATGTGTTGGCCAGGGTGTGGCGAATATTGGCTCGGGTTTAATTGGCGGCATGGCCGGCTGCGCCATGATTGGCCAGTCAATTATCAATGTAAAATCGGGCGGCCGCACCCGGTTGTCGGCGCTATTGGCCGGTAGCTTACTGCTGCTGATGGTGGTGTTTTTAGATGAATGGGTTGGCATGATCCCGATGGCCGCGTTAGTGGCGGTGATGATCATGGTGTCTATCGGCACCTTTAGCTGGGGCTCGGTAAAAGACCTGGGCAAAAACCCGAAAAGCTCATCCGTGGTGATGATAGCCACGGTTATCGTGGTGGTATTTACCCATAACCTGGCCTACGGCGTGTTAGTTGGGGTGCTGCTAAGCGCGTTGTTTTTTGCCAACAAAGTGGGCCAAATTTTGTATATTGGTTCCAGCCTGTCTAAAGATGGTCAGCAGCGTACTTATAACGTTATTGGTCAGGTGTTTTTTAGCTCCAGTGAGCAGTTTGTCGGCGCCTTTGACTTTAAAGATGCAGTTGAAAAAGTGACCATCGATTTAAGCAAAGCACATTTTTGGGATATTACCGCGATAAGCTCGCTGGATAAGGTAGTGATTAAATTTCGCCGCGAAGGCACCGACGTTGAGCTGGTTGGCTTAAACGACGCCAGCGCTACCTTAGTCGACAAATTCGCTGTGCATAACCGCCCTGATGCAATAGAAAAATTAATGGGCCACTAGGAGAACCAACATGAGCAGAAAAGTACTGGCGTGTATTGATGCCTCACCCTATGCCCAGGCGGTATGTGACTATGCGGTCTGGGCTGCAAAAAAACTCAATGTCGCCATGTCAGTTATTCATGTGCTGGATAACAGCCATAAAACCGTGCACACCGACTTTAGCGGTAGCATTGGCCTGGGCAGCCAGGAAGCGTTATTAGCACAACTGGCCGAGCTGGATGCGCAGCATGCCAAACTGGCATTGCAGCGTGGCCGCATTATGCTGGACGCCGCCAAGGCCCGCGCTGAAGCGGCCGGCGTTAGCAGCGTAGACGAGCGCCTGCGCCACGGCCAGCTGGTTGAAACCTTAGCCGAGCTGGCAGACGAGACGCGCTTACTGGTACTGGGCAAACGCGGCTTTAGCAGCGCCGACGCCCATGGCCATATTGGTCTGCATGTCGAGCGGGTGATCCGCACCTTGCAAAAACCAATATTACTCACCCAGCAACACTACACTGAGCCTAAAAGCATTATGCTGGCCTTTGATGGCAGCGCCACGGCGCTAAAAGGCCTGGAAATGTTAGCCGCCAGCCCGTTGGGCAAAGGCTTACCGGTGCATTTGGTGATGGCTGGCGCTACCACAACAGCGACAGAAGCGCATATGGATGCTGCCGCCGGCATTTTACGTAATGCCGGTTTTAGTACGACGATTGCCATAGTGGGCGGCGAGCCGGAAGAAGTTCTGCACCAGTACCAGCAGCAGCATAATATAGATTTGCTGGTCATGGGCGCCTATGGTCATTCACGCATTCGCCAGTTTATCGTGGGTAGCACTACTACAGCGATGATTAGCCAGGCCAAGTGTTCTTTACTTATCTTACGTTAGCCTATACCGGCCCGGCATCCTGCTGGGCCACGCCTTTGTTGTACAGCACTTTAGCTATTCCACCGAACCAAACTGCCTTAGTAAAGTTGAGATTGGAGATTTTCTGAACTACACTGCAATCGTTACGTCAAAGGTAACACCTTAAGACTAAGGACAGCACTTGATACAAAGTTTCAAATCCAAGGTACTACAACAATTATGGCAAAGCGGTGATGTCACTCTGTTACCGAATACCTATGTTTATCAGGTTGTTGCAATATTAGATGATCTGGATGATGCCGCTTGCGTGAAAGACTTGGAACTACTTGGTGGTTTTGAAATTAGCCAAAACACACCCGGCTATTGGGCGGTTACTGTAACGGTGAATAATATTGAACCTGTAGGTTCTGTGACCTGCCTGTTCAGCAGAGGCAATGTGTATAGTGTTGATTTAAATGAATTTGAGTGAGGTTGATATGACAGAAATAGTACGTAGCACCAAACTGGCAGTGCAGCATCCAGGTCAGGTATTGTTGCAGCGCTGTTTACAGCCTCATAACCTTAGCATCGCCGAAGCCGCGACCAAGCTACATATCAGCCGTAAACAGTTATCGCTGTTTGTGAATGGCCACAGCGCGGTATCGGTATTGTTGGCAAAAAAGCTTGAGCTTGGCACCGGCATAAGTGCGCAGTTTTGGCTAAGCCGGCAGCAAAAGTATGATCTGCATAAAGCCGCCACACTGAATGTGGTGGCAGAGCCGCTGTACCAATATGGCTAGTCAACACAGTTAGCGACGAATTAACCAGCGATCCCGGCAAAACATTAGGAACTTAGTATGGGCATTTTTGAGCGCTATTTATCAGTTTGGGTAGCGCTGTGTATCTTAGCTGGTGTGTTGTTGGGCAACCTTTTTCCAGCACTTTTCCAAGCGATAGCCGCTATCGAATATGGCCAGATCAACTTAGTGGTGGCAGTACTGATTTGGCTAATGATCTACCCGATGATGGTGCAAATTGACTTTGCTGCCATAAAAGATGTTGGCAAAAAACCCAAAGGCATAGTGCTAACGCTGGTGATGAACTGGCTGGTTAAGCCTTTTACTATGGCTGCACTGGGTTGGTTGTTTTTTAAGGTGTTCTTCGCCGGGTGGGTTGACCCGCAAAGCGCCAATGAGTACATCGCCGGCATGATTTTACTTGGCGTGGCGCCCTGCACCGCTATGGTGTTTGTCTGGAGCCAGCTGACCAAGGGCGATGCCAACTACACGCTAGTGCAGGTGTCGGTGAACGACATCATTATGATATTCGCCTTTGCGCCGATAGCGGCGCTGCTACTGGGCGTAAGTGACATTGTCGTACCTTGGCAAACCTTGCTGTTATCTGTGGTGCTTTATGTGCTGTTACCGCTGCTAGCCGGCGTGCTAACGCGCCAGCAGCTGAATAACGGCAGTACTGAACAGCGTATTAGCCAATTTTTGGCCAAAGCTAAACCCTGGTCTATCATTGGCCTGCTGGCGACAGTGGTGCTGTTATTTGGCTTTCAGGCACAAACTATAGTAGCCAAACCACTGATTATTCTTTTAATTGCCATACCGCTACTTATTCAAACCTATGGCATCTTTGCCATTACCTATGCTGTAGCGCAAAAAATGCAGCTGCCACATAACATTGCCGCCCCGGCTTGTATGATCAGCACCTCTAACTTTTTTGAACTGGCAGTAGCCGTTGCCATCGCGTTATTTGGTTTAAACAGCGGCGCGGCGCTGGCCACTGTGGTTGGCGTCCTGGTAGAAGTGCCGGTAATGCTATCACTGGTATGGTTTGCCAACCGCACCCGGCATTGGTTCAGCTAACTGAATTAACTACAAAACTTACTATGACAGGACAAACTATGAGCCATCCGTTTGATATTCTGCCGCTAACCAGCGGCAAGCTGATATTCACCCCCTGCCCCGGCACTAAAGGCGCAAGCCTGGCCGAGAGCTTGCAGCAGTTACAAGCTGCCGGTGCGGCAGCCGTTATTACCCTGATGCCACAACAGGAACTCACGCAAAACAACGCGGATAACATCGGCGATATTTGCCAGGAGCATGGTTTAACCTGGTTTCAACTGCCGATAGAAGATGACTGCGCGCCAGAACAAGCCTTTGAGCAAGCGTTTAGCGCGCACAAAGCAGCTATTTTAACTCTGCTGCAAGCAGGTAAAACCGTGGCGATACACTGCAAAGGCGGCTCGGGCCGTACCGGCTTAATGGCGGCGATACTGATGACGCGGCTGGGTTACAGCAAAGCCGACGCCACGGCGCAGGTGCAACAGTTACGGCCTAAGGCCTTATGCCATCCGGTGCATCAGGCGTATTTTGCTGCATTTAACTAAACGTCGTTAACGCTGTACGATAAACTGCCCGAGCCATAACCCCAACCCGGTTAATAACAGCGAGCCAGCCAAATGACATAAGATAGTCAGGCTGGCTTTTAATGCGTGACCATCATTGAACATCAGCATTACCTCAGCCGAAAATGACGAAAATGTGGTGAGGCCACCTAATACGCCGGTGATGAGAAATAAGCGCCACAGTGGTGATACCGTCTCTTGCAACAACACCGGCAGCAGTATGCCGACCAACAAGCCACCGGTTAAATTTGCTACTAAAGTACCTAATGGCATCAGTGGCCAAAGTTTGTTCAGCACTAAACCAAGCCACCAGCGTACTGTTGCACCAACTGCGGCGCCGCAAGATAGCGCCAGTACATGATAAAACATCTGTGCTCCTTTCACTTACTGTCATAGCCTTATGTTAAACTGCAGCGCAGCCTGCTGATATAACAACCAGACCAACCGGAAGCTTAGCGCGATATGACGACACTTTACGCCATTTTTCTTGGCATCTTGCAGGGTATTACCGAATTTTTGCCTATTTCCAGCTCAGCCCATCTTATTCTTGCCCCTTTGGTTACCGGCCAGATCGACCAAGGCCTGGCATTTGATTTAGCGGTGCACCTTGGCACTTTGCTTGCGGTGTTGTTGTACTTTCGCCGTGATGTGTGGCAGTTAACCGCCGACAGCGCCAGTGCACTGCATCAACGTAAACATGTCGGCCAAAGCCCGTTGGCACTGGCGGTTGTGCTGGGCACTATTCCCGCCTGTATTGCAGGCTTGCTGCTGCTGGATTTGATAGATACCCACCTACGCTCGGTGGCAGTCATTTTTGTCACAACCTTGCTATTTGGTATTTTACTGGGTGTGGCTGATGTGACCGCCAAAGCCAGGCGGCAACTGTCTGAGCTGACACTAAAAGATAGTGCCCTGATAGGCCTGGCACAGGCGGTGTCACTTATTCCCGGTACCTCCCGCTCGGGGGCAACGATTACAGTAGGTCTGTTGTTGGGTTTAACCCGTGAAGCCGCGTCACGCTTTTCCTTTTTACTGGCAATCCCTATTACCTTTTTAGCCGCCAGCGTCAAGTTACTGGAGGTGATAACCACAGATGCCGCCAGTATTAACTGGCTGATCTTTGCCATCGGCAGCTTCAGCGCGTTTATCACCGCACTGGCGGCCATTCATTTTTTTCTGGCCTGGTTAAACCGCTTTGGTATGTGGCCTTATGTGATTTACCGGCTTGTACTGGCGGCGGCAATTTATTGGTTCTTACTGCGCTAAGATGTCACAACATCTTATTGCAAAAGACTGAGCTACTGATTTACCAAAGGAGTCGATATGATACGGCTGTTTAACATTGAACAGGGCATTATCCGCGAGACTGCATGCTCAGACACGCCCAGCTTAACTCAAGTACGAAGTGCCCAGTGGATAGACGCGCACGAACCCACTGAACCCGAGCGCGAGTTACTCAGCACCTTGCTCAGCGTTGAACTGCCCGAGTCGGATGACGTTGAGGAAATTGAAGCCTCAGCACGGTGTTTTGTCGATCAGGCCGGTATTCATGTGCATTCGTTATATTTATCGCCTTCTGAAGGTCGCCACAACACTGTTACAGTTGCTTGTATTTTGCAGCCAGGCCGCTTAATTACTATCCGAGAGGGCGATATTGCCGATTTTCGCTTATTGCGCCTGCGCGCCCGTCGCGGTCAGGTTAGCTGTAGCGACCCGGCTGAGTTGCTGGTTACCATGCTGGAGCAAAAAGTCGAAAACCATGCCGATACGATAGAAGATATTCATCGTCAGTTAGAACAGGTCAGTCATCTGGTATTGGAAGAAAAAGATTCTGAGCTTTATCAGGCCATCAGCAAACTGGCGCGGTTGGAAGACAGTAACGGTAAAATACGTCTTTGCTTAATGGATACGCAGCGCGATATCTCATTTTTACTGCGCAACTTAAAAGGTAAGCCAGTGCAGGAGGAAACGTTGCGCGAAATTATGCGTGACGTGGAAACCCTGATGTCGCACACCACCTTTTTGTTCGACAAAATTAACTTCTTAATGGACTCGACCCAGGGTTTTATTAATATCCAGCAAAACCAAATCATTAAAACCTTCTCTATTGCAGCAGTGGTGTTTTTACCCCCCACCCTGGTTGCCAGCGCTTACGGTATGAACTTTGAGTATATGCCCGAGCTAAAATGGCTGCTTGGCTATCCCTGGGCGCTGGGCTTAATGTTGGTATCTGGTTTTGCACCTTATTGGATTTTTAAACGTAAAGGCTGGCTGTAAAGCCAAATAAGACAAGTGTCATCAGGAATTGAACCATGCCGTATTTCGTTAGCATAGTTGTACTCGTTTTAACCGGCCTGTTCAGCAGTAATGCTGTGGCCTGGGGCCAAACCGGCCATCGCATCACCGGCCAGATTGCCGAGCAGTGGCTTACGCCAGAGGCAAAAGCAGCTGTTATCGCCATTCTAGGGCCAGAAAGTTTGGCAGAAGCCTCGACCTATCCGGATGAAATGCGCTCTAACCCGGACGAGTTCTGGCAAAAAACGGCCAATCCTTATCATTTTGTTACCCTGGCAAACGGCCAGCATTACCACGATAGTGACTGCCCGCCAGAAGGCGATTCGGTCAGTGCTTTAAAGCATTTTACAACAGTACTGCAAGATAACAGCTCTTCAATCGCAGACAAGCAGCTGGCACTGCGCTTTATCGTGCATTTGATAGGCGATTTGCATCAACCTTTGCATGTGTCTTCAGCCAAAGTACGTGATAAAGGCGGCAATGCGGTGCCCGTAATGTTTTTTAAACAGCCGAGTAATTTACATAAAGTGTGGGATTCAGATCTGATTGACCAACAGCAACTCTCGTTTAGCGAATATGCCAGCTGGCTAAATGCGCGCATCACCAAACAGCAATACCAACAGTGGAGCGCGGCAGATTACCCACAATGGATCAGTGAAAGCGCCAGCATGCGCGATGGTGTTTACCCGTTATCGCCTGAGCTTGGCTGGGATTACGTGTATCAGCATAACCCGACGGTGAAACTGCGTCTGCAACAAGCGGGCGTGCGTATAGCGGCCTATTTAAACCAGCTGCTGGTAAAACCTGCCAGTCACTAAGCCAAAACAGCTCTGCTCTGGCCTGTAAACCACAGGCCTCCGCTTTGCTGGCGCGCCTTTGCTGTACTTTTTTAAACCCTCAATGCTGTCGTGTTTGCCTGCCTAGCGTATGCAAAATGCGGTTTTTCATCGAATGCCAGTGGTTTTTCGGTAGCGTTGGCGCCTGGCTAAGAATATCGTCAAAGTTAATCTCTACGCTGCTACGTGGCGGCAAATGAGCAAAATACAGCTGGCTGGGCGCGAGGTCACTGACCCGCTTTAACGACTGTTTATACTGGTTCGGGTGACACACCGGGTATGGCGGCACCAGGCGTTTTTTCACAGAGACAATCAGATCGGCGATATACAGCTGCTTGGTTGGTACATGCAGCACCGATAAATCATGGTCAGTATGGCCCGGCGTGTATAGCACCTGCCAATCTTCAAAGCCCGGCAGCACCTGGCCGTCCAGCAGCAACAGATCTGGCTTTAAAATCGGGTTATACCAAATATGCCGTTTTGGCTTACCCAGCCTGTTAGCCACCCACCAGGTCAGGCTGACGTCTATCAGGTGTGCGGTGCGGCCAAGCACGCCGGCATACCAGCGCCGCGCTTTGGGGTGACAAGCAATTTGCGCCCTGGTTAAGCACCTCAATTTATGTGCGCCCCCGGCATGATCGGGGTGCATATGCGTCACCACAATCAGCTGCAGTGCCGTTAACGGCAAGCTAAGCTGCTGCTCAATGTAATCACATACCGTGGCAATATCCGCCCGGCTGCAGCCATCCAGCAGCAATAAGCCAGCCGCATCCTGCACCAGATAAATGTTCTGTATATAGCCCTGGAGTATATGTAACTGCATTAGGGTGCGTTTAGCCTCAGCGTTAGCAACTGGTCCGACATTACCTAAGCTGGCGGCAATTTTCCAGCAACAATTGCCATTTTCGCTGCCGGCGCTTAAGGTAGTAGCACATTGTTCCGCTTTGGAGACGCTATGCGCTGGTCCTTACTAAGTTTGGCTTTGTTGCCGCTGTTACACGCCCCTGCCATTTGTGCCGACACACGGCCACAGCTGACAAAACAGATTGAACAAGTGATGCCCAAAGTGATTAGCTGGCGCCGCGATATTCATCAGCACCCGGAATTGTCGAACCGCGAGGTGCGTACGGCCGCTAAAGTCGCCGCGCATTTAAAACAGCTTGGGCTGGAAGTGCGCACCGGCATTGCCCATACCGGGGTGGTCGGTATTTTAAAGGGCGCTAAAGACGGCCCGGTGGTGGCACTGCGTGCTGATATGGACGCACTGCCGGTGACCGAGCAAACCGGATTACCCTTTGCCTCAAAAGTGGTGAGTGAATTTAACGGCCAGCAAACCGGCGTAATGCACGCCTGTGGCCACGATGCCCATGTGGCGATGCTGATGGGCGCTGCCGAAGTACTGGCCAAACAGCGCGCCGATATTGCTGGCACTATTATGTTTGTGTTTCAGCCGGCGGAAGAAGGCCCGCCGGCCGGTGAGGAAGGCGGCGCTAAAATGATGCTGGCCGAGGGGCTATTTGCTAACCCCACCCCGTCTGCTATTTTTGGTTTGCATGTCTGGCCAGGCGAACCCGGCCAGTTACAGGTAAAAACTGAAGGCATTATGGCGGCAGCTGACAGCTTTCAAATTACGGTTAAAGGCAAACAGGTACATGGCTCGTCACCCTGGCGCGGTATAGACCCGATTAACGTCACTGGCCAGCTGATCAGCGCCATTAACCTGATACCGGCGCGGCAAATTGACGTGACCAAAGCACCGGCGGTGGTGTCGTTTGGCCAGGTACACGGCGGTATTCGCTGGAACATTATTCCCGATGACGTAAAGCTGGAAGGCACCATCCGCACCTTCGACAGCGCCATGCGCGAAGATTTAATCGCCCGCATGGCGCATACCAGCGAGCATATTGCTAAAGCCAGTGGCGCCGAGGCGCATTTTCATGTGCATAACTTTGCCGCCGTGACCTGGAACGACCCAGCCCTAACCGACTGGGCCATGCCAAGCCTTAAATGGGCTGCCGGTGACAAAGGCGTAGCACCAATTAAACCGATAACCGGCGCGGAAGATTTCTCGTTTTACCAACAGCAAATTCCGGGTGTGTTCTTCTTTTTAGGTATCTCGCCACAGGGCAAGCCACTTAGCGAAGTGCCACCTAACCATTCACCAATGTTTGACGTAAACGAAGCGGCGCTGATAAACGGCGTGCGGGCACTAACCGGCCTGGCACTGGATTATCTGGCTAAGCCTCCTACCCTAACGCCAAAGCAGGCCTGATATGAATACACCTTGCCGCTGTCACTGGGTAGATTTAACCAAACCGGACTATGTCGCCTACCATGACACCGAATGGGGCGTACCGGTGTATGACGACAATAAACTATTTGAGTTTTTAACTCTGGAAGCCGCCCAGGCCGGGCTAAGCTGGTACACGGTGCTAAAAAAGCGCGATAATTACCGCGCTGCTTTTGCCAACTTTGACCCGGTAAAAGTAGCCGCTTTTGATGAAGCCAAAGCCGCCGAGCTGATGCAAAACCCCGGTATTATCCGTAACCGGTTAAAAATTGCTGCTGCCATTAATAATGCCGCCCGTTTTTTAGACGTGCAAAATGAATTTGGTAGTTTTAGCAGCTATCAGTGGCAGTTCGTCGGCGGTAAACCGCAGCAAAATTCTATCGCCGGGCCTGAAGATTACCGCGCCACCAGCCCGGAGTCGGATGCCATGAGCAAAGACTTAAAACAGCGCGGCTTTAAGTTTGTTGGTTCAACCATTATTTACGCCCATATGCAGGCCTGTGGTATGGTGAATGATCATCACAATGATTGTTATCGCAAAGTGCCTGTAGCCGGGTATAGCCGCCCTTTTGAGCCCAACCCCCAGGCCAAGTAAAGCCCGGAGCTATTTTTTCCGGCTAACGCCCAGCACCAGCTCTGGCGGCAGAGTAAAGGAAAAACTACTGCCCTTGCCGGGCTCGCTGAAGATCATTAAGCGGCTGTTATGGCGTGATAAAACGTGCTTTACAATCGCCAGGCCCAGGCCGGTGCCACCGGTATTGCGGGCGCGGGCTTCATCTACCCGGTAAAAGCGCTCGGTTAAGCGTTTAACATGCTGTGGCGCTATGCCCGGGCCATTGTCATTGACAGAAAACACCGCTTTTAAGTGCTGCCGCTGCCAGCTAACCTGAATATGGCCGCCATCCGGCGTGTATTTAATGGCATTAATCACCAGGTTAGAAAAGGCGCTACGCAGCTCTTCGGTGACGCCGGTGACTTTTAATGTCGGGTCAATATCAAACACCAAAGTATGCTGCTTATCGCGGTTAACGGTTTGTGCTTCCTGCTCCAGCTGCAATAACATGGCAGGCACGTCTACTTCAGCATCAAACTGTACCCGGGCCGAAGCCTCAATACGAGACAAGGTTAACAACTGCTGTACCAGTGCATCCATGCGTTTGGTTTGATCCAGCATCACGTTATGGGCTTTTTTCCACATGGCTTTATCCGGCAGGTGCTCATCGTCCATCACTTCCAGATAGCCTTGCAGCACAGTGAGTGGCGTGCGCAGCTCGTGGGACACATTAGCGACGAAGTCTTTACGGATTTGCTCTAGCTGCTTTAGCTGGGTAATGTCGCGCACGATCAGCAAATACTGCTCAACACCGTACGGCATAATGTTAAATTCGAGCGTCAGCGCATCATTTACCGGCGAGGTCAGCTCGAGTGGCTGGTCGAATTTTGCGACCTTTAAATATTGAAGAAAGTCCGGATGACGAATAAGGTTATCCAACCGCTGGCCTTCGTCGGCCGGCCAGTGCAGCCCCACCAAGATTTGCGCCAGCTTATTGCTCCAGATAATGCTCCAGTCATCGCGCAGCACGACCACCGCCTCTGGCAGTGCTTCAGCGCCATCGCGAAAACGGCGTACTACATTGCGTAGCTCACGTCTTTTACGCCGGTCGCGCCGCTGCAGGTAATAAATCCCCTCAAACAAGTGCCCCCAAATGCCCTCGCTAATAGGCGGTGACAGCTTGCGGTCATGCCACAGCCATTTATCCATTAAAAACAAATGATGGTAATGCCACAGCAGCAGCGCTACGGTAAAAATCAGCAGCGCCAGCAGCAGGCTGTTGGAAATAAGGCCAACCAGAGCAATAAAACAATAAAAAAGGAACAGCTTGGTGTATACCTTCCTTTTCGACAGCAGTTGGCGCATAGCGACAGTGGTTACCTTTATTTGGCAGAGAAGCGGTAGCCAGAGCCCCGCACGGTTTGCACTAATCTATCATGGCCGGCGATAGAAATCGCCTTACGTAAGCGACGGATATGCACATCGACAGTGCGGTCTTCAACATAAACATTAGTGCCCCAGACATGGTCCAGCAGCTGTTCACGGCTGTACACCCGCTCGGGGTGAGTCATAAAAAAGTGTAATAACCGAAACTCGGTTGGGCCCATATCTAGTGGCGTATCCTGTGCCATCACCCGGTGTGACACCGGATCCAGCTTTAAGCCCTGCACTTCTATCACGTCATCCAGACTGGTCGGCGCCACCCGGCGGATCACCGCTTTTATGCGCGCCATCAGCTCTTTGGGTGAGAAAGGTTTGGTGACATAGTCATCAGCGCCCACCTCCAGACCGCGTACTTTATCTTCTTCCTCGCCACGGGCGGTGATCATAATGATGGGAATACTGCGGGTAAGCTCGTGTTGCTTCATTTTCTTCGCGATCTGAATGCCACTGCCACCGGGTAGCATCCAGTCTAACAACACTAAATCCGGGTAGGGCTCTACCAGCGCGTTAATGGCTGAGTCAAAATCCTCTGCCGTCGCGGCCTGATAGCCATTTTGCTCCAGCACAAAACACAACATATCGCGGATTGGGGCTTCATCTTCAACAATCAGAATTTTTCTGGACATTAGGCTTCACCACAGTATTTTACTTGTTGAAATTATGCCCTGGCATTATGGCAGTTTTATGACAAAACATAAAATAAACATTTATAAAACAACTATCTATCAAATTAAGTTATAAAAAAACCCGCCAGGGTGGCGGGTTTACTGCAAGCGAATTGCCTTAGAAGCTGTACTGAATACCCAAAGATAAGCCCGTTGCGTCTTCACCAAGAATGGTGGATAACTGGGTATCACGGCCACCCGCCGAGACACGGAAAGCCGCCTCGTCATCATTCGAGGTAATACCATAGGCTACATACATCAGCAAATCTTTGCCGAAATGACGGTCTGCGCCTATCACAAACATGTTGGCACCGCTGTTGTCGCTATCATTGTCACCAGCAACATAGTATTGCCCACGCAAGGTGTAGTCGCCCAGTTTGTAGCTGGTGCCGACGCCATATACGTTGCGATCACCGCCTGGCACATCACTGGCGTTTTGGTACATACCGGCTAAACGCCAGGCATCGGTAACGTCGTAGTAAACACCGGCGCGTACTGCTGAAGGGTCAAACTCATTTTGACCTTCAAAAGTTTCATAGGCTAATGCGGCGTAAAATCCCTTTACTTCATAGGCTACCGACATGCTGTAAGACTCTTGTACGTTATCTACCGTAGCGCCGGTGTTATTGTGCGGCGTGTAGTGTAAGTCAAAGGTAAAGTTGTTCATTTTTGGGCTGCGGTAATGCACGCCGTTTTTATAACGCTCATCAAACACGTTACCAATGTTGGCATTGGTATCACCTGAGGTGCTGGTACGGGTTAAGTTACGAATATCACCAATGCGGTCACCAAACATGTCTACCTTACCGCGCACCGCTTTTAATGGTGTATCAAACTGGCCTAAACGCACCTGGCCAAAATCACCTTTAATACCGACGAACGAATCGCGGGATGCCCAGTTACCGGCACCTTCGTCAAAACGGATATTTTGTTCAATCTGCACAAAGGCTTCCAGACCACCGTCAAGTTTGGTGCTGGCTTTAAAACCTAAGCGGCTGGAGTTGCTTGACACGTTAGTACCGCTGTCATCACCATTGTCCAGCGAGTCCAGCGACAAGTGCGCGCGGCCATAAATACTTACGTCGGCTGCCATTGCCGGCACTGCCATCGCGGTTACCACTGCTGCTGCCACCAAACCCAATTTGATCGTTTTCATTTTACTCTCCGAATAATCGTTATTATCGATGTACCTGTGTTTTACTGGGGCACAGTATCGGAGCAAAAAATGTCGTTTTAATGTCTGTTCAATGACAGTTTTATGACGAAACAGTAAAAGTGGTATCAGCGCTTAAATGATAAACGCCTCAATATTAAGGCGTTTATCTAATAAGGAGTAGGCGGTGGGTTAAACCAAGCAGCTAAAAGCGGTGTTTTATCCCTACGGCCAGATAATCGCGGTCTGGGTTTGCTGTGTCCAGGTTAAAGCTACTGTACCAAGCATAGAGGGTGGTATTTTTACCGGCTTTGTAGTCGACACCTAAGCTGACGGCGTTATCATCTTCAAGCGTTTGGTATTGGGCTTTTAGCTCGGTTTTACCCAGAGGATAGGCCACACTGGCCAGCCAGCCGTCTTCCTCTACGCCGGTAACGATATTTTCCTGTGTGTGGTACATAGCACCCAGCTTAAAGCCTGATACCTTTCCCTGCGCATGCAGGCGCATCGCATCGTAACCGGCAACGTCAGCGTCAATAGCCACAGCAGCGTAGAAATTGCTGTCTTTTAAGTTTTCATCACCGTAATACACCGAGGCCGAATAAGCATCTTCAGCGTCGGCAGCATCTTCCATGACATAGGTCAGCTGCACGCCAAAGCCGCTAACGGTAGGGCTATAGTAGGTAATGGAGTCGCTGGCGCGTACTTCGCCACGCCAGAGGTTTTTTACGTCAGCTTCGTAATCGCTGAATAAGTCAATTTTACCCTGTGCATCTTTTAATGCCGTATCGTGGCGACCCAGCCGGATCTCACCGAAATTACCTGCCAAACCGACATACTGGTTACGTGAAGTAATGTTGTCACCGTCACCAACATCGGCCAGATCCACGCCCCACTCCAATTGGTACACCAGCGTCAGGCCGTTGTCTAACGCATAATCGCCTTTTAAACCGAAGCGCGAGCTGTTGCTTTTTAACTCAGAGAAGCGGCCGTCGCCTTCATCACTGGACTGAGCCGACACATTTAACTGGCCATAAAGGGTGACCAACTCGGCCTGGGCAGCACCTGATACTGCCAGTACCGTGATAGCAATTAGGGTCTTTTTCATGTCTTTCTTTGTTGTCTGCTTTTACTGTCCATTGTTGCCTTTCGCTCAAAGCAGCAACAGTGGTTTAGCCATAATACTAGACAGCCCCGATAGAAGTGACAATATTATGACAAAAGAATTAGACTCAGAGCGGCCAGCGAGCCCCTTAGCTCAGGCTAAGGGGCCGAAGCCTCAGGCTTGGCGGGCGCTAACAGCACAAGTTAGTCGCGTTTGTTATCGATTAATTGCTGTAATTCGTCATCATTAAAATGCATGACATTACGGCCTTTGCTTAAGAAAATAGCGTGCTGACAAATATTGCGGCTATGATCGCCCACCCGCTCCAACGCTTTGGCAACATTAGAAATTTGCAAGCTAACGCTAATTTGCAACGTATCATCCATCATGCTGCTCAGGCTGTCTTGCATGATACGGCTGTAATCATCATCAATGGCTTTATCTTCGCGCAGTACATCCAGTGCAGCTTGAGCATCAATTTGCTTAAACGCCTCTATTGCCCGCTGTAGCATCAACTGTACTTTATTACTCATGTCATCGAGCTCTGCCAGTTGCCCGGCTGATGGACGGTTGCCAGCTTCTGCTTTAAGCACGGTTTTGGCAATCCGCTTGGCCTGATCGCCAATCCGCTCTATATCATTAGCGCTTTTCAGCACAGCCAGCACCAGACGCAGGTCGGTGGCGGCGGGTTGGCGCCGCGCTAAAATATCCAGACAATGCTCATCAATACTCACTTCAAACTGGTTTACCTGACGGTCGCCCTGCTTCACCTGCTTTGCCAGTACGACATCTGCCGCCTTGAACGCCGCCATAGCGTCGCCAAGTTGTTGCAACGCCAGCGCCGCCATTTTAGCCAGGCGATCTACCGCCTGTTGCAGCTCCTCGTCATAAGCTTGCGAGTAATGTCCGCCGATCTTATTCGTTGGCATAACGCCCCTCTCCTGTTAATTGCTCGCAATAATGCGCCAACCCGCCCGGTTAACCGTAACGGCCGGTAATATAATCTTCGGTACGTTTTTGCTGCGGGTTAGTAAATAGCTCATTGGTAGGCCCCATTTCTACCAGCTCACCCAAATGGAAGAAGGCCGTTCTGTCTGACACCCTTGCCGCCTGTTGCATATTGTGGGTCACCATAATGATGGTGAAGTTTTGCTTTAACTCATCAATTAACTCTTCCACAATCGACGTTGCTATCGGATCCAGCGCAGAGCAAGGTTCATCCATCAGTATCACTTCCGGGCTTACCGCTATAGTGCGGGCAATACATAGACGCTGCTGCTGGCCACCAGATAAACCGGTACCGGGCTGATCCAAACGGTCTTTTACCTCGCTCCATAAACCGGCCCGACGCAGGCTGGACTCGACAATGTCATCCAAATCGGCTTTGCGCTCGGCTAAACCATGCAGTCTTGGGCCATAAGCGATGTTTTCATAAATAGATTTCGGGAACGGGTTCGGCTTTTGAAACACCATACCCACCTGGGCGCGCAGTTGCACCACATCCAGTGAGGGGTCATAAATATTACGGCCAGCCATTTCAATTAAACCAGTCACCCGGCACTGCTCTATAGTGTCATTCATCCGGTTAAAGCAGCGCAAAAACGTTGATTTACCGCAACCAGAAGGACCGATAAAGGCGACCACTTCGTTTTTAGCAATATCCATGCTGATGCCTTTAACCGCCTCTGTCTGGCCATAAAACACCTTGACGTCACGGGCGATAATTTTCAGCTCAGAGGTCTGATCCTGCGCTAGATTGCTCATAGTAAGTTCCGCTGCTGTTAACTCTGCTGTAGTGTGTAAAACGTTGTTGTTCACGGTATTCATTGCCCTTACCACCGTTTTTCGTATTTCTTGCGCAGCCAGATAGCCAGCGCATTTAATGAAATCATCAGTGCTAACAGCACTATGATAGCGGCTGAGGTTCTGGCCTCGAAGAAATTACGTAACTCATTGCCTTGCCATAGGAAAATCTGTACCGGCAAGGCGGTAGACTGCTCAAAAGGTGACGCGGGTACCGAAGCGACAAATGACTTCATACCAATCAGTAATAGCGGCGCAGCCTCGCCCAGCGCCTGGGCAACACCGAGAATAGCACCGGTTAAAATGCCCGGAATGGCCAGCGGCAATACATGATGGAATATCGCTTGCATTTTTGACGCGCCAAGCCCCAGCGCGGCCTGACGGATTGACGGCGGTATGGCCTTTAACGTCGAACGGGTGGCAATAATAACGGTGGGCAGCGTCATTAACGACAACACTAAACCGCCGACAATAGGTGCCGACATCGGTAGGTTAAACCAACCGATGAACACGGCTGCCCCCAGCAAACCAAACACTATTGAAGGCACCGCCGCCAGGTTATTAATATTCACTTCGACAAAATCGGTAAAGCGATTTTTTGGCGCAAACTCTTCCAGATAAATGGCGGCAGCCACCCCCATTGGTACGGCCAGAATAATGACTACCAGCATCATGTACAGCGAGCCCATAAAGGCGCCAGCCAGACCCGCAGACGCCAGAGAGCTGCGTGAGTCGGTATTCATAAACAGGGCAAAACTAAACCGGTTTTGAATAATGCCCTGCTCAGTTAACAACTGCACCCACTCCCTTACCTTGGGGCTTAATTGCTGCATCGAATCGGGCAGGCTGCGGTCAATATTACCTTTTAACCAGACATCAATATTGGCGTCTGTCAGTAGCGTTAAGCTGCGGGTCTGGCCAATAATAGACGGGTCTTGTACTACCATATCACGCAGGGCGAAACGCTCACCTGAGGTAACAATACGCTGTACGTCACGCCTATGCTGGTTCGCATCCGGCAGCAGTTTATTCAGGCTATCAACAATAAGCCGGTTAAAGTTAATAAACCCTACTTCGGTCTGCCATTCAATATCACGCTGACGAAACGCATTGTCGGTTTCATCTTTACGCTGTACCGGCTTCTCGCTGATGTTGATAATTTGCGGATCAAAATAAATATCCAGTGTAATGGCTGATTGCCAAAACGCCGGCAAGCCTTTGGCAAAAATATTTACAAACAACACCAACACCAGCATCAGGCTGGCTAACACCGCAGCCAGCCCGATGCCTTTAAACAGCCGCTCTTTACGGTGGCGTCTTTTCAGCGAGGCGATAACTTTCTGCTGTACGTTACCAAGCGCCACAACAGGCTTGGTTTGAGGTTCTGCTACTATCATGCTGAGTTACTCGTACTGTTCACGGTATTTACGAACGATCACCAGTGCCATCACGTTTAAAAGCAAGGTAATGACAAACAGGGTCAACCCCAGTGCAAAGGCAACTAAGGATTGCGGGCTGGCAAAATCGTTATCGCCGGTTAGCTGATTAACAATGGTCACCGTCACGGTCGATACGGCTTCAAAGGGGTTAGCAGTGAGGGCTGGGCTATTGCCCGCCGCCAGCACCACTATCATGGTTTCGCCAATGGCACGGCTGGCGGCCAATAATACTGCACCGACGATTCCGGGCAACGCCGCTGGCAACACTACCTTTAATATGGTTTCAGATTTGGTAGCGCCAAGGCCTAAAGAGCCATCACGCATAGTTTTTGGCACTTGGGTAAGAATGTCATCGGTAAGTGACGAGATAAAGGGGATAATCATAATACCCATTACCACCCCGGCGGTAAGAGCCGAAGTAGCCCGGATAGTCAGCCCCAGCGTAGCACCTAAATCGGTTAAAAACGGGCCAACTGTCACCAGCGCAAAGAAGCCATACACTATGGTAGGAATACCGGCCAGCACCTCAATAATAGGTTTGGCTGTTGCGCGGAATTTACTTGGTGCATACTCGGCTAAATAAATTGCCACCATCAAGCCCAATGGTATCGCCACTACCAGTGCAATCAGCGCTACCAACATGGTACCGGATAACAGCGGTAACAAGCCGAAACTGCCCTGGCTGCCGGTAAGCGATCCTTCACCGACACCAGTGGTGGAAAAACGCGGGTTCCAGGTGGTGCCAAAGAAGAAGTCCGCAGGCTTGATGAAACTGAAAAACTTCATTGTCTCGCCCACCATTGACAGCACTATGCCGACGGTGGTGAGAATAGCAATGGTAGAGCACAGCACCAACACCACTTTAACCACCCGCTCAACCTGATGGCGGGCACGTAACTGCGGCTGGATTTTATAAAAACTGATGATTAAACCAGCCGAAGCCAGGGTAGCCATAAGGGCAGTAAGCAACACTGCGCTGCTACGCTGCAATTGCTGCATATAAGTAGCCGCGGCCAGTTCCCAGTCAGCGGCATCGGCAACAATACCGAAGTTAGCCGCCAGGTTACTGATACGACGCATGGCAATACGTAATTCATTGCTGTCTATCGCTGCTATCTCAGGAGGCAAACTGGCCTGCACCATGGCATTAATAGCACCGGGCGCGAACCAGTTCCATATTAACAGCACCAGAAAAGCAGGCAATACAGCCCACAAACCTACCATCATGCCATAGTGTTGTGGCAACGAATGCATACGCACTGCGGCATTTACTGCCGCCACCTTCCGGCTACGCGCCATACCAATCTGATAGGCTATGGCCATCAGCACCAGCAATAGCACCATCAATGAAAGATTACTCATGTTTGCTCCAAATGAACGTCTGACTGAGCATGACAAACCGGTGGCTAAGTGTAGTGACCAATAATTGCAGTTTTATGACAAAAAGCAAAAGAGCCGGCTTAGCGGCTCTTTTCGGCAATAATATATTGATATTAAATGGTTTTCTTGGCGCGAATATTTTTCAGGATTTCGGCGCGTTCATCATCAGCCAGCGGTATTAAGCCAGCGGCTTCCAGCGGACTGCCAAATCCCGAGGCGGCTTCAGACACAAAGTATTCAGCAAACTGCTGCAGGCCCGGAATAACACCGATATGTTCGCCTTTAACATAGAAAAACAGCGGGCGTGATACCGGGTAAGTGCCGGCAATAATGTTATCAATAGTCGGTACTACATCATTGACTGTCGCCACTTTAATACGGTCACGGTTGGCTTCATAGAAACTTAAGCCAAACACACCCACAGCATCTTTTTGCGCCTGTAACCGTGCCAGTGTTTCAGTGTAATCGCCGGCAATTTCCACCACCCGACCATCGGTACGCATAGCTAAACAAAAGTTATTTTGTTCATCTTTAGCCAGAGCCTTTACTTCAGCAAAGGTTTTACAGCCATCGATAATAACTTTTTCTTCATAAACTTCACGGGTACCGTGGTTAGAGCCCGGAATTGCCAGCAAAATGGCCTGGTTTGGCAACGACTTATCAATCTGACTCCAGTTAGTATAAGGGTTGGCAACCAACTTACCGTTCTGTGGTACTTGTGCTGCCTGAGCCAAAAACACGTGTTCCGGCTTTAATTTGAAATCACCGGCATCAATACGTGAGGCAAACACAATACCGTCATAGCCAATTTTTACTTCAATAATCTGGTTAACACCATTAGCTTTACACGCTTCCACTTCTGCCGGGCGGATAGCGCGCGATGAATTGGCAATATCAATAGTACCGGTACCAACACCCTGACAAAACTGGCGCAAACCACCCGATGAGCCACCTGAACCAACCACCGGCGTTTTAAACTGTGCAAAATTATTACCAAATTCTTCCGCCGCTACCGACGAAAACGGCAGCACTGTAGAAGAGCCGGCGACCTGAATGGTGTCACGGCTGGCCTGGGCTGCAGCGTTAAAGCTAAGCGCTACAGCACTGGCCAGTACCAGTTTGGTTAAGTTATTCAATGTCATGCTGATATCCTCGTTTCATATAAGTATCGGATTAGGTTAACGGCATGCAGTGTGCTTGATGAATATTGCAGCAATATGACAACAGAAAATATAGTGTTAAGACCGCTACTGTATAATAGCGCAGCGGTTGCGGCCCTGATGTTTTGCCTGATACAGCGCCTGATCAGCCCGCAACAGTAATTTGTCCAGGTTATCCTGTTGCGGCAGATACATGGCAATGCCGATACTGCAGGTTACCTGCAATTGCTCACCACTGCTTAACGTAAAAGGGTGTTCAGCTACAGCCAGGCGCAAACGCTCAGCTGACATTATCGCTGTTTGCAAATCAACCTCTGGCAGCAGAATAAAAAACTCCTCGCCACCATAACGCCCCGCTAAATCGGTGTCGCGTATATTGCGCTGGCACAATGCCGCGAACTCGGCCAGCACTTTATCGCCGGCAGCATGACCATATTGGTCGTTCACTTTCTTAAAATGATCGATATCCAGCATCAACACGGCTAAATCTTTCTGATAACGATTAGCCCGGCGAATTTCTGCCTGTGCCTGTTGCATAATCACCCGCCGGTTCGCCAGCCCGGTTAAAATATCGGTGCTGGCCAGCTGCAACAGCTCCTGATTACGCTGTATCAGCTGCTGTTCGGTATCTGCATGACGGCTAATTTCGGCTTGCAAGGCGGTGGCCAGCCGTCGGTAGCGTAAGGTAAAAAAGCTTAACAGCGACATTAATAACAGCATCAGTAATACTGACTTCAGTAACAAACGGTAATCCACTACGGCCTCTGTCGCAGACTGATAAATAAAGCCGTCCAACGGTTTAAGCTGGTCAATCATGCCCAGCTGCACATACATAGCTGCAATTTGCTGCCAGCGCCCGGCGTTCATATGACCAATTTCCACCAAATCTGGCATGATTAACTGGCGCAGTACTCTGGCTTCGTACTGCAAATGCGCGATGCTTTTATCCGGGGCATAGTGCTGATGAATATGCGCTATGGTGTAGTCGATATTATCCAGCGCAAAACGCCAGCCGCGTAAACTGGCTTGCACAAAGGCCTCGGCAGCAGCAGGGTGTCGTGCCAGCCAATCAGCATGACCAACCAAAATATCCTGGTAGAAGTTCACACCGTATTCAATGGGCTGGATCACCCGGTACGGTACGTCCATTTGCTCGAGCAGATAAGGCTCGTTGGACAGGTAAGCGTTAAAGGCATCGGACTGACCGCTAAGTAAATTGTCCAGCTTCATCGACGAGCTGCTCAGCTGCAGTTTGCTGATATTAATGCCTTCTTTGGCGAATACCGCCAACAGCTCGGTATTTTCCTGCGACAGTGTCAGCTCCAGACGTTTTTGCGCCAGATCCTGCAACGTATAAATGCCGGAGTCGGCCCGCACCAGCCAGACGCTGGGCGATTTTTGCATAATGGCAGCCAGCGCCACCACCGGCTGGCCTTGCAGATAAGTGAGCAGCGCACCGGATGCCGATACGGCAAATTCTGCCTCACGTTTTAGCACCTGGTCCAGCGCCGCTATACCTGGTGCACCGGGCATAATGTGCACATCCAGCCCTGCATCGCGGTAATAACCTTGCTCCAGCGCCATATAATAGCCGGCAAACTGAAACTGATGGTGCCAGCGCAATTGTAAACGAACCGTGTTGGTCTGTGCTGTTGCCTGGCCGACGAAGACGCAGCAACTTAACAACACCATCAAACACTGGTAAAAGCATGTAGTGTGACGCTGCACGGCTCTGTCCCTAAAAAATAAAACTGAAGTAGCTGCTTCAGTATAGGCTAGTCTGCCACGACAGAAAGCCATGAATTGGCCCGCTACATCAATTAAAAACATGCAACAAATTAACAACATACAGCGACACAGCAATAAATGTCAGCTTTGTTTACACTTTTAACTGGTCATGCCTGTGTACATTTTCAGCTTATTTTTGTTAACCGGCACAAAATCGTCTTTGCTAAGTACGGCTTAATTTATGCATTGAGCCATACCCTGAGTATTTTTTGCCACTCGGGAAAACGGTCGCCAGGCAGGCATGGGCTGTACTGTTAAGGCGATGTAAAATAAGAAAAGGAGTCTTCATTTATGTTTTCGAAGAAAAAAAGCAAAGCCAATCTTAGTGTCCATGTAGCTTCAGTTTGCTTGCTGGCAGCCAGTATCCACGCTGCAGTTGCTCAGCAACAACTTGCTGTTAGCGCTGCCGAGGGCGGCAACCTCTGGTTTGTTGAACTGACGGATAAGCCGGTTGCGGACGGCAATTCCAGAAAAAATGTCAGCGCAGCACAACAACAATTTCGTTTAGCTGCCAGGGATGCCGGTGTGACATTCACTGAGCGACGCCAGTTCAGTACTCTGTTTAACGGTTTCTCTATCGAAGTCAGCCCGGCACAGCGCGCTAAGTTGATGCAATTGCCTGGCGTTAAAGCCATTTACCCGGTTGAACTTATTCAGGCACCAACGGCAGATATCAGTATGGCGGGTTCTGCTGCCGATATGGCCAGTGCTATCGGCATGACAGGTGCTGATATTGCCCAGAATGTGCTGGGTTATACCGGTAGCGGTATAAAAGTAGCGGTAATGGATACCGGTATCGACATCGATCACCCGGACTTTGGTGGCAATGGCAGTAATGGCAGCACCGCCTTCCCTACCGCACGTATTGCTTATGGCTACGACTTCGTGGGTGATGCTTTTAACGCTGACTCCAGCAGCCCCAGCTATAACCCTATCGCCATGCCGGACAATAACCCTGACGATTGCGGCGGTCACGGTACCCATGTAGCCGGTATCGTTGGAGCAAATGGTGCGATTAAAGGTGTGGCACCGGATGTGACTTTCGGTGCATATCGCGTGTTTGGCTGCGAAGGTAGCACTACAGCAGATATTATGATTGCAGCGATGGAGCAGGCTTATAATGATGGCATGCATATTCTGAATATGAGCATAGGCTCGGCCTTTCAATGGCCGCAATATCCGACAGCACAAGCTGCCGACCGCTTAGTGGAAAAAGGCATGGTAGTAGTGGCTTCTATCGGCAATAGTGGTGCCAATGGCTTATATTCCGCCGGTGCACCTGGCCTGGGTGAGCATGTTATTGGTGTCGCCTCTTTTGATAACGTGGCCAGTACCTCAGCAGTAGTGGAAGTAAACGGACAGGATATTGCTTACAACACTATGACCTTTAGCGGCCCGGTCCCGACTGCCGGCTCAGGTGATGTGGTCTTTGTCGGCCAGGCTTGTAATACTGACCCGCTGTTAGCCAACCCTGCCGGCAAAATCGCCCTTGCCGTACGTGGCGTCTGCCCTTTTGCTGAAAAAGCAACCAATGCCATCAATGCCGGTGCCAGTGCAGTGGTTATTCATAACAACGCCGCCGGCGGTTTCAGTGGCACCCTGGGCGGCCCTATTGGTGACGGTTCCGTACCTGTCGTTAGCATTTCACAGGCAGACGGTTTATATATCCGCAACCAAGCAGCACCTGTACTGTCCTGGACTGATCGCAGCATGCAGGTCGCGCTACCCACTGGTGGCTTGATCTCCAGCTTTAGCTCCTATGGCCTGTCACCTGATCTGGCGTTAAAACCGGATATAGGTGCGCCAGGCGGGGTAATTTACTCCACTTATCCACTGGAAAGCGGTGGTTTTGCTACCCTGGGTGGCACCTCTATGTCGTCGCCACATGTTGCCGGTGCTGCAGCCTTATTGCTGCAAGCCAAACCAGACACGCCGGCGATGGCGGTACGCTCAGTACTGCAAAACAGTGCGGATCCGAAAAATTGGTGGGGCAACCCCAATATTGGCTTCCTGGATAACGTGCATCGCCAGGGCGCAGGTATGGTAGACGTGGCGGGCAGCATTACTGCCAGCACTTATATTACACCGGGTAAAATTGCCACCGGCGAAGGTGAGAGCGGCCCCTTTACACAAACCCTAACGGTACACAATAAAGGCACTGAGGTGGTAACTTACCAGCTGTCGTCCGTCAATGCATTATCCACTGGCGGCATTATTACGCCAAGTTTCTTTGCCAGCGACGCCAGTGTCAGCTTCAGCAGTGATACGCTGACGGTAGCGCCAGGTAGTAGCGCAATGGTAGACGCAACCATTACTCCGGCGTCGCAACCGGTTAATGGTCAGTACGGCGGCTATATCACGTTTACACCAGAAGATGGCGGCCAGGTGTATCGCGTGCCCTTTGCCGGTTTTGTTGGCGACTATCAGGGTATACAGGTATTAGCCCCAACTGGTAATGGCTTCCCCTGGCTGGCAAAACTTGAAGACGGTTTCTTCAACAATTGCACAATGGCTTGCAGTTACACCATGCAGGGCGACGATATACCCTGGTTCCTGATCCACTTTGACCACCACGCCCGTTATATGGAAATGAACATTCTGCATGCGGGTTCAATGCAGCCGGTACATCCGGTATTCCATAAAACCAATGTGTTTGACTATTTGCCACGTAACAGTACTGCAACTGGTTTCTTTACCTTTAGCTGGGATGGCACACGCATTCACAGCAATGGCGGCAAAGGCAAAACCAAAGTAGTACCAAACGGTGCTTATGTACTGCAGTTAAAAGTACTGAAAGCTTTAGGTGATGAAAGCAATCCGGCACACTGGGAAACCTGGACCTCCCCGGTTATTACCATTGCCCGCTAAGCGTTAGCAGCAATAAAAAGGCGAACTTAGGTTCGCCTCAGCTCAATGACAAACCCCGGTTTTTAATGCCGGGGTTTGTTTTTTTGGCTGTGATTTTAGGTTTGCCGACGTTTGTTTTCTTAACGCTATGCAACCGCTTTTAGGGTTTATGCCGTGGCACAGGCGTAATAGGATTAAAGTCCCACATGGACGTACAGGACTTTGTCAGCTTGCTAAGCCCGGCACGCAGCACCGGGCCTGAACTTTGCTAACACCCGTTAGTTAGCTGTAATTTCCAGCAAGGTACTGTCTTGCTCTACCCCATCGGCATCATAAAACAGCGCCACACCCAAATAAGGGAACGGGCTTGCAGTGAGGTTAGTGGTCGTCACCGTCACATTATTAAACCGTCCCATAATAGCGCGCGGGCTTGCTGCTATGCGGGTTGACGCTTGTTGCGCATTCACAATCCAGACCGGCATAGTGTAGCTCGCTTCTGCGGCGCCGCCTAAATCGTAGGCATGCACAAACGCCAGATAGAAATCACCGGCGGCACCATTATTGGCTGGCTCTGGGTTCATTATCGTCACCACTTCGTTACCACCTGCTGCGGCTGATGAACCAACGGCAGTACAGCTGTATGCCACGCAGCGATAAACATAAAGATCCAGATCGGCACCAGGCACTGAGGCTAACGCTTCATACAAGCTAAAACGCGCAACTTTAGTGCCTGCTGGCACCAGTAAAGCGTGGAAGCCAAGGCCTGGTTCATTAAACACAAAGTTCCTGTCAGCATCTTGTGCTACCACATCAGAAGAACCGAACGGCGCGCTGACACCCACGATAGCCACACTGGTGGTACCGCTGTAGTTCATTTCTACCGGGAAGCTAACACGGCCAGATTTCGCTTTTAGCGTGGCAGTAATAACGTCAGGCGCAATAATCAGCTGCGGTGATTCGACTTTAATCGCAATCGGGCTACGTACGCTATGTACCCCATTAGACCAGGTAACAGCACCAAAGCTCCAGCTGCCGATAGTGGCGTTGGCATTGGGCGTGAATTTAATGCCATAGCTTGCTGTGCCATTAGCCGCTACCGACATTTGGTTGGCACCTTCGCTGGTGATGACTTCAACATCAACACCAGTTGGCGCTTCCACCGTTGCGCTATAGACAGAGGCAGTGCCAGACACGTCTGTTACCTGACGAACAATAGTCTCGGCACCAGTTAGTTCAGCAATCGCAATTGACGGCAGATTTAACTGACTGGGATCCGTGTTGTAGCCTGCAGCTTCAAACTGTGCACAACTAGCGCCGGTAGTGTTAAGTACAAAGTTAGCATTGCCAACACCACACAGGAAGGCAAAATAATCGAGGTTGTCAATATCATAGGTTAAACCAGGATTAATCGACTTATTCGGCACTGCATGGCCGGCACCAAAATCGAAGGGGTCTGCTGGCGTAATACCATTCTCTTTGGTTAAATTCTGCCGTGCCGTGGTCATCAACGCTGATTTGATCATCGCCGGTGTCCAGTTCGGATGGCTTTCTTTAACCAATGCGGCCATACCCGCGATATGTGGGCTGGACATCGAAGTCCCCTGCAGATAGGTAAAACTCACGCCCGGTGCTGACAACATAGGCTGCGACGAAGCCCCGGCCAGAATTTTTACCCCCGGCGCAGTAATATCAGGCTTAATCACATCAAAACTGGCCAGGTTAGGCCCGCGTGATGAGAACCCGGCCATCAGGTTGCCCACTTCAACTACATCATTAACAAATACCGACGGGCTCATTTTAATATTCACCACACCACCAGCAGTGACTTCGGCATTAAAGGCACTGCCAGTCGCTAACGTAGTCATGACTGCCGGAATACCAAAACTCCCGGTGCCGCCCATGACTATGGGTGCTGCAGCTGAATTGTTATACATGACCACGCCAGCGGCTCCTGCAGCTTCGGCTTCACCAAGTTTAATATCAAAAGAGCAGGTACCACGCTGAATCAGCACAAACTTACCGGCCACTTCAGCAGCGTTACTCAATGGTGCGCAAGCCTCTAACGGCATGGCAACCGCCAGATCAGCACTAATTTCGCCAGTAACACTAAGCGGTAATGAGGTGCCGCCTTCTACCGCAATATAGGTGCCTTGCAATGGCCCGGCCGTTACCTCGATACCATTGGCAATACTGGTTCCGCTATAAGTAGAGGCTGCGACTGTGGTTACCCACGGCGCCGGCGTGCCCACAGTGCCTGCCGCCGGGCCGCTGTTACCGGCAGAGACGGCAACGAACACACCCGCCTGAGCTGCGCGTAGCTTGGCTGCCGCTGCCATCGTAGTCAGATCAGTTAAGCTACCGCCAATCGAGTAGTTAATGACATCGACACCATCAGCCACTGCCTGATCGATAGCCGCCATGGTATCGCCATAAAAACAGCCACGCTCGGCAACGCCCTGTGGGTTAACGTAACTACTGTTCCAACAGGCTTTATACATCGCAATACGGGCGCGCGGCGCAATGCCCGATACGGTCGCCACTGGTGCGCCGTTAAATACCGCAGTTACCCCCTCATTACCACCAGCCGTTGAAGCAACGTGGGTACCGTGATTATCGGCATCGCGTGGCGAAATAAATTCACCTGGTTGAATCTGATAAACACTTTCGAAGGTGTTTTTGTAATAACGCGCACCAATCAATTTATTATTACAGTTAAATTCGGCATCTTCACCGACATCACAACTGCCTGCCCAGCCTGCTAGCGGAGCATAAGAGCCATCATCGGCAAAGCTTGGGTGCTCAGGCCAAATACCGCTGTCGACCACACCTATAACCACATCTTCGCCTTTCACACCCAGCGTATGCAGGCCTTCAGGGCTTTGTGTTAAGCCTAAAAACGCCGGCGTGTTAGAGGTGGTCATTTGCTGGGCTTCATCGCGCCAGACACCGGCAACATTAGGGTGGTTACGCAGTGCTTCGGCTTGTGCCGGGGTTAATTTGGCGGCAAAACCATTAAAAGTATGGGTGTATGAATACATCACCTCAGCAGCGCCAGTGCTGCTGGCCAGGTGTTGATGAAAGGCTTTAAGTGAACTGGTGTAATTTTGCATCCGGGCTGAGCTGGCGTTATAGCGGTTCAGTGCCTTAGTCACCGACTGCCTGGCGGGTAATAGCTCGCCCAGCTCCTGGGCTTTTTCAATACCGCTTTTGCCTTTAACTTGCACTATATAAGGTGCAGGCGCCGTGTCAGCGGCGGCCAGGGTTAACTGGCCAGCATCGACATTGATCTGATAAGGGCTATTCGCCTGCTGTGCACTTACCGTGCCTACCGCCATCGCCACCGCAAGCGCGGTTTTGGATATTATTTTCGTAAATTGCATGTGTTTTCTCCGTTTATGCCGCTGCGCCAGACCTCAACACGTGATACTTTTGTTGGTCATACTACTGGGCGGGCGCTAGCATTTTTTTTCTTAGCAATATTTTTGGGCACACCTTTTATTCTGTAGAACAAAAAAGATGCGTTACCTCTGGCTGTATAAAATTCCGACACTCTTAGCAAGCCATACCTGATGTAATAATTTATTCAGACAGGGCTACATCCAGCGCATTTGAATTGTTACTGGCAATAACAATTGTAAAAACGCTATACGTAAACTGCTAAAAAAGCTGACACTCAGAATGCCGTAATCGGTAGTTTCAGACCCGACGACGTAACAATAAGCCGCCCATAGCCGCCAGCATCAGGAACACTGTTGCTGGTTCAGATACCAGGCTTGCGCGCCCCAGCGCGAAGCTGCCAGCATCAATGAATTGGCCATCAGTGCTAAAAATATCCATAAAGCCTTCGCCAAGTGCACCGTCCCAGAAGCCCTGGAAGGCAAACGTATTGCTAAGGTCATTTACGTCGAAATTGAAGAAAGTAAAACCGGCAGCCAAATTCAGCGGGTCATAGTCAACAATGAACAAGAAGCTTTCACCCATAGTGAAACCAAACAGTTCAAACAACTCCCATTCCAGCACATTGCCAGACTCATCGATATTGTCTAAATCGATAGATAACACGCCAAAGCTGCTGCCATCTTCGAACAGAAACTCTTGCGTCATAATTGGCGCAGCCTGTGCTGACGGAGCCAGTGGCAGTGCGCTAAGTAGTAGGGTGGATAATGCAAAAACGATCGACTTCAACATGGATATACCTCTGGATTTTATTATTAATTATCTGCAAGCAAATGACTTGCCGGCCAGGCAATGCATAAAACAATCCAATTAAATATTTCATTAACAAACAATCATTTAATAAATAATTTTTAACGTTTTTGCGAAAGAAACCTGCAGATGAAAAAAAAGCAGACATAAAAAAAGCGAACCGAAGTTCGCTTTTTAGACTATGAGTATATTTACGACCAGTTCAGCACTACTTTACCGGACTGGCCTGAACACATAATGTCGAAGCCTTCCTGAAAACGCTCCATCGGCAGCTCGTGCGTAACCATGGGGGTTAAATCCAGACCAGACTGAATTAAACTGGCCATTTTGTACCAGGTTTCGAACATCTCGCGACCATAAATACCCTTAATAACCAAGCCTTTAAAGATTACTTTGTTCCAATCTACCGCCATATCTGATGGCGGAATACCCAGCATGGCAATTTTGCCGCCGTGGTTCATGGTATCCAGCATGCTGCGAAACGCTGCCGGCACGCCGGACATTTCCAGGCCGACATCAAAGCCTTCGGTCATGCCCAGCTCTTTCATCACGTCTTTTAAGTTCTGCTGGCTGACATCGACCGCACGGGTGGCGCCCATTTTCAGCGCCAGCTCCAGCCGGTAGGGGTTTACATCGGTAATCACCACATGGCGGGCACCGACATGGCGCGCGACCGCTGCGGCCATAATGCCGATAGGGCCAGCGCCGGTTATAAGCACATCTTCACCGACTAAATCAAACGACAAAGCAGTATGTACCGCGTTACCGAACGGGTCAAAAATAGCGGCGATGTTATCCGGAATATTGTCCGGCAATTTAAAGGCGTTATAGGCCGGAATGACCAGATATTCAGCAAAAGAGCCGGCGCGGTTTACGCCCACCCCTATGGTATTACGGCACAAATGCACGCGGCCGGCACGGCAGTTACGGCAATAACCGCAGGTAATATGGCCTTCACCCGATACGCGGTCGCCCACGTTAAAACCGCGTACTTCCGAGCCCATGCCCTCAATTACACCGACATATTCATGCCCCACTACCATACCGTGTGGAATGGTGTTCTGCGCCCATTCATCCCATTTGTAAATGTGCACGTCGGTGCCGCAAATGGCCGTTTTTTTAATGCGGATCAGTACATCGTTAGGGCCAACTTCCGGCTTTGCTACCTCGGTTTGCCAAATGCCTGGTTCTGCTTTTAACTTTGCTAATGCTTTCATCTTCACGCCCCGCCCTCAGGCAATCACGCCCATGTCTTTACCAATGCGGATAAAGGCGTCTATCGCCTTATCCAGTTGTGCTTTGCTGTGTGCTGCTGAAATCTGGGTGCGAATGCGCGCCTGGCCTTTTGGCACCACCGGAAAGGAGAAACCGACCACATAAATGCCTTCGGCCAGCATGCGTTTAGCCATCTCAGCCGCCACTTTGGCGTCGCCTAACATCACCGGAATAATGGCATGGTCTTTACCGGCCAGGGTAAAACCGGCGGCTGACATTTTTTCGCGGAAATAATTGGCGTTGTCCCACAGTTTAGCCCGTAGTGCATCACCCTGCGCCAGCATATCCAGCACTTTAATTGAGGCGGTTACGATAGATGGTGCCAGCGAGTTAGAGAACAAATACGGCCGCGAGCGTTGGCGCAACCAGTCGATCACTTCCTTTTTACCTGAGGTGTAACCACCCGATGCCCCGCCGAGCGCCTTGCCCAAAGTACCGGTAATAATGTCCACTCTGTCCATCACGTCGCAATATTCATGGGTGCCGCGGCCATTTTTACCAACAAAACCCACCGCATGGCTGTCATCTACCATCACCATGGCGTTGTATTTGTCGGCTAAATCACAAATGGCTTTCAGATCGGCTATTACACCGTCCATTGAGAATACGCCGTCGGTAGCAATCAGCTTAAAGCGGGCGCCATCAGCATCGGCTTGCTTTAACTGAGCTTCCAGCTCGGCCATATCATTGTTGGCATAGCGATAGCGCTTGGCTTTGCACAAACGCACGCCGTCGATAATAGAGGCGTGATTTAGTGCATCGGATATCACCGCATCTTCCGCGCCCAGAATAGTTTCGAACAAACCGCCGTTGGCATCAAAGCATGAGGAATACAGAATGGTATCTTCAGTGCCTAAAAAGGCGCTGATTTTCGCTTCCAGCTGTTTATGGATATCCTGAGTGCCGCAAATAAAGCGCACCGACGCCACACCAAAACCGTGACTTTGTAGGCCCTGCTGAGCGGCAGCGATAAGGTCGGGGTGGTTGGCCAGGCCCAGATAGTTATTGGCGCAAAAATTCAGTACCTGCTGGCCGCCAACGGTAACGTCAGCCTGCTGCTGCGAGGTAATAATACGTTCTGCTTTGTATAAACCTTCTGCGGTGACATCGTCTAGTTGTTGTTGTAGATGTTGCAGAAAAGCGCTGTTGCGCATAAAGCCTCCTGTGTAGGGGGTGAGGATAGTAAAAACGGCGCCATTGTAATGCTTATGGCTGGCCGGCGCAGCGCTTTTGCACGACTTAGTGCGCTGCTCAGACCTGCTGTTGTAAAGATTAGCCTACAATTTCAGCGCGCTTAGCTTGCCAGTGCCTCGTAATGCTGCTGCAAGCGGGCAATGCGTGGTTTAGCTTCTGCTGTAGCGTAAGGTTTGAATAATAGCAGCACCTTTAATACGCCCTGATACACACTGGCCTGATCGATAGCTTGCTGTGGTGCCTGGGTTTTTAAATAGCTAATCCAGAACGTCACCAACAACTTAATACTGTGCGCCAGATCGGTAATGTCCTCATCATCAATATCGATAATGCCAGACTGTTTCAGCGCTTTAAGCACCGCCGTCACACGCACCAGCACGCCCTGCTGCACCTGCTGATAATCCTGTTGCAGCGCCGGGTCGCGCGATAAAATATCCGGCAGGTTGGCGTAAAAAAAGTGAAAGCGCCACATCAGTTCAAACACCGCATCCAGATAACAAGCCAGCGCATCTAAGGCTTCAGCTTTATCCGATGGCGGCTTGATACGGGTTTCCAACAGCTTGGCGTACTCTTTAAAAATGTGCCGTACTATGTCTTCTTTATTACGAAAATGGTAATACAGGTTGCCAGGACTAATACCCAAATGGGCGGCAATATGGTTGGTGGTGACCTGGCGCTCTCCCACCTGATTAAACAGCTCGATGCTGGCCTGCAGAATTTTATCTTTGGTTCTGAGCTTTTTTTCCATCTGCGAAACAGGCTTATAGTTGGCGAAATTAATTTGCTATAGTAACGCCAAATTGACTAAAAACTCTAGTCGGGCCGTTTTAGCACGCTAACCTGATAATGGAATGCCAATAACATAATGAAAATAAATGCAATTTACCCAGGTACCTTTGACCCGCTTACCAATGGCCATGCCGACTTGGTACAACGGGCAGCCCGCATGTTTGATCAGGTTATCGTAGGGGTGGCCGCAAACCCCAGCAAACAGCCGCTGTTTAGCCTGGACGAGCGCGTTGCACTGGCGCAGCAGGCTTTTAGCAACATAAGTAATGTGCGGGTAATTGGTTTTTCCGGTTTGCTGGCCAAATTTGCCGAGCAGCAACACGCGCAAGTACTGATCCGTGGCGTAAGAGCGGTGGCCGATTTTGAGTACGAATTTCAGTTAGCCAGCATGAATCGCCAACTAAACCCGGCGCTGGACAGTATTTTTATGACGCCGTCGGAAAAAAACACCTTTATCTCTTCGACACTGGTCAAAGAAGTGTGCCGCCACGGCGGCGATATCTCCAGTTTTGTGCCCGCCCATGTTGAACACGCGCTAAAAAGTAAACTAAAACTATGAAACTCAGCTTGTCGCGACCGAGACTGTCGCTCTTAAGTCTGGCGCTCTGCGCCCCGTCGCTGTGGGCGGCGCCTTGGGTAGATACTCAGGACAATTATTTACGCCAGTCACTGCAAACACTGGCGCACGCTGGTGTGCTTAGCGGCCCGGTTAATACCTACCCGCTGATGTGGAAAAACATTGCCGCCGATTTGGCACGCGCTGACGAGCAGCCCACTGCCGAGCTGCGTTTTGCGCTGGCGCATGTGCGCTCGGCGCTTAATGCCAACCAACGTGACTATATTGCCGGGGTTAAACTAAAAGCCAGCTCTGATCCTTCACTGTTTCAAAGCTTTGGCGAAAGTTATTTTGAGCAGGCTTCTGCCACTGTGTTTAAAGAGTATCTGGGTGACAACTGGGCAGCCAAAACCCAGCTGAATTACCGCAAACTGGACGATAACCGCCAGGAGCAACGCCTGACCTTTGACGGCAGTTACCTGGCGGTGATTGCCGGTAACTGGGTGTTGGCACTGGATCAGCAAGCACAGTGGTGGGGCCCAGGCCAGCAAACCAGTTTGCTGCTAAGTAATAATGCCCGGCCAATACCGTCGCTGCGCTTAAGTCGGCATAGCTGGCAAGGCAGTGATAATGTGTTGTTTAGCTGGCTGGGCCCCTGGAGCCTTACCAGCTTTATCGGCCAGGGTGAACATAGCAGTCAACCTCGGCAAATTAAACATTTCGGTGCCCGTTTCAGTGCTCGACCCTTACCACAGCTGGAGCTGGGGCTGAGTCGCATTAGCCAGTGGGGCGGCGACAGCACAGGTAACCCGCTGGAAAATAGCCATGACAATGGCCTGAGTGCCTTTACCGACATGTTGCTGTTTAATGATGATAATAACGCCGACAATATGGCAGCACTTGACCTGACGTTTCATACCCGGCTGGGCGATTGGCCAGTGAGCTTTTATACTGAGCTGGCTGATGATAACGGCACCAACAAACTGAGCAAACCGTTGCAGCTATACGGCGTACGCAGCTTTTTTGGCAGTGACAGCGCTGTGCATACGTTAAGCCTGGAATGGTCGGATACGTATATCCGCTGTGATGACCAGCCACAAGCCGGCAACTGCGCTTATCAGGGCGACATTTATCCGCAGGGGTATCGCCGCTACGCCAGGGTTATCGGCAGTGGTTATGGCGCCGATGCCAAGGTGTTATCCGCTGGCTACCGTTATCAGACTTTTGATGGTTACAGCTGGGCAGCCAGTGTATTACGCGGCCAGTTTATTAACCCAAATGACACCGTGCGGAACTGGCAGTTGAGGCTGGAATACCGTCAGCCATTGCTAAACGGTTTACTCAGTGTCGAAGGCCGGGTGTTTGATAAATCACCACAGCCTGAGCTGAATATTAAACGCGGTAGCCTGGCCGTAACCTGGGAATACCGCTTTTAACCCAAGCGACTACTAACCTGAGCCACTACCGCGCTGGCTTAACGCCAGCGGGTCAGCTTATGGCCTTTTACGGCGTAGAACAGAATAAACAGGTAGCACGGCAGCATGACAATATAGGCACCTTGCTGCCCTAAACCGCTGCTACTTAATAACCCCCAAGCCAGCGGACCAAAAGCACCACCGGCTATCCCCATAATGAGCAGCGCCGAGCCGACACTGGTTAAGGCGCCAAGGCCAGATAGCGCTAGCGGCCACACCGCCGGCCAGACGATGGCGTTTGCCAGCCCCAGCACGGCAATATACAGCAGGGTGTCGGGTAGTGCCGTGCCACCAAAGGGCACCAGCAGCGTATTGGCAATAGCATAAGAGCCGGTATCACCCAGCGTAATGGCCAAGGTAAGCATTATACCCAGCACCGCAGATACCGCCAGCGCTGCCTGCTGCGACAGCACTCTGGGAATAAGCACTATGCCAAGCACATAACCCAGCACCATACAGGCCATGGTGTAAGAGGTCATTACCGTATAACGCTCGACACCCAAAGACAAAGCAAATAAGCCGATGGTATCACCGGCAATCACCTCAACCGCGACATAAACAAACAGCGCCAACACACCAAGCGCCAGGCTGGGCCGGGCCAGCGCGGCTTTAACCTGGCCGCGGTTGTTGCTGTCAGCCTCTTTTGCCAGCTCGGGCAATGGTGCATATTTTACCGCCAGTGCCAACAAACCTAAAAAGGCCGCCAGGCCCAGATAAGGCAATACCAGGCTGCCAGCCATGGTGTCGATTTGCGCTTGCGTTAGTACGCTGTCGTTATTGCTGACAAAGCCTTGCGCCATAAGAGCAGTAAACACTATAGGGGCAACCACACCGGCGGTTTTGTTTAAAATGCCCATAATGCTAATACGCACGGCGGCGGTTTCTTCAGGGCCAATTTTTACCACATAGGGGTTTACCGCCGTTTGCAATAATGTCTGGCCAGTACCTATTACCAGCTGCGCTAACAGAAACAGCGCAAAAGTTTGCGTTTGGGCGGCAGGAATATACAGCAAGCCGGCCAGCATCATGGTGGCCATACCCAGCGCCATACCATTTTTATAACCCACTTTGCGGATAAGCCAGGCCGAGGGCAGTGCGGTAAAGGTTACGGCTATATAAAACGAAAACAGCACCAGTGAGGCCTGCAACGGTGTCAGTTGCAGCATTTGTTTTAAATACGGCATTAACGAGCCATTAAGCCAGGTAGCAAAACCCAGCACGAAAAATAAGATAGCTACTATCGCCATCGGGATCAGGCTGCTGCGCGTTGGCGCCTGTGTTGCTGTTGTATCCATGAGGTTCCCCGTTTTTATTTAATTATTATTTTGCTGCAATCGGCTGCTGTTGGCCTTGTATCCAGCAACCTTGTACCTGAAAGTCAGTGTCGAGCAACACCAGATCGGCAGCGGCACCTGGCCTGATTTGCCCACCTGCAGGCAAGCCTAAAAATTGTGCCGGATACAACGAGGCCATCCGTAGTGCTTCATCCGGCACAACCCCCAGGGACTCAATGGCATAACGTACAGCCGAAGCCATATCTAATACTGAACCGGCTAACCGGCCTTCAGCGTCAGTGAGTTTATTGCCCTGTCGAATAACCTTACCGTCGAACAAGTCAAACTCTGTCGCATCGGTACCAACAGGTGACATCGCATCAGTGACAAGCAGCAACTTTCCTTTAGGCTTCGCCGCCAATGCCACTTTTGCTGCCAGTGGGTGCATATGGTGACCGTCAAAAATCACGCCGCACCAGCTGTCGGCATCGGCCAGTGCCACGCCAACCATACCCGGCTCACGCGAGGTTAACGGCGACATAGCGTTGTATAAATGCGTAAAACCGGTGGCACCGGCGTCTAACGCCGCCTGCACAGTAGCCGCATCCGCGTTGGAGTGCCCCAGGCAGACAATCACCTTTAACGCGGTCAGCTGTTTGATCTGGGCC
>JAANMY010000604.1_pt1 | contig 49458 bp, 48 predicted proteins | sample 7279691 | NCBI WGS metagenome assembly JAANMY01 (sample SAMN14094543, study PRJNA606508) | bioreactor metagenome | isolation source: A lab-scale SPAN reactor treating ammonium-rich wastewater day 388 | place: Ireland: Galway | collected 2018-02-07 | reverse complement strand
CCGAAGATCGGCCTGGCGCTGGGCGGCGGCGCGGCCAAGGGCTTCGCGCACATCGGCGTGATCAAGATGCTGGAAGCCCACGGCATCCGCGTCGATGTGGTCTCCGGCACCAGCGCCGGCAGCGTGGTCGGCGCGCTGTATGCCAGCGGCATGACGCCCTACCAGCTGCAGACGCAGGCGTTCGCGCTGGACGAGTCGAAGATCCGCGACGTCAGCCTGTTCTCCGGCGGCCTGGTGAAGGGCCAGAAACTGCAGGACTACGTCAACCAGCTGCTCAGGAACCGGCCGATGCAGGATTTCCCGAAACCGTTCGCGGCGGTGGCCACGCAGCTCGACACCGGCAGGCGCACCGCCTTCGTGCGCGGCAACGCCGGGCAGGCGGTGCGGGCATCGAGCAGCATTCCCGGCGTGTTCGAGCCGGTGCCGATCGGCAGGACGCGTTACGTCGATGGCGGCGTGGTCAGCCCGGTGCCGGTGGACGCGGCGCGCGAACTGGGCGCCGATTTCGTCATCGCCGTCGATATCTCCAGCAAGGCCGCGGGCAACAGGCCGGGCAGCATGGTCGGCATCGTCAACCAGTCGATCACGATCATGGGCCAGAAGCTCGGCGAGCTGGAACTCGCGCGTGCCGACGTGGTGCTGCGGCCGCGCGTGGGGCAGATCGGCGCCACGGATTTCGAGCAGAAGAACGTGGCGATCCTGGAAGGCGAAAAGGCCGCGCAGGCGGCGATGCCGCAGATCAAGGCGAAGCTGGCCGCGTTGCAACGCGCGCGGGCCGCGGCCTGGGCGAAGAAGAACGCGCCGCCGCCACGCCCGACCTGCCAGCCGGGCCTGCTCGACAAGCTCGGCCGCTGGGTCGGGCGCGAAGGCAGCTGCGCCGCGACCGATTGATCAGCGCAGCCCGAGCTGGCGGTCGTGCAGGCGTGACAGCAGCAACAGCGAAACGATCGCGCCGACCAGGCACAGGCACATATCCCATTGCGTGTCCCACTGGTCGCCCTGGGTGGCGAGGAAGGCGTCGGCATCGGCGCCGAAGGCCAGCGCCGCCCACCATTCGATCAGTTCGAAGAAGGCGCTGAAGCTCAGGCAGGCCGCGAGCACCAGGTAGACCAGCCAGCCGCCGCGCTTCAAGGGCGTCAGCCGCAGCAGCAACTCGCGGGCGAGGATGGCCGGCACGAAGCCCTGCATCAGGTGGCCGACGCGATCCCACGGGTTGCGCGCGGTGCCCAGCACGTCCTTCAGCCAGAATCCGGCCGGGGTCTGCGCGTAGGTGTAGGCGCCGCCGTGGATCAGCACCAGCGCGTGCGCCACCAGCAGCCAGCACAGCAGGCGGGTGAGCGGGAAGCGCCTCCACTTCCATGCGAGCAGCGGCAGCGCCGCCATCACCCAGACGGTCTCCAGCAGCCAGGTGAGCCGGTCCTGCGTGATGGCGAACGACACCGCCAGCGCCGCCAGCACGATGCCGATGCAGGCCATCGCTTCGGCGCGCGCGGGTGCGTGGATATCGAAAGGCTTCGGTTCGTCCATCGCCGCATTCTGGCCCATCGCGCGTGCGGGTCGCGGGATTCACGCCACGGTCGGGGGCGCGCGGCCACCCTTCGCCCATCCCCAGCAAGGAAGAATGTCGATGAAGCATCTCCTCCCCGCGTGCGCCCTTGTCGCGCTGTCGGCCTGCGCCGCCGCGCCCGGCACCACCGACCCCGCCGGCACGCTGCGCTTCTCCGGCACGGTGCTGGCCACCGACACCGGCTGCTACGTCGACGGCGTCTGCACCGCGACGGTGGACGGCACCGTGGTCACCACCATGAGCGGCGAGCGCCTGAACAACCCGGTCTGGGGCCAGCCCAACAGCCTGCCCGCGGTCGGCCAGAAGGTGGCGGTGTTCTGCGCGCGCACCGGCCCGAAGGCCTGCACGCTCAAGGGTAGCACCTCGTACTACCTGCGCGTGCTGCCCTGAGCCGCGACATCCGCCGGCGTCGGGTGATGGTGGCGCCGGCGTCGTAGAATCGGGCGCATGAACAGCACACCCCGCCGCGTCGAGAACATCGTCACCGACAAGGGCAAGGTGCCGATGTACGCCACCGGCATCGTCGAACAGCCCTGGGACGATTACAGCGAAGCCGACCACGATGTCTGGCGCCAGCTCTACGAGCGCCAGCGCCAGCTGCTGGTCGGCCGCGCCAGCGACGAATTCCTGGCCGCGCAGGACGCGATGGGCATGACGCCCGACCGCATCCCGAAGTTCTCCGAGCTCAACGCCGTGCTGAAGGCGGCGACCGGCTGGGAAATCATCGGCGTCGAGGGGCTGCTGCCGGAGCTGGATTTCTTCGACCACCTCGCCCACCGGCGTTTCCCGGTGACCTGGTGGATCCGCCGCCCGGACCAGATCGACTACATCGAGGAACCCGATCTCTTCCACGACCTGTTCGGCCACGTGCCGCTGCTGATGCTGCCGGTGTTCGCCGACTACATGGCCGCCTACGGGCGCGGCGGGGTCAAGGCGCACGGCATCGGGCCGGAGGCGCTGGTCAACCTGACCCGCCTGTACTGGTACACGGTGGAGTTCGGGCTGATCCGGCAGAAGGACGGCCTGCGCATCTACGGCAGCGGCATCGTGTCGTCGAAGGGCGAGTCGCTCTACTCGCTGGAATCCGACGCGCCCAACCGCATCGGCTTCGACCTGGAGCGGATCATGCGCACGCGCTACCGCATCGACAGCTACCAGAAGACCTACTTCGTCATCGACAGCTTCCAGCAGCTGATGGATGCGACGCTCCCCGACTTCACCCCGATCTACGCGCGGCTGGCGGAGCAGGACGCGATCCCCGCCGGCACCGTGCTCGACAGCGACGCGGTGATCACCCGCGGCAGCGGCGAAGGCTGGCCGGACGACGCCGACGTCTGACCCGGCTGCAACCCGGCACCCGCTGGGCGACAATGGCGGCCTCGCCCTGGGAGCCGCCCGATGCCGCACAAGACGAAGCACATTTCGCTCACCCGTTTCCTGATCGAGGAGGAGCGCGCCGGCCGGGTCAACGCCGACCTGCGCCTGCTGATCGAAGTGGTGGCGCGGGCCTGCAAGAGCATCTCGGTGTCGGTGGGCAAGGGCGCGCTGGGCGGTGTGCTGGGCGATGCCGGCACCGGCAACGTGCAGGGCGAGGCGCAGAAGAAGCTCGACGTCATCGCCAACGACGTGCTGCTGGAAGCCAACGCCTGGGGCGGCCATCTGGCCGGCCTGGCCTCGGAGGAGATGGACCACAGCCAGCCGATCCCCGACGTCTATCCGCGCGGCAACTACCTGCTGCTGTTCGATCCCCTGGACGGTTCGTCCAACATCGACGTCAACGTCTCCATCGGCACCATCTTCTCGGTGCTGCGCTGCCCCGAAGGCGTGACCACGCCGGAGGACGCGCACTTCCTGCAGCCGGGCAACACCCAGGTCGCCGCCGGCTACTGCGTGTACGGCCCGGCCACCACGCTGATCCTCACCGTGGGCCACGGCGTGCACCAGTTCACCCTGGACCGCGAGCAGGGGGGCTTCGTGCTGACCCAGCGCGGCATGACGGTGCCCGAGGAAACGAAGGAATTCGCCATCAACATGTCGAACAAGCGGCATTGGGAAGCACCGATGCAGCAATACGTCGACGACCTGCTGGCGGGCAAGGAAGGCCCGCGCGGCAAGGACTTCAACATGCGCTGGATCGCCTCGATGGTGGCCGACGTGCATCGCATCCTGACCCGCGGCGGCATCTTCATCTATCCGTGGGACAGGAAGGATCCCGGCAAGCCGGGCAAGCTGCGCCTGATGTACGAAGCGAACCCGATGAGCTTCCTGGTCGAGCAGGCCGGCGGCGCGGCGACCGACGGCCGCGGGCGGATCATGGACATCGCGCCGACCCAGCTGCACCAGCGCGTGCCGGTGTTCCTGGGCTCGAAGAAGGAAGTGGAGGCGGCGACCCGCTACCACGTCGATTTCGACGCTTTGCCGAAGTGAACACGGACGGCGCCGACGACTTCATCGGCGTCTATCCCGACGCGGTGCCGGCCGACGCCTGCGCCGCGATCGTCGCGCGCATGCGTGCGGCGCCGCACCTGCAGCCGGGCGCGGTCGGCGGCGGCGTCTTCCCGGAACTCAAGCGCAGCCGCGACCTGGGCATCGACACCCGCGCCGACTGGGCCGGCATCAAGCAACAGCTCAATCTGGCGATGCTGGCCAGCCTGCGCCATTACCTGCGCCGCTGGCCGCAGGCGCTGATCGCGCCGCTGATGCTGCAGGTGATGGGCGATGACGGCCAGCCGCGCCGCCTCGCCGCCGAAGATTTCCCGGCCATGGACGATGGCATGCTCACCGCGCTGATCACCCGCTGCTTCCGTCCCGGCGCGATCAACCTGCAGTGGTACGGCGCCGGCAGCGGCGGCTACCCCTACTGGCATTGCGAGCATTACCCGCGCGACGACGGCGGCGACAGCCTGCACCGCACGCTGCTGTGGACGCTCTATCTCAACGACGGCTTCGGCGCGGGCGAGACCGAATTCCTGTTCCAGCGGCGCAAGGTGGCGCCGCGCACCGGCAGCCTGCTGATCGCGCCGGCCGGCTTCACCCATACCCATCGCGGCAATGCACCGCAGGGGACAGACAAGTTCATCGCGACCAGCTGGATCCTGTTCCGCCCCGCCCACGAGATGGCCAACGCCTGAGCTCACCGGCCCGTCACATTATTTTGTGACATGGTTCTCGTTTTTGAAGATTTCTGTGCTATGTTCAGGGCTCCCCGTGTGGATCCGGCGACATGGATCTGTCCGCCCTTCCCGACCAGCGCGCGTTGCTGGTACTGTCCGACCGGCTGGGCGATAAAGCCCCGCTGCTGACACGCCTGCGCCACGAGGGCTGGCAGGTGCGGCGTTTCGCCGACGTGCCGGCGCTGGCGCGCTTCCTGCGCAACAACCGCGACTTCTGCGGCGCCGGCCTGGTCGACCTGCGCGGCCTGGGCAGTCCGCAGGCGCTGGCCGAACTCGTCCCCGTGCTGTCGCCGCCGCACCTCGGCTGGGTCGCCGCCATCGATGCCGGCGAACTGGACGACCCCGGCGTGCGCCAGCTGGTGCGCGACTACTGCTTCGACTTCGTCACCCTGCCCTGCCCGGACGCGGTGCTCGACACCGTCATCGGCCACGCTTACGGTCTGGCGCTGCTCGGCCGCGCGCCCAGCGACCGCGAGGATGACGAGGCCGGCTTCGGCGGCATGATCGGCCGCAGCCCGCAGATGCGTTCGCTGTTCCGCCTGCTGCGCAAGGCCGCGCCGAGCGAAGCGCCGGTGTTCATCGCCGGCGAGACCGGCACCGGCAAGGAACTGGCGGCACAGGCGCTGCACCAGCATTCCGCGCGCGCGGCGATGCCGTTCGTGGCGATCAATTGCGGCGCCATTCCCCACCACCTGATGCAGTCGGAGCTGTTCGGCTACGAGCGCGGCGCGTTCACCGGCGCGCACCAGCGCAAGCTGGGGCGAATCGAACTGGCGCATCGCGGCACCCTGTTCCTGGACGAGATCGGCGACCTGCCGCTGGACAGCCAGACCGCGCTGCTGCGCTTCCTTGAGCAGGGCACCATCGAGCGGCTCGGCGGCACCGACTCGCTGCACATCGACGTGCGCCTGGTCTCGGCCACCCACCACGACCTGGACGCCGCGGTCGCCGCCGGGCGCTTCCGCGCCGACCTCTACCACCGGCTGTGCGTGATCCGCGTGCGGCAGCCGGCGCTGCGCGAGCGCGGCGAGGACATCGAACGCATCGCCCAGCACGCGCTGTCGCTGTATGTCGATGAACGCAGCCGGCACATCAAGGGCTTCGGGCCGTGCGCGCTGCGGCGGATGCAGGACTACCCGTGGCCCGGCAACGTGCGCGAACTGCTCAACCGGGTGCGGCAGGCGGTGGTGATGACCGAGGGCCGCTACATCGACGCCGCCGACATGGGCCTGGACAGCCGCGCCGCGCAGGCCGCGCCGACGCTGGAGGAAGTGCGCGCCGAAGCCGAGCGCGAGGCGATCCTCTCGGCGCTGCGCCGCAACCGCCAGCGCATCGGCGAGACCGCGCGCGAACTGGGCGTGTCCCGCGTCACCCTGTACCGGCTGATGACGCGCCACCAGCTGCGCGGACCGGAGCCGGCGGAACCGCCGGCCAGCCCGGCCTGAATCCGCCGCATCTTCGTCCAGCAAAAACGCGCGCCGGTGGCGCGCGCGCGGGCGTGTCGATGCGGCGTCAGAGCGAGCGCGAGGCGCGCAGGCCGATGACGTAGTTGGGCGCGTCCGGCGTCAGCCCGACGCCGAGCTGGCCATTCATCGTCCAGCCCGAAGGCAGCACGTAGGTGGCGCCCATGTTGAAGGTGGCGCTGTTGCCGCTGCTGCCGACCACCGGGTCCTTCTTCTCCTCGCCGGCGGCGCGCACGTGGGTGCGCCCGGAGAACGCGGCGGCCACGCTGAAGCTCACCGCCGCGCGGTCGTTGAGCGCGATCGCCATGCCGGTGCTGAGCTGCAGCGGGTTGCCCAGGTAGACCGTGGCTGGGGACACTTGGCCGGCGACCGGGGAGATGTCGTCGAATTTGCGCTTGACGTTGTAGGTGTAGCCCAGGCTGCCGAACAGGATCACCGGATCGTAGGTGCGCAGCGCCGAGACGTTGAAGCTGGTGCTGTAGAAGCCGGTGCCGGTGGGCAGCGATTCGGGGATGTTGAGGTTGGTGTTCTCGCCGTCGGGCTGGACCAGCTTGATGCCGAAGGGATGCTTGCCGGTCGGCACGCGCACGCGCACGCTGGCGACGATGTCCGGCCAGCGCGCCGACTCCTTGGTCAGCTGGTAGTACGCGGCCACGCTCGCATCGCCGATGCCGCGGCCCGACAGCTTGTATTCCGACAGCTTGCCGGACGCGCCGCCCGCGCCGCCGCTGATGAAGGTGGTGTCGCGGTAGACGTAGGGGATGTTGGCTTCCACACTCAGGCGGCGGTTGAGGCCGTAGCGCCCGGTGACATCCGTGGTGAACAGGCTGGCCTTGCTCTGGTCCAGGTTGATGGTGCCGAGGAAGATCGCGTCCAGCGCCAAAAAGCCGCTCAAGGCCAGCTGGCGGCGGTCGTAGTAGCTGTAGCTGCCGCCGACATCCACGGTGAACTTGCGCTCGAACAGCGGCGCGTGTTCGCGCACCACCAGCGCCTTGTCCTGTTCGCGCTGGTCGGCCTGTTCCTGCTTGTGTTCCTGGCCGATGGCGAGCGGCGCGTCCTGCGCGGCCCCGGGCTTCGCGCCGGCGGCCGGCGGCGGATCACCGGACGGCGGATCCTGCCCGGCGGCGATGCCGCGGCCGCGCGCGGCCTGCAGTTCCAGCGTCTCCACCTGCCCGCGCAGGCGGCCGATCTCGGCCTGCTGCTCGGTGACCATCTTCGCCAGCGCCGCCACCTGCGCCTCGAGGTCCTGCTTCTGTTCCTGCGCATAGCAGGTGGGCGCGGCGATGGCGATGCACACGGCCGCCGCCAAACGTTGCTGGGTGATCATCGTCGTGCTCCGGGAAAGGGTCGGGGGTCAGCGGCGCAGCGCGAGCAGGCTCGACAGCGCCTGCTGCACGCCCAGCTGCTGCTGCAGGGCCTGCGACATCGGCGCGACCTGCACCTGCATCGCCATCTGGTTCTGCGCGATCTGCCCGTTGCCGGCGATGCGCGCGACCTGGCTGATGCCGCCGTCGGCGCCGTTCACGCCGAGCCGCTGGGTCACCTGGCTGTCGGGCCCGAGCAGGCCCATCCGCAGCCCGCCGCCGACGAAGCTCACCTGCGCCTGGTACGCGCCCTGCGTGGTCGTGGTGCTGGCCTGGCCGTTGAAGCCGGCCACGCCCGGCAGCTTCGACACCACGCCGATGGTGGCCAGGTTGCCGACCCGGTTGTCGTCGCCGGCGATCTGCGACAACTGGCTGATGCCGGCCACCTGCAGGGTCTGCCCGGCCACCGTGGCGCCGCCGGGATTGCCGGCCACCGCACCGTTGCCGGCCGTCGCGCCGCTCTGGGTGTCGATGCTGACCTGGTAGCCGCCGTGGCCGTCGCGCTGGATCTGCACCGCGGCGCTGGCCGAGAGGTCGGTGCCGTCGGCGCCGCGCCAGTGCGAGACCAGGTCCACGCGCACGCCGACCAGCATGTTCGCGCCGTAGTACTTGCCGGTGACGCCCGCCAGTTCGGCATCGTCCACCGTGTCCGCCGCCATGCCGCCGAAGCTGTCCGGCATCCGCGTCTCGTGCGCGAGCGCGGCGGCCGGCGCGCTGCCGATCACCAGCGCCGCCATCATCATCCGGTTGTGTGTCGCGGTCTTCATGTCCGTCCTCCAACATCCTGTTGTCGATGCGCGCTCAGAACAGGTCGGCGCGCACCAGGCCCAGCTCCACCAGCGGCACCGGCGCGGTCACCCGCCCGAGCGCGTCGCCGCGCAGTGCCAGCGCGTTCGACTGGCGGTCGCGCGCCAGCCATGAATCGGTGCGGAAGGGCGCTTCGGCCACCACCGCCAGCACGATCCCGTTCCAGCCCTTCACGAAATCGCGCTCGTACACCACGCGATGGCCCATCGCCGGGTCGGCCACCATCACCCGCCCGGCGGCGGCGCCCTTCACCACCACGAAGTGCTTGTAGCCGTTGACCTCCATCAGCGCGATCACCGGGATCTGCAGCTGGTAGAGCGATTGCGGCTCGATGCGGAAGCCGTGCGCGCGCATCCCCTGCTTCTCGACGTACTGCTTCATGTCGAGCATCGAGAAGCCGCTTTTCAGCACCTCGCGTGCGTTGTCCTTGGTCAGCATCTGCTTGATCAGGCCGGCTTCGCTGACATCCATGCCGTAGCCGTAGCGCAGCACCGTGGCCAGCGCCGCGGTGCCGCAGCTGAAGTCGTAGCCCTGCCGCACCAGGTCGCGGTAACGCATGTCGCGCAGGCTGTGCATGCGCTTGGACAGCGGCGCCTCGGGCACCAGTCCGGCGGTGTCGAGCCGCGTCGGCGCGTCGTCCGCGCGCGCGATCGCCGGCAGCGCGGCGATGACCGCCAGCAGCATCCACACGAACGCACGCCATGTCGCCGAAACCTGCATGTCATCGTCCTTGGCAGGAAATGCCGCGGCCGCGCGGATCGGCGGCCGCGGCGGGGACATCACTCAACCACCCCCACACCGGTCGCCGGGGCCGCAGCCGGTCGGCGGCGGAGGCGGCGGAGGCGGCGGGGTGCAGGCACCGCAGGACGCGGAGGCGATCGCCAGGCCGTTGTGCTGGGCATTGCCCACGCCCGAGGCCACGTTCACGCCGATGTTGCCCTGCGCGCCGGCCAGCGCGTTGCCGCCGAGCACCGCGAAGGTGTCGAGGTCGCCACCGGCCATCAGCGCGTTCTCCAGGCTGGTCTGCTCGCTGTCGGACGCGGCCTTGGCGATCGTGCCGGAGCTGTTGACCGAGGCGGCCATCGCGTTGCTCTGGGCGTTGCCGACGCCCGCGGCCACGTTCACGCCGATGTTGCCCTTGGCGCCCGCCAGCGCGTCGCCGTCGAGCGTGGCGGCGTGGTAGCCGTCGCGGTCGCGGCCGTGCATGGCCAGGTTGCCTTCGGTCTGCTGGCTGTTGAAGGTCATCGCCGAGGCGAACACCTTCTTGCCGTCGACCGCGGACAGCGCGCCGTTGTTGGCCTGCACGTTGCCCACGCCGGCCGCCACGTTGGCGCCGATGTTGCCCTGCGCGCCGGCCAGGGCGCTGTCGCCCATGTGGGCGTCGTGGTCGCCATCGCCAAACGAGGCGTTGCCGGCCGTCATCTGGTCCTGGTCCACGGTCGCGGCGGATTCGCTCTTGACCTGGATGGTGCCCTTGACCTTGACCTTGCCGGACACGGCGATGTCGTTGCTGATCTGCGTGGTGCTGTCGATGCGGGCGTCATCGCCCTCGGCGAACGCCGGCAACGCGATCAGCGCGCCGAGCACCAGGCCTGCCTTGAGGATCTGGATCTTCATGATCGTTCACTCCTGGATGGAGGCGGACTCCCGGCCGGCGCGAACCGGCCGGAAGCCGTCATCGCGGCTTACTTGCCGCAGTTGCCGCACGAGGCCGAGGCGATCGCCAGGCCGTTGTGCTGCGCGTTGCCCACGCCGGCGGCCACGTTGGCGCCGATGTTGCCCTGCGCACCGGCCAGCGCGTTGCCGCCCAGGGTCGCGAAGGTGTCGAGGTCGCAACCGGCTTCCAGCACGTTGAGCAGGGAGCCCTGCTCGCTGTCGGAGGCGGCCTTGGCGATCGTGCCCGAGCTGTTGACCGAGGCGGCCATGCCGTTGCTCTGCGCGTTGCCCACGCCACCGGCCACGTTCACGCCGATGTTGCCCTTGGCGCCGGCCAGCGCGTCGCCGTCGAGCGTGGCGCTGTGGTAGCCGTCCATCTCGTAGGCGCCTTCGGCCACGTTGAACACCGTGGCCTGGCTGTTGAAGGTCATCGCCGAGGCGAACACCTTCTTGCCGTCGACCGCCGACAGCGCGGCGTTGTTGGCCTGGGTGTTGCCCACGCCGGCCGCGACGTTCGCGCCGATGTTGCCCTGCGCGCCGGCCAGGGCGCTGTCGCCCATGCGGGCGTCGTGGTCGCCGTCACCGCCGGAATAGTTGCCCAGCGTGCTCTGGTCCTGGTCCACGGTCGCGGCGGATTCGCTCTTGACCTGGATGGTGCCCTTGACCTTGACCTTGCCGGACACGGCGATGTCGTTGCTGATCTGGGTGGTGCTGTCGATGCGGGCATCGTCGCCCTCGGCCAACGCGGGAACGCTGATGACGGCGCCGATCGCCAGGGCCAGCAGGGTGGTGTGCAGTTTCATAGTCCTTCTCCTTGTGACGTTGAATGCAGCTCGTTATGGCGTACCGCCCTGCAGGGGCAGGTGCAGCACGATGGCGTTGGTGGCGGCATTGCCGACCCCCGCGCCCTGATTGACCTGGATGACGCCCGTGCTGCCCGAGAACGCGCCCGCGTCGATGCGGGCCTCCCGTGCAGCCGTGGGCGGCGTCCCAGCCCCCTCAGCCGGTGGTGCGCCGACCGCCTGGGCCAGCGCCGTGTCGTCCACCAGCCACGCCGGCATGGCGCCCTGGTCGACGACGAAAAGATTGGCCTGGGCATTGCCGCTGCCCGCGACCTGGTTGATGGACAGCACGCCCTGCACGCCGTGGAAGGCGCCGCCGTCGATGCCGGCCTGCGCCGAACGCGCGCGGTCACCCGGCGTCACCGTTTGCGCCGCCTGCGCATCGGCCTGGCCGATGCCGGATTCCGACCACGCCAACGCCATCTGGTTGGCCTGCGCGTTGCCCGCGCCCGCCGCCTGGTTCAGCGCCATGCGCCCACTGGCCAGCTGGCCGGCCTGGCCTTCGATGCGCGCGACTTCCTGCGCCTGCGCCGGCAGCGCCAGCAGCAGCAACAGCCATGCAAGGCCGAAGCGCGTCATGGCCCGCCTCCGCCGCCGGTGGCGGTGTTGAGGGCGCCCATCACGCCCGACATCGCGTTCTGCACGGTGCCGCCGATGCCCGAGGTCGCGCCGCCCACCGCGCCGCCGATGCTCGCGCCCATGCCCACGGGCGTCGTGCCCGCGGCCGACGCCGAGCCGCCTTGGGGCACCACCAGCGTGCCGAACGTCGAGGTGGCCGCCTGGGTCTTCAGCGCCACGCCGGCCGAGCCGCGTTCGTCGAGCGCCTGCCCGTCCACCGGCTCGCCCCCCGCCAGCACGTCCATGTGCGCGCCGAAGGTCCGCAGCGGGAAAGTGGTGGCCTCGGTGTGCACCGGCATGTCTTCCTTGGGAATCTGCCGATAGGCCGTCCGTGGGTGCACCGTGCGCAGGATGACGATGCCGGGATCCTTCCCCACCGCCTGATCCGCCGCCATGGCCGTCTGTCCCCAGACCGCCATCCCCAGGACACAGGCCAGCTGGCTGGCGCGTGTCCCGTGGTTCGTCCTTGTGGCCATGTCCCTGTCCCTCGCGTCCTGCCGTCATCCGCGGCGGGCAGGAGGGACTACGCGAGGATCGTGCCAACCACGCAAGCCATTGTTTTTACGATGTTATTTCTCGACGGGCGACGCCGGTCAACGCCGCGGGCCACTGCTTTCGTTGCGCCCATGCAACGCCGCGTGGCGTCGATGACGGCCCGAAGCCGCCGGCAACCCGTACCCAGACCGCCTGAACGCGCCGCCCTCACCGGCTTTCCACGAAGCCACACCACACCTGAAGGCGGCCGGGTAAAACGGTTACAGAGTTGAAACCCCGGCCGCGGCCTCGTCGGGCAGGAACAGGTGCAGGGTGCAGCCCTCGCCCGGCTTGGACTCCATCCGCACCCGGCCGCCATGGCGCTGCACGATCGCCGACACGATCGCCAGCCCCATGCCGTCCCCGGCGCCCTGGCCCGCGCCATGCAGGCGCTGGAACGGCGCGAAGGGCTGCATCGGGTCGCGCAGCTCCATGCCGATGCCGTGGTCGCTGATACGCAGATGCAACCCTTCGGCGTCGCGCTCGCCACTGACATGCAGGCGGGTGTCGGCATCCGGCCCGGCAAACCGCCGGCAGTTGTCGAACGCCGCATCCAGCAGCTGGCGCAGCATGCGTTCGTCGCCCAGCGCGGTCAGCCCGGCCTGCACCTCGGCATGGACCACCAGTCCGGGGTGGGCATTGCCCAGGTCCATCAGCGCCCAGTCCGCCAGATAAGTCAGGTCGACTTCCTCGCGCCGTGCCTCGGTGCGGGTCACCCGCGAATAGAGGATGAGGGCATCCAGCAGCCCGGCCATGCGCGCGACCGTCTCGCGGATCCGCCCGGCCTGCTCCTCCGCGCCCGCCTCCCCGGCCGCCAGACGCCGCTGCAGCTGCACGGCAAAACCGTCAATGGCGCGCAACGGCGCGCGCAGGTCGTGCGAGATGCCGGACGCGAACACGTCCTGCTGCGCACGCAGGCGTGCCAATTCGGTCTCCAGGATCTGGTTGCGCCGATGCAATGCCGCCAGCGCGTCTTCGCCTTCCGCTTCCATCGCGTGCCTCACCGGCCCCGCCACCGCTGCAGCCGCCTCATCCTGCGCAATCCTGTTCATCTCGCTGTACGTCTGTCATGCCGGCAGGCTAACGCCATCCACACCTCGCCGGGTCTAGGCCGCGTGAAGACCGCGGCTGGCAGAATGGTCCGCATGGAGACCCAGCAGATCCTCTTCCTGCTCATCCTCGCGGGTGGGCTCTACCTGTTCGTCAGCGAGAAGCTGCGCGTCGATGTCACCGCGATGCTGATCCTGCTGGCGCTGGTGCTGACCCGCGTGCTGCAGCCGAAGGAGGCGCTGTCGGGCTTCGCCAGCGAACCGGCGATCATCGTCGCCGCGGTGTTCGTGATCTCCGGCGGGCTGGCCGCGACCGGCATCACCGAGAAGCTGGGCCAGTGGATCGGACGCGCGGCCGGGCGCGGCGAGGCGCGCACCATCGCGGTGACGATGCCCGCGGTGGCCGGCCTGTCGGCCTTCACCCACCACGTGATGGTGACGGCGATGATGCTGCCGATCCTGCTGCGCCACGCCCGCGAGCGGAAGCTGCCGGCCTCGCGCCTGCTGATGCCGATGTCGCTCGCCGCCTCGCTCGGCACCACGCTCACCCTGGTCAGCGCGCCGGCCTTCCTGATCGCCGACAACATGATTTCCCGCGCCGACGGCAGCAAGGGCCTGGGCATCTTCTCGATCACCCCGATCGGTATCGCGCTGGTGTCGGTCGGCGTGCTGTACATGCTGCTGGCGCGCTGGCTCATCCCCAAGCGCAGCGGCGAGCATGGCGATGACGACTACCTGCGCCTGGACCGCTATCGCACCGAGCTGCTGGTGATGAAGGACTCGCGCTGGCAGACCCGCACCCTGGCCGAGCTGCAGAAGGCCTTCGGCGTGCGCGTGCTGGGCTGGATCCGCGAAGGCGTGCGCCGCGACGACCTCAAGCCCGACAGCCCGATGCTCTCCGGCGACATCCTGCTGATCGAGGCACCGGCCGACGAGCTGAAGTCGCTGCACGACGACCCCGGCCTCGACCTCTACGCGCTCAACCGCCACAGCGACCGGCTCTCGGGCGAAGGCGAATCGCAGTTCGTGCAGGCGGTGGTGGCGCCGGGTTCGGAATTCATCGGCCGCTCGATCCAGGAGCTGGATTTCTCCCGCCAGTTCGGCGCGGTCATCGCCGGGCTGTGGCGGCGCGACGGCGCCATCGCGCCGCGCCTGTCCGACGCCCGCCTGCGCGAAGGCGACCTGCTGGTGCTCTGGGGCCGGGCCTCGCGCTTCTCCGAGCTGGCGCAGCACCACGGCTTCCTGATGCTGGTGCCGTTCGCCGGAGAGACCCGCCGCCGCATCCGCGCGCCGCTGGCGCTGGCCATCCTGGTCGCCACGGTCATCGCCGCCGCCACCGAATGGCTGCCGGCACCGCTGGCCTTCCTGCTCGGCGCGGTGGCGATGGTCGCCACCAAATGCGTCGACATCGACCGCGCCTACCGCGAGATCGACGTGCGCATCTTCGTGATGATCGCCGGCGTGATCCCGCTCGGCATCGCCATGGAGCAGACCGGCACCGCCGACCTGCTGGCCAAGGGGCTGTTGCACGTGGTCGCCGGCTGGCCGCCGCTGGCGATCCTGCTGGTGATGTTCACCGTGGCCGCCTTCCTCACCCAGGTGATGTCGGATGCCGCCACCACCGCCCTGCTCGCACCCATCGCCATCTCGCTGGCGCAGGCGCTGCACCTGCCGATCACCCCGTTCGTGGTGTGCACGGCGCTGGGCGCGGTGGTCGCCTTCCTCACCCCCATCGGCCACCACGGCAACCTGCTGATCCTCGGGCCCGGCCGCTACACCTTCGGCGACTTCCTCAGGATCGGCCTGCCGCTGACGGTGGTGATCGCCTTCGTCAGCGCGTGGATGGCGCGCTGGCTGTGGATGGGCGGCCCGCTGTGGCCGCAGTTCGGCGGCTGAGCGGCGGCTTCAGAACAACTCGCCCTGCGGCGTCGGCTTGCGCGGCGCCACGAACTTCGCCATGTCCAGCGGCTTCATGCCCGGAAAGCCCAGCCGCGCGTGCGCCTTGCGGACGCGCTGTGTGATCAGCTGGGCAAAGGGGCCTTCGCCGCGCATCCGCGTGCCGAAGCGGCTGTCGTAGTCCTTGCCGCCGCGCATCTGGTTGATGAGGCTCATGACGTGCGCGGCGCGGTCGGGGTAATGCAGTTCCAGCCACTCGCGCCAGATCTCCTTGAGTTCGTGCGGCAGCCGCAGCAGCACGTGGCCGGCCGACTGCGCGCCGGCGGCGTGCACCGCTTCCAGGATGTGCTCGATCTCGTGGTCGGTGATCATCGGGATGACCGGCGCCAGCAGCGCGCCGACCGGCACCCCGGCCTCGCGCAGGGCGCGGATGTTGGCCAGCCGCGTGTGCGGCGCGGCGGCGCGCGGTTCCAGTTTCGATGACAGCCGGTTGTCGAGCGTGGTGACGGAGACCATCACGTGGACCAGGTCGTGCCGCGCCAGTTCCGCCAGCAGGTCGATGTCGCGGGTGATCAGCGAGGACTTGGTGACGATGGACAGCGGGTGCCGCGTCTCCAGCAGCACCTCCAGGCAGTCGCGGCTGATCCGGTGTTCGCGCTCGATCGGCTGCCAGCCGTCGGTGTTGATGCCGAGCGCGATCGGGTGCGGCACGTAGCCCGGCTTCGCCAGTTCGGCACGCAGCCGTTCCGCGGCATTGGTCTTGGCCGAAAGCTTGGTTTCGAAGTCGAGCCCCGGCGACAGGTCCAGGTAGGCGTGCGAGGGCCGCGCGAAGCAGTAGACACAGCCGTGCTCGCAGCCCCGGTACGGATTCACCGACTGCGAGAAGCCGACATCCGGCGAATCGTTGCGGCTGATGATGGTGCGCGCGCGCTCGATGCGGACCTCGGTGCGCGGCGCGGCGGCGGGATCGGTGTCGTCGGTGGCGTACAGCGAGCCCCAGCCGTCGTCCTCGCCGGCGCTGACGGTTTTCTCGAAACGCCCGCTCACCTGCGAGGCCGCGCCGCGGCCCTTGATCGCCTCCGCCTTCGGCATCCTGATTTTGTGCGGTAGCGCCATCCGGTTAGCCTAGCGGGGCGAGATCGCAGGAAGTGCGATACGGAGCCCGCGATGCTGCACGATCTTCTGAACGCGCTGAACGCCGCCTGGGACGCGCTCTGGGCGATCCCCCACATCAAGACCTGGCTGACGCTGGGCTGGCTGGCCTACCTGGCGTGGCTGGGCGGCTGGATCATCCTGCAGAAGCGCGAGCCGGCCGCCACGCTCAGCTGGCTGATGAGCCTGGCCTTCCTGCCCTACGTCGGCTTCCTCATCTATTACCTGCTGGGCCCGCAGAAGATCGAGCGCCACCGCCTGCGCCGCGCCCGCCGCCACGTGAAACTGGCCGCGATCGACGACGAAAGCGACAACCCCGAGTACGCGGAACTGCAGCGCATGGTGCAGGCGACGACGGGCTTCCCGCCGGCCTCGGCGCGCCGCATCGAACTGCTGGTCGACGGCGGCCACAAGTACCCGCGCCTGCTGGCCGACATCGCCGCCGCCGAGCGCGAGGTCCATGCCGAGTACTACATCTACGACCCGGACGAGAACGGCGCCGCGCTGCGCGACGCGCTGGTCGATGCCGCCCGGCGCGGGGCGAAGGTGCGCCTGCTGCTGGACGCGGTGGGCTCGAAGAAATCCTCGCGGAAGTTCTTCCAGCCGCTCATCGACGCCGGCGGCGAACTGGCCTGGTTCCACCCGATGCGCTTCGGCCGCTTCTGGAAATTCTGGAAGCGGCCGTGGCTCAACCTGCGCACCCACCGCAAGATCGTGCTGATCGATGGCCGCATCGCCTACACCGGCGGCATCAACATCACCGACGCCCAGGACGAACGGCTGCGCGACGACGCCTACCGCGACCTCCACCTGCGCATCGAGGGCAACGTGGTCCGCGAGCTGCAGCAGGTCTTCGTGGAGGACTGGATCTACGCCACCGACGACCGCGGACTGATCTCCGGCGTGGTGCAGGGCATGCCGCCGGTCGTGCCCGGCCACATCCCGGTGCAGATCGTCACCTCCGGCCCGGACTCGCAGTGGGAGGCGATCCACCGCGCGCATGTCTCGGCGATCCACGCCGCCAGCAAGCGGGTGTGGATGACCACGCCCTACTTCGTGCCGGGCGAGGCGGCGATGATGGCGCTGACCTCCGCCGCGATGGGCGGCATCGACGTCCGCCTGATGGTGCCGAAGATGAGCGACAGCCGGCTGGTCACCTATGCCGCGCGTTCCTATTACGACGCCCTGCTGCGCGCCGGGGTCAAGATCTACGAATACGGGCCGCGCATGCTGCACAGCAAGACCCTGCTGGTCGACGACGACCTGGCGATGATCGGCAGCGCCAATTTCGACCACCGCAGCTTCCGGCTGAATTTCGAGGTGCAGGCGCTGATCCACGATGCCGGCGTCGCCGCCGAGCTGGAGAAACTGGTCGAGGGCGAATTCGCCCACGCCCCGCGCGTGCGCGAGCCCGGCGGCGAGGAGCGCCGTCCCCTGTTCACCGCACGCCTGCCCGAAGCCGTCGCGCGGCTGATGTCGCCCCTGCTCTGAGCCGGCACAGGCGGTCGTGGCGGATGCCCGGACGGCGGTTTCTGCCGGCGGCCGTGCGGCTACACTCTGCCTCGCCGCCCCCGAGGACACCGCCATGTACTGGTTGCTGCTGCCCGTTGCCGCCGTCGCCCTGTTCCTGGGCCTGCGCACGCCCTCGCCCGCATTGATGGCGCTCTGGCTGCTGTTGATGCTGGCCAGCCTCGGCGCGTGGCTGTGGCTGCGCTACCGGCTGCTGTTCCCGGAGCGCCCGGCCATCGAACTCACCCCGCTCGACCCGGCCGAGCTCGCCCGCCTGCGCGCCCAGACCGTCGCCAACCGCGAGGCCGAGGAAGCCGCCCGCCTCGCCGCCGAAGCCGAGGCCGCGCACCCGATCCACCCGGTCACGCCCACCGTGCATGTCCCGCAGCCGGCCGTGCATCGCGAACCGGAGCCCGCGCCGCTCCCGGAGCGCCCGATCACCGGACGCGCCGTGTTCGCCGTGCCCGACGATCCGCCGCGGGTCATCTCGCCGGGCGACCGCGCGCTGTGAGCGCGCGCCTCAGCGTCAACATCAACAAGATCGCCGTGCTGCGCAATTCGCGCGGCGGCCACGAACCCGATGTCGTCCGTGCCGCCCGCGCCTGCCTGGATGCCGGCGCAGACGGCATCACCGTTCATCCGCGCCCCGACGCCCGCCATATCCGCGCCGATGACGTCCACGCGCTGGCCGCGCTCTGCGGCGAGTACGAGGTCGAGTTCAACCTGGAAGGCAACCCGTTCGCCCCGCCCCGTCCCGGCTATCCCGGCTTCCTCGCCCTGTGCGAAGCCGTGCGTCCGGCGCAGGCCACCCTGGTGCCGGATGGCGACGGCCAGGTGACCTCGGACCATGGCTTCGATTTCGTCGATGCGGAGATCGAGGCGCTGAAGCCGCTGGTGGCGCGGCTCAAGGCGCTCGACTGCCGGGTCAGCCTGTTCGCCGATGCCGGTCATCCGGCGCTGGCGCGGGCCGCCGATTGTGGTGCCGACCGCATCGAGCTCTACACCGGCCCCTACGCCGAGGCCCATGCCGAAGGCGACCTCTCGGCGCTGGCCGCCTGCGTCGAAGCCGCACGTCGCGCCCGCGAAGCCGGGCTCGGCGTCAATGCCGGCCACGACCTGTCGCAGGCCAACCTCGGCGACTTCCTGCGCGCCATCCCGTCGGTCGAGGAAGTCTCGATCGGCCACGCGCTGGTCGGCGAAGCGCTGTATGCCGGGCTGCAACCCACCGTCCTCGCCTACCTCGCGATCATAAAAAACGCCGCCCGTTAGGGGCGGCGTCGATCCACTCATATCGAAGCGGGCGTGGCGTGCACGCCCGCGAATGGCTTACTCGGGCTGCACGAACCCGATCTTCTGCATTTCTGCGTTCTTGGCCGCGGCCAGGACCCGCGCGAGCACTTCGTATTCGGCGTCGTCGTTGGTCTGGATCTGCAACTGCGGCTGATTGGTCGGGTCCTTCTGGACTTCCGACGTCATCATGTTTTCCAGCGCGCTGATCGGCGTCGGCGAATCGTTCCAGAACACCTGGCCCGAGGCGTCGATGCGCAGCTTGATCGGCTCCGGCGGATCCTTCGGCTTCTCGATGTCCGGCGGCGTCGCCTGCGGCAGGTCGATCTTGATCGGGTAGGACTGGATCGGCATCGTCACCATGAAGATGATCAGCAGCACCAGCATCACGTCGACCAGCGGCGTGACGTTGATGTCCGCCATCGGCCCCTTGCCACCACCTGAAGTAAATGCCATCGCGGTTCTCCTTACTTCTTCTTTTCGCGCGTGGCCACGTAACCGATGTCCAACATGCCCTGCTGCTGGGCGATCTTGGTGATCTCGTTGATGGTGCGCAGTTTGGTGGTGCGGTCGCCGCGCAGGTTGAGCGGCGGCTGCGGTTGCTTCTGGGCCGCGCTGGACAGGCGGCTTTCGATCATCTCGCGGGTGACGGGCTCGTCGTTCCAGAACAGATCACCGGCCTCGGTCACCGAGATCGTGATCGGCGTGGCGCCCTTGTTCCGCTTCTCGTCCTGCTGCTTGATTTCCGGACGCAGCTCGGCACGCGGCAGCTCGACCTTGGTCTTGTTGTTCATCAGCGGCGTCGTGATCATGAAGATGATCAGCAGCACCAGCATCACGTCCACGAGGGGCGTGACGTTGATGTCGGCCATGACGCCGCCGCTTTCGTTTCCGCTACTCATTGCCATGGTGCAGGATTTCCTTGGTCGAACTTGGCGTGGAGTGGTCGGGAGTGGGCTGCTGGATCAGCGGCCCACCTCGCCGACGCGCGCACCGGTGGCGAAGAAGTCGTGCAGGTCGTGCGCGAAGGTGTCGAACTTGGCGTTGGTGACGCGGTTCAGGCGGCTGAAGAAGTTGTACGCCAGCACCGCCGGGATCGCCACGAACAGGCCGAGCGCGGTCATGATCAGCGCCTCACCCACCGGGCCGGCCACGGCCGAGATCGAAGCGTCGCCCGACGAGCCGATGCGGATCAGCGCGTGGTAGATGCCCCACACGGTACCCAGCAGACCGACGAACGGCGCGGTGGCACCCACGGTGGCGAGCACGGTCAGGCCGTTCTCGAGGCGCGAGCTCTCGCGGGTCACGGCCTGGCGCAGGGCGCGGTCGACGAACTCGGAGCGGTTCAGCGACTCGGCCAAGCGGGAGCCCTCGTGGCGCTGGTGGTGGGCGGCGGCCTGGGCGGCATCGAGCGCGATCTTGGAGAACGGCTCGGACTTCGGCTGCTCTTCCATGTAGCGGATCGCGTCCTGCGCGTTCGGGGTCTGCCAGAAGGTGCCGGTCACGCGGTCGGCGCTGCCGCGCAGGCGCATGTTCTTCACCAGGTTCACGACGATCCAGTACACGGAAAGCAGCGAGAAGATGGCCAGGGTGATGAAGACGATCCAGCCGACGAAGTCGAAGTTCTGGATCAGATGGCCGAAGCTCATCTGCTGGAGCGCTTCGGCATTGTTGCCGCCGGCGGCGGGCGTGGTGGTGGGCTGCTGCAGCATGACGCTTACCTTTATTGAGTGGATAAAGAGACCCAGCGGGTCAAACAGGGGTGGAACGATTACAGGGTGAAATTGACGTCGATGTAGCCGCTGCCATCGCCCGAACCCGGGCACAGGCGGGCGCGCTTGACCGCGGTGGTGGCGGCGCGATCGAGATCGCGGTTGCCACTGCCTTTGGCCACCGAAGCGCTGGTGATGGCACCCGAGTTGGCGTACTGCACCAGCACCTTGACCGTGCCGGTGATGCCGGCGCGCATGGCTTCACGCGGGTATTCGGGGCTCGGGCGCGTGCACATGCTGGCGCTGAGGTCACCCGACGGCGGGCTCGGGCGGGCCGGCGGCTGGGTCGGCGGCGCGGGCGGGGCCGGCGGCGGGGCCGGCACGTCCACTGCACGCGGGGTGTCGGTGATGATCGGCGGCTGTTCCGGCGGCGGCGGCGTGACCGTCTTCGGCTGCGGCTGCGGCGGGGTCGGCGACAGCTTGATCTGCTTGGGCGGTTCCTTCGGCGGCGGCGGCGGCGGCGGCGGCGGCGGCGGCGGTTCGATGAACTGCACGTCCACGCGATCGGCCTGTTCGTCGGCCGACGGCGGCGGCGAGACCGGCGCCATCAGCAGCATCAGCGCGGCGACGTGCACCGCGATGGCGGCCGAGATGCCCGCGATCCGGGCCCAGTTCAAGCCTTCGTCCCGGTCTTCCTGATACTCGTAGCGGGCGGTGGTTTCCGTCATGCGCTGGCTCGTCGTTGTCGGGGCGCCGGGCGCCCGGGTCATGGAGGTTGCCGGCAACCGGCAGGAACCATTTAGCTTATACCAATCCCGGCGGCTTGCACCACACGCCGCCGGGCGTTTTGCCTAGGGCGTCACTTCGGATTGGCGAGTCGCTGGGCCTCGGCGGTGTTCTTGACCCCCTTCTTCAGCGCCTGCTGGGCGGCATTGCGCTGCTCGGCCTTCTTGCCCTGGTTGTTGTAGACCTTGGCCAGGTTGAGCCAGGCTTCGCCGTCGGTCATCAGCGGCGCGGCCAGCGCGTAGTACTTGGCGGCAGCGGTGAGGTCGTCGGCGAAGAACGCCTGGTTGGCCACGATCGAATACGCCTTGCCCAGGTCCTCGTTCTTCGCCAGCACACCCTTGGCGGCGCCTTCATCGATCACCGCGGCGGCTTCCTTCCAGCGGTTGTCCTCGTTCAACAGGCCCGAGTAGAGCGCACGGTATTCGCGGTCCTCGGTCAGCTGGCCCTTCTTCTGCGCGTCCAGCAACAGCTTGTTGGCCTCGGCGAACCGGTCGGCCTGCTGCAGGGTGGCCACCGTGTTCATCAGGATCTTCTTGTCGCCCGGGTTCTTCGCCAGCAGTTCGGTGAACAGCTTCGACGCCTCGGCGTTGCGGCCGGCCGCCGACAGCAGGCCTGCCTTCATCGACAGGTACTTCGGATCATCGGTCTTGGTCTCGGCGAGGAAGCGATCCAGCGTCTTGATCGCGGCATCCCACTGCTCGAGCTGCGACTGGGTCGCGGCCAGGTTGCTCATGACGCGGTAGTGGCTGTTGTTGTCGAGGCCATTGGCATCGATGGCCGCCTGGAAGTACTGCGCCGACTTCGCGACGTCATTGGTTTCGGATGCCGCGACCGCGGCCAGCTGCCAGGCGAACGCCTTTTCGTAGGCGTTGGTGGTGGACTCGGCGAACGGCACGGCCTTGGCCAGCACGTCGGCGTATTTCTGCTCCTCGTACGCCTTGCTGATCGCCTGCAGGGACTTCACGCCCTTCTCGGTGGCGCGCACCTTCGGTTCCTCGCGCGTGGCCTGCGGGAACAGCGGGGCTTCCTTCTGCTCGGCGGCGGCCTGCTTCTTCTCCTGGTTGCGGCGCTCCTGGCGGCGCTCGGTCATCTGGGCGAAGGCGGGGGTAGCAATGGCGGCGCAGACGGCCAGCGAGATCGCGGCGGTCAAGGCGCGGCGGGGGGTGTTCATGGGGGAACTCCTGTCTGTGGGGGCCCGAAGCGGGCGCAGACAACGGAAATTACCAGACCCGACGCCACGCACGCAGCTGTTGCGTGCGTGGGCGTTCAGCTGTAGCGAGGCGGGATCAACCGCAGTTCGGCTTGCGGCCGGCCGCGCGCGCCTGCTCGTAGACCGGCATCAGACCGGCGGCGCGCTGGTTGAGTTCGGACAGGCGCGACTGCGGATCCGGGTGGGTCGAAAGCCACTCAGGCTGGCGGTTGCCGCTCGCGGCGATCATGTTCTGCCACAGATTGACCGCCTGGCGCGGATCGAAACCGGCACGCGCCATCAGCTGCTGGCCGACCACGTCGGCCTCGCTCTCCTGGGTGCGCGAACCCGGCAGCAGGAAGCCGGTCTGGGCGAGGATGCTGCCGCCCTGCATCGCCGCGTCGCCGATGCCCTGCCCGTAGCGCGCGCCGAGGATGGCGCCGGCCACCTGCAACGCGCCCTGCGCGCCGAGCTGGCGGGTGATGCGTTCGTTGTGGTGGTTGGCGATGACATGGCCGATTTCATGCGCGACCACGCCCGCCAACTGGTCCTGGGTCCTGGCCACGCCATAGATGCCGGTGTACAGGCCGACCTTGCCGCCCGGCAGCGCGAACGCGTTCGGGTTGCTGTCGACGAACACCGCGGTCTCCCAGCGGTAGCGCTGCTGCCAGTCGGCCGGCAGCTCGCGGACCAGCGCGTTGACCACGCAGGTCGCGTAGTTGCGCTGGCGGCTGTCGTTGGTCTGCGCCTTCTGCGCCTTCATCTGCGCGAACGCCTGCTCGCCCATCTGGTCGAGTTGCTGCTGGGACACGCCACCGACGATCTGCTTGCGGCCGGTCGGCGAGGTGGTGGTGGCGCAGGCGCTGATGGCGAGCGCCACCGCGGCGGACAGCAACAGGGTGCGGGAAGTGCGGAGGCGCATGTCGGTTTTCCTAACGGGGTCGTGAGGACACCGGTTGTACGCCGCGCCGGTTCAATGGCATGTCAACGCCGGACCCCGGCTTCAGCTGCCGTATCCCGCCATCAGCATTGCGCAGGCCAGCAGGTTGTTGGTGGCATGCGCGAGGATCGCCGCCCACAGCGTGCCGCGGCGCCGGTAGATCCAGGCGAAGCTCGCGCCCATCAGCGCGTAGAACACCAGCAGGATCAGGGTCATCGGCCACGGCGCACCGGTGGTGCCGGGAATCTCGTGCATCAACGCGAATAGCAGGCTGCTGGCGACGATGCCGGCCATCGGCTTGCCGGCCGCCCACAGCCGTCCGAACAGCACGCGGCGGAACAGCAGTTCCTCGGTCAGCGGCGCCATCAGCACGGCGATGAACAGCAGCAGCATCGGGGAGAACGCCAGCGCCTGTTCGAGCATCTGCAGGTTGCTGGGTTCCGGTACGTGCCCGAATCGCTCCAGGAGCATCATCAGCGCGGTACTGGCCACGAACAGGCCGACGCCGACGCCGATGCCTTCCAGCCAGGTGCGCGGCTGCATCGCCGCGGCGCGCGAGCGTGCGAACTCTTCGGGCGATGCGCGGCGTCGCCAGCGATAGACGAGGCCGGCGGCGGCCAGCATCGCCAGGCTGCCGACGACCAGCAGCGGCAAGGCGCCGGGTTCACCGATCGCGCGGGTGAAGGCATCGCCATCGGCGGCGAGGTCGGGGCCATGGATGGCCACCACCTGCATGGCCCGGAGGATGCCCCAGCCGATCATCCCGACCAGGGTCACCGCCAGCAGCAGCCCCATCGCCATCAGGAAATCCAGCACGAAGCCGAGCCATGGGCGTGCCGGTCCGGCGGGCGGCGGACAAGGGATCGACGACATACCCGGCGCTGCCCCGGAAGGCGGTGCGGGATCCACGGCGGCGGGCAGGGGCGGTGGCGGTGGCGTGTTCATGCGCCGATTCTGCCCGTGCCGGACCTCCGGCCCTGAGTGCCGGAGGTCATGAGTTGGGAGGGATTACACGTCGAGGTTGGCGACCTTGAGCGCGTTGTCCTCGATGAACTCGCGGCGCGGCTCCACCACGTCGCCCATCAGGCAGGTGAAGATCTGGTCGGCGGCGACCGCGTCCTCGATCCGCACCTGCAGCAGGCGGCGGGTTTCCGGGTTCACCGTGGTGTCCCAGAGCTGCTCGGGGTTCATCTCGCCGAGGCCCTTGAAGCGCTGGATCTGGCGGCCGCGCTTGGCCTCCTCCAGCAACCAGGCCTGGGCGTCGGCGAAGCTCGCCACAGCCTGCGCGCGGTTGCCGCGCATGATCTGCGCGCCGTCGCGCACCAGGCCGTGCAGCACCGCGGCGGCTTCGCGCAGGGGCTTGAGTTCGCCGAACTCGAAGATCGACAGCGGCAGCACCTGGGTCAGTTCCTCGCCCATGTGCAGGCGGGTGATCAGCAGCGCGGCCGGATGGCCTTCGGTGGCCGGCTGGATGCGCAGCGAATAGCGCGGCTTGCCGAGGCCGGTGCGGTTGAGGCGCGCGGCCAGCGCGTCGAGCTCGTGCGCCTCGTCGGTATTGGCGGCCAGCGAGGCGGCATCGAGCGGGGTGAAGTCGATCAGCGACTCCAGCACGATCGGGTCGTAGCGGTGCGCGTTGCGGGCGATCGCGGCGCGCGCCTCGGCGAAGGCCATCAGCAGCTTCTCCAGCGCCGCGCCTTCGATCGCCGGTTCGTCGGTGGCCGGGATCAACGAAGCCCCTTCCACCGCATTGTTGGCGAGGTAGGCGTCGAGCGCCGCATCGTCCTTCAGGTACAGCTCGTTCTTGCCCTGCTTGATCTTGTAGAGCGGCGGCAGGCCGATGTAGACGTGGCCGCGCTCGATCAGCTCCGGCATCTGCCGGTAGAAGAAAGTGAGCAGCAGAGTGCGGATGTGACTGCCGTCGACGTCGGCGTCGGTCATCAGGATGATGCGGTGATAACGCAATTTATCCGGGTTGTATTCATCCTTGCCGATGCCGGTGCCCAGCGCGGTGATCAGCGTGCCCACCTCGGCCGAGGCCAGCATGCGGTCGAAGCGCGCGCGTTCCACGTTCAGGATCTTGCCCTTCAGCGGCAGGATGGCCTGGGTCTTGCGGTTGCGGCCCTGCTTGGCGGAGCCGCCGGCCGAGTCGCCCTCGACAATGAAGAGTTCCGACAGCGCCGGATCCTTTTCCTGGCAGTCGGCGAGCTTGCCCGGCAGCCCGGCGATATCCAGCGCGCCCTTGCGGCGGGTCAGGTCGCGGGCCTTGCGCGCCGCCTCGCGGGCGCGGGCGGCATCGACGATCTTGCCGGCGATGGCGCGGGCCTCGTTCGGGTGTTCCTGAAGGAACTCCTCCAAACGTGCACCGAACGTGCTTTCAACGACCGGCCTCACCTCGGAACTGACCAACTTCTCCTTGGTCTGGCTGGAGAAACTCGGGTCCGGCACCTTGACCGACAGCACGGCGATCAGGCCTTCGCGCATGTCGTCGCCGCTCAACGACACCTTGGCCTGCTTGGCGATGCCGCTCTGCTCGATGTAATTCGTCAGCGTGCGGGTCAACGCGGCGCGGAACCCCTGCAGGTGGGTGCCGCCGTCCTTCTGCGGGATGTTGTTGGTGAAGCAGAACATCGTTTCCTGGTAGGCATCGGTCCACTGCAGGGCCACGTCCACGGTGATGCCGTTCTGCTCGCCGGTCACCGAGATCACGTTCGGATGCAGCGGGGTCTTCAGCTGCGCGAGGTGCTCGACGAAGCTGCGGATGCCGCCTTCGTACTGGAACGTGGTGGTCTCGCCCTCGCCGCGCTCGTCGGTCAGGACGATCTTGACGCCGGAATTGAGGAAGGACAGTTCGCGCAGGCGGCGCGCCAGGATGTCGTAATGGAATTCGGTGTCGGTGAACACCTCCGAGGACGGCCAGAAGCGCACCACGGTGCCGCGCTTGTCGCCCTGGTCACCGACGCGGCGCGTGGGTGCCACGACTTCGCCCAACTTGAACTCGACCTGGTGCTGGCCGCCATCGCGCCAGATGTCCAGGGTCAACTTGTCGGACAGCGCGTTGACCACGCTCACGCCCACGCCGTGCAGGCCGCCGGAGACCTTGTAGCTGTTGTCGTCGAACTTGCCGCCGGCGTGCAGCACGGTCATGATGACCTCGGCCGCGGAGACGCCCTCTTCCTTGTGGATGTCGACCGGGATGCCGCGGCCGTTGTCGCTCACCGACACCGAGCCGTCCTGGTGGATGGTCACGGTGATGTCGTCCGCGTGGCCGGCCAGCGCTTCGTCGATCGAGTTGTCGACCACCTCGAACACCATGTGGTGCAGGCCGCTGCCATCGTGCACGTCGCCGATGTACATTCCGGGGCGCTTGCGGACGGCCTCGAGGCCGCGGAGCACGGTGATCTTGCTGGAATCGTAATGGGTGTTCGGCTGGCCCTGCGGGGCCTCGGTCGGTTCCGTCATGCGGATGGGAACTCCAGTGGGGCGCGGCCGGGAAGGCGCGCCGGAAGGCGGTTTTTCGATGCGTTCATTGTACCACTCGGGTCACCCGGCCCCGGCCGGGCCGTTCAGTCCCGCCGAGTGATCTGGCCGTGTTCCACGTGGAACATGCGAATCGGTATGCCGTCCAACTCCGGCGGGGCTTCGACCCCGGTCATGAACACCTGGGCGCCGCCCGCCAAAAGCTCTTCCAGCACCCGGCGCCGGTGCCGGGCATCGAGTTCCGAAGCGAAGTCGTCCAGCAACATCACCGGCCATTCGCCGCGGGCGGCATGGAGATGCCGAGCCTGGGCCAGCAGGCAGGCCAGGGCGACCAGTTTGGCCTGGCCACGCGAATAGGGCTCACGGTCAGGCCGCGCCACGAAATCGACCCGCCAGTCGGCGCGGTGCGGGCCCACGCCGGTATGGCCGAGGGCAAAGTCGCGCTCCCGGCCGAGGAGCAGGGCGTCCGCCATCGAGAGGGTGTCGCGCTTCCAGCCGGGCTGCAGGGTCAGTGCCGCGATCCCGAAGGAAGGCAGCAGGGACTCGGTGACCGCCTGCAAATGCGGCAGCAGCCCCGCGACGTAGTCTTCGCGCTGGCGCTGCAGCGGCTCGGCCGCTTCGGCCAGTTCGTGGTCCCATGCATCGAGTTGGGTTCCGGCATTCCGCGCCTTGAGCAGCGCATTCCGTTGTTTCAGCGCCCGGGCATAGCGCCGCCACTGGCGGAGATAGTTCGGTTCCACGTGGAACAAACCCCAATCGATGAAGCGACGGCGGGACTCGCCTCCACCCGATACCAAGGCGTGGCTGGTCGGCTCGAAGGTGGCGACCGCCACCGCCGCGCACAGGTCGCCCAACTGGGCCACGGCTTCCCCATCCAGCCGGCCTTCCCAATCACCGCCGGAATGCCGCATCCCGGCCTTGTGCGGCCGGTCATCCGCCGACAGCCATTCGGCATACACCTGGAGCGCGGGGGCGCCGGTGGCGATCAACCCGTCACGCACCCGGCCGCGGAAGCTGCGCCCGTAGCCCAGCAGGTGGATCGCCTCCAGCACACTGGTCTTGCCGGCGCCGTTTTCGCCCACCAGCAGGTTGATGCCGGCGGCCGGTTCCAGCCGCGCCTCGGTGATCGATCGTACGGCGGCGATGTCGAGCCGGGTGATCCGCACTTCAGCCGTGTCCGCATGCGAAACCGCCCGGACGGGCCGGGCGGTGATGTTTCACGTGGAACGTCGCTGCAGCCATCAGAGGCGGAGCGGCATCACCACATGCCGGCTGCGGTCGTTGCCGGCTTCCTGCACCAGGGCGGAGGAATTGGCGTCACGCATCGAAATGATGACCTGCTCGTCGCGCAGGGCGGTCAGGGCATCCAGCAGGTAGGTGACGTTGAAGCCGATCGCCAGGCCGTCGACCTTGGTCTCCGCCTCGACATCCTCCTGCGCCTCTTCCTGCTCAGGGTTGTTGGTCTGGATGCGCATCTGGCCAGGCGACACCTCGACGCGGACACCCCGGTACTTCTCGTTGGAAAGAATGGCCGCGCGCTGCAGGGCGGCACGCAGCGCCTCGCGGTCGACCTTGACCTGCTTGTCGGCACCAATCGGGATCACCGCCTCGTAGTCCGGGAAGCGGCCGTCGATCAGCTTGGACGTGAACGTGACATCGTCGCGCTTGACGCGGATGTGGCTGCGGCCGAGCTCCAGGTCGAGCACGCGGTCGCCGCCTTCCAGCAGGCGCTGCAGTTCCTGCACACCCTTGCGCGGCACGATGATCTGGCGCTTCTGGCCGCCCTGTTCCAGCACGGCCTCGCACAGGGCGAGGCGATGGCCGTCGGTGGCCACGCAGCGCAGGCTGGCGTCGCGCAGGTCGAACAGCAGGCCGTTGAGGTAGTAGCGCACGTCCTGCTGGGCCATCGCGAAGGCGGTGCGGTCGATCAGTTCCTTGAGCGCGGATTCCGGCACGCGGATGTGCTCGGTGGCGTCGACCTCGTCGATCGAGGGGAAGTCGTTGGCCGGCAGGCTGGACAGGCTGAAGCGGCTGCGGCCGGCCTGCACGGTGATCTTGTCGCCGGCCTGGCTGACCGTGATACGGCTGCCGTCGGGCAGGGCGCGGACGATGTCGAAGAACTTGCGCGCCGGGATCGTGGTCTCACCGGCCGCGGTGTCCTGGGCCTCGGCCCGCGCGATCATCTCGACCTCCAGGTCGGTGCCGGTCAGCGAGATCCGCCCGTCCTCGACCTGCAACAACAGGTTCGCCAGCACCGGCAGGGTTTGCCGGCGTTCGACCACGTTGACCACCTGGGCCAGGGGTTTCAACAGGGCTTCGCGTTGCAGGGAGAAGCGCATCAGAGGATTCCTTGGGTCGGCGTGGCCGTCATGCTTTTAAGGATGGATAACTTCAAAAGAAGGTGGTGCTGGAGGCGCCTTGATCGCGGGAAAACGACTTCAAACCATTGATTCAAAACATAATTTCAGAACTGAAAGCGGGCTGGAAAGTGGCGTACAAAGGTGGAGCATCCTGTGGACAACTTTTCCGCCGATTTGCATCCCCAACTTATCCACAGCCCCGGCACAGACTGGTCCGCACCCTTATTCAGTGAGTTTCCGGAGCAGTTTGTCCCAGTCCTCGTGGAGCTTGGGGTCGCTGTCCACCAGGCTGCGGACCTGCTTGCAGGCGTGCAGCACCGTGGTGTGGTCGCGTCCCCCGAAGGCGTCCCCGATTTCCGGCAGGCTGTGGTCGGTCAACTCCTTGGCCAGCGCCATCGCCACCTGCCGCGGACGGGCAAGCGAGCGGGTGCGGCGCTTGGACAGGAGATCCCGGAGCGGCAGCCCGTAGTAGTCTGCCACGGTCTTCTGGATGTTGGGGATGGACACCAGCGCCTGCTGCGCGCGCAACAGGTCGCGCAGGGTTTCCTGGGCGAATTCCGCGGTGATCGCGCGGCCGGTGAAATTGGCCCGCGCCGCCAGCGTGTTGAGCGCGCCTTCCAGGTCGCGGACGTTGGAATGCATGCGCTTGGCGAGCAGGAAGGCGACGTCCTCGGGCAGCTGCACGCCGCGCTCGCGGGCCTTGGCCAGCACGATCTGGGCGCGGGTCTCGAAATCGGGCGGGTCGATCGCCACCGACAGGCCCCAGGCCAGCCGCGACTTCAGCCGCGCTTCCAGCCCCTCCACCTCGCGCGGGTAGCGGTCGCAGGTCAGGATGATCTGCTGCCGGCCGTCGAACAGGGTGTTGAAGGTGTGGAAGAACTCCTCCTGGGTGCGGTCCTTGCCGGCGAAGAACTGGATGTCGTCGATCAGCAGCGCGTCGATCTGCTGGAAGCGGCGCTTGAACTGGTCGGCGGTGCGCTCCTGCAGGGCGCGGAAGAACTCGTTGTAGAACTCGTTCGAACGCATGTAGAGCACGCGCGCGGCGGGATTGAGCCGGCGCATCTCGTTGCCCGCGGCGAACATCAGGTGGGTCTTGCCGAGCCCGGTGCCGCCGTAGAGCAGCAGCGGGTTGTGGAGGCGGTCGCCCGGTTTCTGCGCGGCCTGCCAGGCGGCGGCGCGGGCCATCTGGTTGCTGCGGCCTTCGACGAAGTTGTCGAAGCTGTAGTGGCTGTCGATGTTGCCGAAGAACGGTTCGGCGGCCGGCGCCGGACGGGCCGGGTAGGCCACGGCGGCCGGGGCCGCGGGTCGCGCCTGCGGCAGGGTGCCGATTTCCAGCTGGACCTCCGGGCTGCCGGCGAAATGCGCCAGCAGCTCGCGGATCCGCGGCAGGTAGCGCGCGCGCACCTCGTCCACCACGAAGGCATTCGGGGCGTAGAGCACCATCGCGTGCGCCTGCGGGCTGGCCTGCAGGGGTTTCAGCCAGGTGTGCACATCCTCCAACGGCAGTTCAGCCGCGAGGCGTTCCATGCACAGGGGCCAGGGATCGGCGGGGACGAGAGGGTCGGGCGGAAGCGGGGAAGACATCATCGGGCGGTCGGGCAGGGCTCTGGACTCGCCAGACGAACCGGCGTGCAGGACCGGTGAGGTTAGCACCGGCGCCGCCCGCGCGGATGACCGTGCCCGGGCCGGGTTGACCTGGGCCGGGCGGGGCGGCTAGAATTTTCGGTTCTGTTTATTCGATCGGTCCTGATCCATGGCCACCAAGCGCACCTTCCAGCCCAGCAACCTCAAGCGCAAGCGCGACCACGGCTTCCGTGCCCGCATGGCGACCGCCGACGGCCGCAAGATCCTGGCCCGTCGCCGCGCCAAGGGCCGCAAGGTCCTGTCCGCCTGATCCGCCCGGCCGGCGCATCGCTGCGCCGCCCACGGCTTCCGGCGCGCAGGCTTGCCCCTGACGCTGCAATGACCCCTTCCGCACCCGCCCGTTTCCCGAAAACGGCGCGGGTGCGTTTGCCTGCGCAGTACCGGCGCGTGTTCGACAGCGCCCGTCGCGTCCACCATCCTGCCTTCACCCTTCACGTGGCGCCGCCCGCCCCGGGCGATGACGGCGCGACGCTGGGCCTGGCGGTTTCCCGCAAGGTCGATCCGAATGCGGTCGGGCGCAACCGGATCAAGCGGGTGCTGCGCGATGCCTTCCGCCGCAATCGCGCCTTGATGGCGACCCGGGCGCTGGTGGTGGTGGCCAAGCCGGCCGCCGCGAAGCTCGACAACGCGGCGCTGGCCGGCGCCTTCCTCGACACCCTGCGCCGCGCTGGCGCGTTGCCGCGTCCGGATGCGACCGGCACAATGCGCGGCGATTTCCCTCCCCAGTCCCCCGGGCCGCGCGACCGGCCCGACACGAGCACGCCTGAATGAACCAGACCCGCCTTTTCCTTCTCTTCGCCTGGCTGATGGTGGCGACGCTGCTGTGGATGGAGTGGGGCAAGGAGCAGCAGGCCGCACATGCGCCCGCCACGCCGGTGGCCCAGATCGCCGCGCCGCCGGCGATGGTGCCGGGCCAGCCCGCGCAGACCGGCAATGTGGTGCCGGCCGGGCAGGTCCCGGTGGCGCCCGGCCAGGCGCCGGCCGCGACGACGGCCCCGGCCACGCCGGGCGTGGTCGCCAGCACCGACGTGCTGCGCCTGACGCTGGACGGCGGCAGCGTGCGCGAGGCCGACCTGCTGCGCTATCCGCAGACCCAGGACGCCGGCAGCCCGCCGGTGGTGCTGTTCGATCCTACCCCGACGCGTTTCTACGCCGCGCAGAGCGGTTGGGTCGGCAACGGCGGTGCCGCGGCGCCGAACCACCAGGCCGGCTTCGTGCCGGCCGAGCCGGGCAAGGCCTACACGCTGGCCGCCGGCCAGGACACGCTGGAAATCCCCTTCCTCTGGAACGGCCCGGACGGCGTCAGCATCCGCCGCACCTATGTATTGAAGCGCGGCAGCTACGCGGTCGAGGTGCGCGACGTCGCCACCAATGCAGGCGCCGCGCCGTGGAGCGGCTACGTGTACCGCCAGCTGGTGCGGGTGCCGCCGCAGCTGAAGTCGAACATGTTCCACCCGGAGTCCTACAGCTTCCGTGGCGCGACCTGGTACAGCAAGGACGGCGGCTACGAGCGCCGCCGCTTCGACGACTACCTCGACGACGGCAAGCTTGACCAGACCATCTCCGGCGGCTGGCTGGCGATGCTGCAGCACCACTTCTTCACCGCCTGGATCCCGCAGGCCGACCAGCCGGCGCTGTACGCGCTCGACCAGCAGGGCGGCGCGGCCTCGATCTCGGCCACCGGCCCGCAGTTCACCCTGGCGCCGGGCCAGAGCGCCACGACCTCGGCCCGCCTGTGGGTGGGTCCGAAGCAGGTCGACCTGATCCAGGCGCAGGGCGTGCCCAAGCTCGACCGCGCGGTGGACTACAGCCGCTTCGACATCTTCGCCATGCTCGGCGAGGGCCTGTTCTGGATCCTGTCGAAACTGCACGGACTGATCGGCAACTGGGGCTGGGCGATCATCGGCCTGGTGGTGCTGCTGAAGATCGCGCTGTTCCCGCTGTCGAACGCGCAGTACAAGTCGGCGGCGAAGATGCGCAAGTTCCAGCCGCGCCTGGCCCAGCTCAAGGAACGCTACGGCGACGACAAGCAGAAGTTCCAGCAGGCGATGATGGAGCTGTACCGGACCGAGAAGATCAACCCGGTCGGCGGCTGCCTGCCCGTGATCCCGCAGGCGATCATCTTCATGACCCTGTACTGGGTGCTGTCGGAGGCGGTGGAACTGCGCCACGCGCCGTGGATCGGCTGGATCCACGACCTCACCGCGCGCGACCCGTACTTCATCCTGCCGGTGCTCAACGCCGCGATCATGATCGCCACCCAGCACATGATGCCGATGACGCCGGGCATGGACCCGATGCAGCAGAAGATGATGAAGGCGATGCCGATCGTGTTCGGCGGCCTGCTCGCCTTCCTGCCGGCCGGCCTGGTGCTGTACCAGGTGGCGAACGGTGGCCTGGGCCTGATCCAGCAGTGGTACATGCTGAAGAAGTATGGCGACGCGCCGGCCAAAGGCGCGCCGGTGAAGGCGCCGAAGAAATGACGACGACGGGCCCGCATCGCGGGCCCGAAGTTTTTGCGATGCTGGAAACCATGGCCGAAGACGCTTCCCTGCACCCGCGCGACACCCTGGTCGCCGTCGCCACCGCGGCGGGGGCGGGCGGGGTGGGGATCGTGCGGCTGTCCGGGCCGCGCGCCCTCGCCATCGCCGAAGCGGTCTGCGGCCGCGCCTTGCCGGTACGCATCGCCCGTTACGCGCACTTCCACGATGCCGCCGGCGAAGTGATCGACGACGGCATCGCCATCGCCTTCCGCGCGCCGGCCAGTTTCACCGGCGAGGACGTGGCCGAGCTGCAGGCGCACGGCAGCCCGGCCGTGCTGCGGCAGCTGGTGGATGTCGCGATGGCCCATGGTGCGCGCCAGGCCGGGCCCGGCGAGTTCAGCGCGCGGGCCTTCGAGCACGGCAAGCTGGACCTGGCGCAGGCCGAAGCCCTGGCCGACCTGATCCATGCCGGCAGCGCGCAGGCCGCGCGCGCGGCGCGGCGCTCGCTCGACGGCGCGTTCTCGCGCGAGGTCGAAGCCCTCGCCGCGCGGCTGATGGCGCTGCGGGTGCAGGCCGAGGCCGCCATCGACTTCGCCGACGAACCACTTGAGACGCTCTCCGAAGCACGGCTGGGCGCGACGCTGGCCGGCATCCGGGGCGACCTCGCCCGACTCCTCGCCCGCGCCGAAGCCGGCCAGCGCCTGCGCGACGGCCTGCATGCGGTGATCGTCGGGCCGCCCAACGCCGGCAAGAGTTCGCTGCTCAACGCGCTCGCGCGCAGCGAACGCGCCATCGTCACCGAGATCGCCGGCACCACCCGCGACCTGCTGCGCGAGACGGTGCGGGTGGGCGACATCGAGCTGACCCTGGTCGATACCGCCGGCCTGCGCGAGACCGAGGACGCCATCGAGCGCGAGGGCATCCGCCGCGCACGCGCGGAACTGGCGCGGGCCGACCTGGCGCTGGTGGTGGTCGATGCGCGATCGCCGGCGGACGCGGACACCGTGCTGGCCGGGCTGGGCGAAGTGCCGCACCGCCTCGTCATCCACAACAAGGCCGATCTGCTCGAGGGCGCGGCGGCGGGCGGCGCGGGCGAAGCGCTGCGGGTGTCGGCGCGCGACGGCCGCGGGCTCGATGCGCTGGAAGCGGCCATCAACGCGATCGCGCGCAGCGGCCTGGCGGCGGGCGAGGGCGCCTTCAGCGCGCGGGCGCGCCATGTGCGCGCGCTGGTCGATTGCGCGGACTGGCTGGCGCGCGCCGCGGGCGAGCTCGACGCCGCGCAGCCGGAACTCGCCGCCGAGGCGCTGCGGCTGGCGCAGGACGCGCTCGGCGAGATCACCGGCCGCACCCTGCCCGACGACCTGCTCGGCGCGATCTTCTCCACGTTCTGCATCGGCAAATAGGCGCGGACGCGGGCAACTCCGTCGCCGGTTCCGTACACTACCCCGCGCAAACGGGCCGTCGCGCGCGAATTGACTTCGATCAAGTGGGCGCGGGCACAACGATTCGAGAATGGCTGGCCGCCGCGAGGATTGCGTAATGGACAACAACCCCAAGGGTTTCTACAACGACAAGGTGGTGATGCAGTTCGCCATCGCCACCGTCATCTGGGGCATCGTCGGGATGCTCGTCGGCGTGATCATCGCCGCCCAGCTGTACTGGCCGACGATGACCGACGGGATTCCGTGGCTGCAGTACGGCCGCCTGCGCCCGCTGCACACCAACGCGGTGATCTTCGCCTTCGGCGGGTCCGCCCTGTTCGCCACCAGCCTGTGGTGCGTGCAGCGCACCAGCCACGTCCGGCTGATCTCCGACAAGCTCGCCGCCTTCGTGTTCTGGGGATGGCAGGCGATCATCGTCGCCGCAGCCGTGACCCTGCCGCTCGGCCTCGGCCAGGGCAAGGAATACGCCGAGCTGATCTGGCCGATCGACGTGGCCATCGCCGCGGTCTGGGTGGCCTACGCAGTGCTGTTCTTCGGCACGATTGCCATCCGCAAGGTCAAGCACATCTATGTCGCCAACTGGTTCTACGGCGGCTTCATCCTCGCCATCGCGCTGCTGCACATCGTCAACAGCCTGGCCATCCCGACGTCGCTGACGCATTCCTACCCGGTCTACTCGGGCACGGTCGACGCGATGGTGCAGTGGTGGTACGGCCACAACGCGGTCGGCTTCTTCCTGACCGCCGGCTTCCTGGGGATGATGTACTACTTCGTGCCCAAGGTCGCCGGCCGCCCGATCTACTCCTACCGGCTGTCGATCGTGCACTTCTGGGCGCTGATCTCGGTCTACATGTGGGCCGGCCCGCACCACCTGCACTACACCGCGCTGCCGGACTGGGCGCAGGGCGTGGGCATGGTGTTCTCGCTGATCCTGCTGGCGCCGTCGTGGGGCGGCGCGATCAACGGCATCATGACCCTGTCGGGCGCCTGGCATAAGCTGCGCACCGACCCGGTGCTGAAGTTCCTCATCGTCTCCATCAGCTTCTACATGATGTCGACCTTCGAGGGCCCGATGATGTCGATCAAGACGGTCAACTCGCTGTCGCACTACACCGACTGGACGATCGGCCACGTGCATGCCGGCGCGCTCGGCTGGGTGGCGATGATCTCCCTCGGCTCGATCTACGCGCTGATCCCGTGGCTGACCCAGCAGAAGGCCATGTATTCGACCAAGGCGGTCGACCTGCACTTCTGGCTGCACACGGTGGGCGTGGTGTTCTACATCGCCTCGATGTGGATCGCCGGCGTGATGCAGGGCCTGATGTGGCGCGCGACCAATGCCGACGGCACGCTGACCTACAGCTTCGTCGAGGCGCTCAACGCGACCTATCCCTACTACCTGGGCCGCCTGCTCGGTGGCCTGCTGGTGCTGGCCGGCATGGGCGTCATGGCCTGGAACGTGGTGAAGACGCTCCGCGCCGCCCAAGCCGTCAACGCGCCGCAGCCGGTGCCGCCGCCGCACGCTTCCGAAGCCCGCGCCTGAGGATCGATCCATGAGCAACGACAACAACACGGGCTTCAGCCACGAGAAGATCGAGAAGAACGTCGGCCTGATGGTGATCCTGGTCACCCTCGCGGTCTCGTTCGGTGGCCTGGCGCAGATCGTGCCGCTGATGTTCCAGGCCGAGGCGGTGCAGCCGCTGCCGGGCGTCAAGCCCTACCCGGCGCTGGAACTGGCCGGCCGCGACGTCTACATCCGCGAGGGCTGCTACAACTGCCACTCGCAGATGATCCGCACGCTGCGCTTCGAGACCGAGCGCTACGGCCATTATTCGCTGGCCGGCGAGTCGGTGTACGACCATCCGTTCCAGTGGGGCAGCAAGCGCACCGGGCCGGACCTGGCGCGCGTCGGCGGCCGCTACTCGGATGACTGGCACCGCGCCCACCTCATCAACCCGCGCGACGTGGTGCCGGAATCCAACATGCCTTCGTTCCCCTGGCTGGAGAAGGGCGGCATCGACGGCGCGCAGCTGCAGGCCAACATGCGCGGCCTGACCAAGGTCGGCGTGCCCTACACCCAGGCCGACATCGACGGCGCGGCCGCCGCGGTCGCCGGCAAGACCGAGCTCGATGCCGTGGTCGCCTACCTGCAGGGTCTCGGCAAGCACGCGCCCAAGGGCAGCTGAGATGCTCTACGGCCTCATCACCGTCGTCCTGCTGGTGCTGTTCGTGGTCGGCTGGGTGTGGGCGTGGAGCCCGCGCCGCAAGCGCGAGTTCGACGCCGCCGCCCGCCTGCCGCTCGACGACATCGAATCAACCGCCCGCAACGACGCGGGTGAACGCAACAAGGAGCCCTCACCATGAGCGACTGGACCTCTTCCCTGGGCAGTGGATGGTCGATCTGGATCATCGCGCTGGTGCTCATCAACGTGCTGGGCTGCTGCTGGCTGCTGTGGATCAACTCCAAGCGCCGCCCGGGCGACCCGGCGCCCGACGAGACCAGCCACGTCTGGGACGGCGACCTGACCGAATACAACAAGCCGATGCCGAAGTGGTGGATCAACCTGTTCTGGCTGACCATCGTGTTCGGTGCCGGCTACCTGCTGTACTACCCCGGCTTCGGCGCCTTCGCCGGCGTCGGCAAGTGGACCTCGGCCGGCGAGATGAAGAAGGAACAGGCGGTCGAGAACAAGAAGCTCGAAGCCACCTTCGCGCCCTTCGCCGGCAAGGCGATCGACCAGCTGGCCGCCGACCCGAAGGCCGTGGCCATCGGCAAGGGCATCTTCAACAACACCTGCGCCACCTGCCATGGCTCGGGGGCCAAGGGCGCCATCGGCTACCCCAACCTCACCGACAACGTGTGGAAGTGGGGTGGCACGCCGGACGACATCCTGACCTCGATCCAGAAGGGCCGCGACGGCGTGATGGCGCCGTGGGGCGACGTGCTGAAGGGCACCGGCGGCGACAAGGCGGTGGACTACGTGATCGCCTATGTGCGCACGCTGTCGCAGCCCAACGCCAACCTGCAGAACGACTTCATGGCCAGCCAGGGCAAGAAGCTCTACGACGGCGTCTGCGTCAGCTGCCATGGCGTCGAGGGCAAGGGCAACACCCAGCTGGGCGCGCCCGACCTGACCGACAACGAGTGGATGTACGGCGACAGCACGGCCAGCTTGCGCGAGACCATCAGCAACGGCCGCCATGGCGTGATGCCGGCGCATGGCGAACTGCTGGGTGACACCCGCAGCCGCCTGGTCGGTGCCTATGTCTGGTCGCTCTCGCACGGCGCCAACGCCAACGCGAAGGCGGCACCCGCCGCGACGAACTGATGCCCGACTTCACCGAGCCGCAGTTCGACCACCCGCCCCGACCGCTCGCACAGCGGATCGGGGCGATCGCGTGGCCGAGCTTCTTCGCCGCCTGCGTGGCGACGATGGTCTTCTTCGCCTTCGTCGACCCGATCACGCTGCGCGACCAGACCTTCCCCGACCTGCCGATGAGCCGCGCGATGGGCTACAGCATCGGCTTCTTCATGTTCTGGCTGGCGACGGCGTCGTCCAGCCTGTTCACCTGGATCCTGTTGCGCCCGGCCAGCCGCTTCAACCGCGCGCTCCCGCCGGAGTGAGGCCGTTGCGATGAGCAAGAAGATTCCGCTGGATGTCGTCGACGACGCCGGCAACTCGTACTACGTCAGCGAGCGCAAGATCTACGCGCGCGAGATCAGCGGGCGCTTCCAGACCCTGCGCAAGATCGCCGTGTGGGTGCTGCTCGGCATGTTCTACGTCTTCCCGTGGATCAACTGGGCGGGCCGCCAGTCGGTGCTGTTCGACCTGCCGGCGCGCAAGTTCTACGTCTTCGGGCTGACCTTCTGGCCGCAGGACTTCATCTTCCTGGCGATGCTGCTGATCATGGCTGGGCTGCTGCTGTTCTTCGTCACCGCCATCGCCGGCCGCCTGTGGTGCGGCTACGCCTGCCCGCAGACGGTGTGGACCGAGATCTTCATGTGGATCGAGAACGCGATCGAAGGCGATCGCGGCCGCCGCATGAAGCTGGACAAGATGCCGTGGAACCGCGAGAAGATCCTGAAGAAGGGCGGCAAGCACCTGGCCTGGGCGCTGTTCGCGCTGTGGACCGGCTTCACCTTCGTCGGCTTCTTCACCCCGATCCGCGACCTGTTCGCGCGCGCGCCGCTGATCGCGAGCGGCTGGCAGTGGGGCGGCTGGGAAACTTTCTGGGTGTTCTTCTACGCCCTGGCCACCTGGGGCTTCGCCGGTTTCCTGCGCGAACAGGTCTGCAAGTACATGTGCCCGTATGCGCGCTTCCAGAGCGCGATGTTCGACCGCAACACCCTGATCATCGCCTACGACCCGATGCGCGGCGAGCCGCGCGGCCCGCGCAAGCGGGGCCTGCAGAGCGTGCTGGAACGGGGACGCGGCCTGCTCGACAAGGTGCAGGCTTACGACTTCGTGTTCCGCGCCTCGGGCCACGCGGTCGCCGCCGATTCCGCCGCGCAGGCGCGCGGGCACACCGGCATGGCCGAGTTCCACCCGGTGCGCGAGCCGCTGCCGAAGTTCCCCGCCGAGGAGCTGGGCGACTGCATCGACTGCACCATCTGCGTGCAGGTCTGCCCGACCGGCATCGACATCCGCAACGGCCTGCAATACGAGTGCATCGCCTGCGGCGCCTGCATCGACGCCTGCGACGAGGTGATGGACAAGATGGGTTACCCGCGCGGGTTGATCCGCTATTCCACCCAGAACGCCATCGACAACAAGACCACGCACGTCCTGCGCCCGCGCGTGATCGTCTACGCGCTGCTGCTGGGCGGGATCTTCGCGGCCTGGGCCTGGGGCGTGACCCATCGCAAGCCGCTGATCGTCGAGGCGATGCGCGACCGCAACGCGCTCTACCGCGTGGTCGAGGGCGGCGAGACCGAGAACGGCTACACCCTGCGCGTGGTCAACAAGGACAACGTGGCGCGCACCTACGTGATCGACGTGAAGAACGCCGACGGCGTGCGGATGGGCGGCGGGCCGCTGACCGTCGAGGCCGAGCCCGAGGAAGTGCTGACCCTGCCGGTGTCGCTGCGCGCGCCGGCGACGGTGAAGGGCGCGAAGACCGTGCAGTTCGAGGTCAAGAGCACCGACGGCAAGGCGAGCCAGCAGGTCGACAGCAAGTTCTTCGGGCCGATGTGATGGACGGGCAGCCGCGCAAGGCCCATCGCGAACCGATGGTCTGGCTGGTGTTCGGATTGCCGGCCGTGGTGGTGGTGGCGAGCATCGCGATGCTGGTCATCGGCATCCGCCAGCGCGACGGCGGCGATGTCAGCGACAGCGTGCAGCGCACGGCGCAGATCCAGCAGACCGACCTCGGCGCCGACGAACGCGCGCAGGCGCTCGGCCTGCGGATGCTTCTGCGCGAGCGCGACGGGCGCATCGAGGCCCTGCCGGTCTCAGGCAATTTCCCGCGCGGGCAGACGCTGCGCCTGCTCGCCGAGCACCCCACCGACCGCGCGCTCGACCGCACGCTGATGCTGGCGCCGCAGGGCGCGGGCTGGCTGTCGAAGGAGAAGTTCGAGGACGCGCGCGTCCACGACTGGAAGTTCAGCCTGACCCCCGGCAACGAAAGCTGGCGCCTGCGCGCGCGCATGCCGAAGGCGCAGAGCGCCGTGGTGCTGGAGCCGGCCGTGCCGGCGACGGAATGACGCCGGCGCGATGACCACGCCGTCGCCCGGAGCGGCCCACTGCTTCCACTGCCATGAATCCCTGCCGGCCACGCCGGTGCGTGCGGAACTCGAGGGCGAAACCCGCGCGTTCTGCTGCGACGGCTGCCGCGCCGCCGCGCAATGGATCCGCGATGCCCGGTTGGGCGATTACTACGCGCTGCGCAGCGAGGCCGCCGGCCGCGTCGGCACCGAGGCCATGGATTACGCCGCCTGGGACCGCGAGGACATCGTCGCCGGCCACGTGCGCACGCTCGAAGACGGCGCCCGCGAGATCACCGTGCTCACCGACGGCATGCGCTGTGCCGCCTGCGCCTGGCTGCTCGACAACGCGCTGCGCCGCGAGGCTGGCGTGGAGGACGTCACCGCCAACGCCGTGACCGGCCGCGTGCGCATCCGCTGGCGCCCGCACGCGGCGCCGTTGTCGCGCCCGCTCGGACGCATGGCCGCGCTCGGCTACCGCCCCTACCTCGCCACCGGCCTGGCACGCGAGGAGTCGCGCCGCCGGGAGCGCAACCGCTGGATCCTGCGGATGGGCATCGCCGGGCTGGGCGCGATGCAGGCGATGATGTTCGCCGAGGCGCTCTACCTCGACACCGCCGGCGAGATGTCGCCGGCCACGCGCGACTTCTTCCGCTGGATCACCTTCCTGGTGTCGACGCCGGTGGTGTTCTATTCCGGCTGGCCGTTCCTGGAAGGGATGTGGCGCGAACTGCGCCACCGCCGCCTCGGCATGGACACGCTGATCGCCTCTTCCACATTGCTGGCGTGGGCCGCGAGCGTGATCGAGACGGTGCGCCATGGCGTGCACGTCTGGTACGACGCCGCGGTGATGTTCGTGTTCCTGCTGCTGGCGGCGCGGATGATCGAGCAGGGCGCGCGCAAGGTGGCGAGTGCGCAGGTGGATGCGCTGGCGCGTGCGCGGCCGGCGCTGGCGACGCGCGAAACCAGCGGCGAAGGCCGCGAGCAGGTGCCGGTGGCGCAGCTGCAGGCCGGCGACATCGTGCGGGTCGCGCCGGGCGAGGCGGTGCCGGCCGACGGCATCGCATTGGCCGCCGCCGCTTTCGACGAGGCCCTGCTGACCGGCGAGTTCACGCCGGTGCGCCGCGACGTGGGCGATGCGGTCTTCGCCGGCAGCCTGTGCGCCGACGTGCCGGCGCGCGTCGAGGTCACCCGCACCGGCAGCGACACCCGCCTGTCGGAGCTGGCGCGGCTGGTGGAAGCCTCGCAGGCGGCGCGGCCGCGGCTGGCACAGCAGGCCGACCGCATCGCGCACCAGTTCGTCGCGCTGTTGCTGGTCTCCGCGGTCGTGGTCTATGCGTTCTGGCGCTGGCACGACCCCGCGCGCGCGCTGGAAGTCACGCTCGCCGTGCTGGTGGTGAGCTGCCCGTGCGCGCTGTCGCTGGCGATTCCCTCGGCGCTGGCCGCGGCCCATGGCGCGCTGTCGAAGATCGGCGTGCTCGGCGTGCGCGAGGATGCGCTGGAACGGCTGGCCGCCATCGACACGCTGGTCTTCGACAAGACCGGCACGCTTACCGACGGCGCGCCGCGGATCGCTGGCATGGAGACCTTCAACGGCCTGACCGGCGAGGAAGCCGTCGCCATCGCCAAGGCACTGGAGCGCGAGAGCTGGCACCCGTTGGCGCGGGCGTTCGCGCTGCTGCCGGGCGAAGCCGCATCCGACATCAGCCAGCTGCGGCAGACGCCGGGGCAGGGCGTGGAAGGCGTGGTGGACGAATGCCCGTGGCGGCTCGGCCATGCCGGGTTCGCCGCGGCCGGCGTGGACGATGCAGGCCACGCGGTATGGCTGGGCGATGGCCAGCAGCCCTACGCGCGTTTCGACCTGGCCGAACAGCCGCGTGTCGATGCGGCGGCGGCCGTGCGCACGCTGCAGGCGCAGCAGGTGGCGGTGGAACTGGCCAGCGGCGACGGCGCCGAGGCGGTGGCGGCGATGGCGGCCTCGCTCGGCATCGACCGTTTCGCCGCGCGGCAGACGCCGGAACAGAAGCTCAGCCACGTGCGCGCCCTGCAGCGCGACGGCCATCGCGTGGCGATGGTCGGCGACGGCATCAACGACGCGCCGGTGCTGGCCGGCGCCGACGTCTCGCTGGCGATGGGCGAGGGCGCGGCGCTGGCGCAGCGTGCGGCGGACTTCGTGGTGACCTCCGGCCGGCTGGCGCGGCTGCCGCAGGCGATCGGCATCGCGCGGCGCACCGGAAGCGTCATCCGCCAGAACCTGGCCTGGGCCGCGGCCTACAATCTGCTGGCGCTGCCGCTGGCCGCGACCGGCCACGTCACCCCGTGGATGGCCGCGCTCGGCATGGCGCTGTCCTCCCTGCTGGTGACGCTCAACGCGCTCCGCCTGGCCAAGGTCCGTGACGCATGAACATCCTCCTCGCGCTCATCCCGATCAGCCTGATCCTGCTGCTGATCGCCGTGGCCGCGTTCTTCTGGGCGGTGAAGCGCGGCCAGTTCGACGACCTGGACACGCCGGCGCTCGACATCCTGCGCGAGGATCCGCACGACCGCCGGCCGCCGGACGCGGCGGCACCGCCCGCCGACGCCGGCATCGAACATCCCAACCCGAACGATGTCGATTGACTGGCTGGTGCTCGGCTCGGCCTGGCTGACCGGCGTGCTGGGCGGCGTGCATTGCCTGGCGATGTGCGGCGGGATCGCCACCGGGCTCGGCGTCAGCGCGCAGCGCAAGGGCCTGTCCGATGCGGCGCTGGTGAACATCGGACGCGTGGCCGGCTACACCCTGGCCGGCGTGATCGCGGGCGGGATCGGCGGCGGCATCCTGGCGGCGGCGCGGCTGGACTGGCTGGCGACCGGCTCGCGGATGCTGGTCGGCGCCGTGCTGGTGCTGGCCGCGCTGCGCCTGCTGGTGCCGGCGCGGAAGATCGGCTTCCTGGCCCGGCCCGGGCAACGCCTGTGGGCAAGGCTGCAACCGCTGCAGCGCCACCTGCTGCCCGCCGACACCGCACCGAAGCGCTTCGCGCTGGGCATGCTCTGGGGCTGGCTGCCCTGCGGGCTCAGCACCACCCTGCTCGCGGCCGCATGGCTGCAGGCGTCGGCCCTGCACGGCGGGTTGACGATGCTGGCCTTCGGGCTGGGCACCCTGCCCTTGATGATCCCGCTGACGTGGACCGGCGCGCGCGCCGCGCGCTGGCTGGCGCGTCGTGAGTTGCGCCTCGCACTCGGCCTGCTGGTGCTGCTGGCCGGCATGCTGACCCTGGCCGCGCCGTGGCTGATGCAGGTGCCGGGCATGCACGGGCTGCTGTCGGCGCTGGGCTGCCGCAGCCTGCCGGGCTGAGGCGCATGGCGATGTTGCGCGGCAGCATCCGGCCGGGGGCGTGGGCATAATGGGCGCCATGGAAACGGCCAACGTCATCGACCTGCCCGGCCTGCGCCGCAGTTGCGCGCAGTGCTCGCTGCAACAGCTCTGCCTGGCCGGCGGGATGACCGTCGACGACCTGCGCCGGCTCGACGAGATCATCCGCGTGCGCCGGCCCGCCCCGACCGGCACCCACCTGTTCCGGATGGGTGACGGCATGGGCTCGGTGTTCGTGACCCGCGAGGGCGCGGTCAAGACGGTGACCTACAACGAGGGCGGCGACGAGCAGATCGTCGGCTTCCACCTGCCGGGCGAGATCTTCGGCCTCGACGCGCTGGCCAGCGGCGAACACCGCTGCGACGCGCTGACCCTGACCGACACCAGCCTGTGCGAGATCCCGTTCGACCGCCTGGGCGACATCGCCGCGCAGATCCCCGGCCTGCAGCAGCAGCTGATGCGGGTGATCGGCATGAGCCTGGGCCGCGACCAGGACCACAAGGAAATCCTGATGCGCCGGCAGGCCAACGAGCGCATCGCGCTGTTCCTGCATGGCCTGTCCGAGCGACTGAAGGCGATCGGCCGCGACCCGGTGCGGATCCGGCTGCCGATGAGCCGCATCGACATCGCCAACTACCTGGGCCTGGCGCTGGAGACGGTCAGCCGCGGCTTCACCCGCCTGCAGGATGAAGGGTTCATCGACGTCCACGGCCGCCAGGTCACCGTGCTCGACGGCGCCGCGCTGGCCCGGCTGGCGCACGGCATGGCCCAGGACGAGGCCGCGCCGGTGCGCCGCCGCCAGGGCGGATAGCGGAACCCCGCCACGGAAATCGGCGGCGATCGCCCGCGCCCGGTTGACAAACCGCCCGCGCGAGGCGATGTATGCACCTTCACCAGGCCGTCATGGCCAACACCGGGGGAAACTGATGTCGCGTCATCCACATACCAAAGCCGTCCTGCATGTTGCGCTGGCCGGCGCCTTCGCCTGCGGGCTCGTCGCCTGCGGCGGCAAGCAGGAAGAACAGGCCGCCGCGCCGACCGGCCCGGCCAAGACCCAGGCCCCCGTCGGCCCGGCGCAGGCCATCTCCGCCCAGGTGGCGGCGATGACGCCGGACCAGTTGCGCGAGGCCGCGACCCAGGCCGTGGCCGAGCAGCGCCTGTACGCGCCGGTCGGCAACAACGCCATGGAGTTCTACCTGGCCCTGCGCGACAAGGCCCCGACCGATGCCGCCGTGTCCGGCGCGCTGACCGACCTGCAGCCCTACACCCTGATCGCCACCGAGCAGGCGATCACCCGGGACGATTTCGCCGAGGCGCAGCGCCTGTACGCCCTGCTGGAGAAGACCGATGCCAACGCGCCGGCGCTGCCGCGCCTGAAGCAGAGCATCGCCGACGCCCAGGCCAGCCTGAGCCAGCGCCAGCAGGATGCCGCCACCGCCGAGGTGGATGCCGCCAAGCAGGCCGAACTGCAGAAGGAGCGCCTGGCCGAGCAGCAGAAGATGCAGCAGCAGGCCGCCCAGCAGCTGGCCGCCAAGCAGGCCGAGGACAAGCGCCTCGCCGACCTGCGCGCCGCCGAGACCCAGCGCCAGCAGCAGGCCACCCAGGCCGCCGCCCAGCAGGCACGCGAAGCCGAGGAACGCCGCCAGGCCGAGCAGCGCGCCGCTGCCCAGCGTCCCACCGCCGCCGCCCCGGCGCCGGCCGCCGCCGCACCCGCGCCGCGCGCCGGCAATACCGACCTGGTCGCGATCAGCACGCCGCAGCCGAAGTACCCGGCCGAAGCCCTGCGCAGCGGCCAGTCCGGCACGGTGCAGGTGGAGTTCACCGTCGGCACCAATGGTGCGGTGACCGCGGCCCGCGTGATCAGCGCCAGCCCGGCGCGCGTCTTCAACAACGAGACGCTGGCCGCGGTGAAGCGCTGGCGCTTCCAGCCGGTCTCCAGCCCGGTCACCAGCCGTCGCACGATCAGCTTCTCGCCGGCCAACTGAGGCCGGTGACGCGACACGAAAAAGCCCGGCGAAAGCCGGGCTTTTTCTTGGACGATGACGCGGCATCCGCGTCGGCCGACAGTCAGCCGGAGATCGCCAGCTTCTCCTGCCGGTAGCGCCACACCGCCGCCAGCCACAGCAGGGCCGCCAGCCCGAGCGCGCAGGCCAGGTAGACGCCCCACTGCCGGGCATCGGGCGATTCGCCGCGCGTCACCTTCTGCACCAGCTGGTTCTGCGACAGGAACGGCACGGCGTACTGCCAGAGCTGGGTGTCCTTGAGCGGATAGGCCATCAGCGCGTAGCTCGGCACCATCGGGAGCAGCATCATCCACATCACGTGGCTCTGCGCCTCCTTCATGCTCTTGGCGCCGGCGGCGACGAAGGTCACCACGCCGGTGCCGATCACCACCAGCGGCAGCAGGATGGCGAGCAGCTTGGCGATGGCCGGCAGGCTGACGTCCATCGAACGGGCGAGGCCGCTCGACAGCTGCGCGCTGCCCTTGAACGCCAGCAGGATCAGCAGCAGCGAGGTCACGCCGATCACCGTGGCCGCCAGCATCTTGCCGCTGACCAGCGCGCCGCGCGAAGCCGGGGTGGCCAGCAGCGGCTCCAGCGATTGCCGCTCGCGCTCGCCGGCGGTGGTGTCCATGGCCAGGTGGATGCCGCCGAGGAAGGCCGAGATCAGCAGCAGGATCGGCAGCATCACCGACAGGATCATGCCGCGCTTGGCCTCGGGCGTGGCCATGTCGCGGGTGCCGACGCCGACCGGCACGCCGACCGCCGGGTTGATGCCGCGCGACAGCAGCCGCAGCGCGCCGAGCGTCTGCGAGTACTGCTTCATCGCCGCTTCCACGCGCTTGGCCGGCACGTCGGCATTGCGGCGGGTGGAGTCGGTGACGATCTCGACCTTGGCCGGCTTTCCGGCATGCCAGTCGCGCGCGAAGCCGGGGTCGATGACCAAGCCGACGTCGTCCTTCTGGTTGCGGACCGCGGCCTCCACCTCCGCCGCGGTCGCCTTGCGGATCGCGATGCCCTGGCTGGCCAGGTGCGCGACCAGCGTCGGGGCCTGTTCGGCGCCGGCGGCCGGGATCGTCATCGGCTTCTCCAGCTGGGTGCTGGCGCGGCTCTCGGCCAGCTTGCCCATGCCCAGCAGCATCGCCGGATAGAGCAGCGGGGTGAGCAGCAGCGTCATCATCATGGTGCGGCGGTCGCGGAAGAAGTCGCGGAGCTCCTTGCGCATCACCACCATCATGGCGTGGATTCCGGTGTTCATGCGTGCAGGCCCTCCTCGGTGCCGATGAGGCGCACGAAGGCATCCTCGAGGTTGTCGATGCCGGCCTGCGCGCGCAGTTCCTCCGGCGTGCCTTCGGCCATCACCCGGCCGTTGGCGATGATGACGATGCGGTCACAGAGCGCGGCGACCTCCTGCATGATGTGGCTGGAGAAGATGACGCAGCGGCCTTCGGCGCGCAGCTGGCGCAGGAATTCGCGCAGGCCGCGGGTGGTCATCACGTCGAGGCCGTTGGTGGGCTCGTCGAGGATCACGTTCCTGGGGTCATGCACCAGCGCGCGCGCGATGGCGGTCTTGGTGCGCTGGCCCTGGCTGAAGCCCTCGGTCTGGCGGTCGAGGAAATCCTCCATCTGCAACGCCTGCGCCAGCACACGGGTACGTTCGGCGATGGCCGCTGGCGACATGCCGTGCAGCTCGCCGAAGTAGGTGATGTTCTCGCGCGCGGTCAGCCGCTTGTAGACGCCGCGTGCGTCGGGCAGCACGCCCAGCGAACGGCGCACGCGGTTGGCATCCGAGGCGACATCCACCCCATCCACCTGCACGCGGCCGGTCTCCGGCTGCATGAGGGTGTAGAGCATGCGCATGGTGGTGGTCTTGCCGGCGCCGTTGGGGCCGAGCAGGCCGGTGATCTGGCCGTCGTGGGCGGTGAAGCTGACATCGTCCACGGCGACGACGGGGGCGGCCTTCTTGCCCTTGCCGGGGAAGGTTTTCCGCAGGTGTTCGGCGACGATCATGGTTCCCATCCCGAGTAAGAGGTGAACGGCGGCACGTAGGCGAGCTGGTCCAGACATTTCGCGTCGAGCGCCTTGGCGTCGGCCTTCTCGACGAACTGCGCGAACAGCTTCGGCATGCAGCCGGCGCCGATGACGTTGTGGCCCTGGCCCTTCAGGTCGAGCCAGCGCGCGTTCGGCAGCGTCTTGACGATCTGCTCGCCGTACTTGGGCGGCGTGACCGGATCGAACTCGCCGGTCAGCACCAGCACCGGCAGGTCGCCGGTGAGCGGCGTGTTGAAGCCGGCGGGCTTGGTGCCCTTGGGCCAGACCGCGCACGTCTGCGCCATCGCGTCGGTCATGCGGTTGCCGAGCACGGTGTCGGCGTCCTCGGCACGGCCGACCATGCTGTCGGCGTCCTCGGTGCAGACCACCGACATCTGCATGCCCATCGCCATCTGGTCCTCCATCTGGCCCGAGAGCATCTTGGCCAGCGCCATCAGGCTGGCGTAGCGGCCCTGGTTGGCCTCGTGGATCAGCTGCGGCAGCAGCGCGCCGGCCGCCGGCATGTAGGCGTACATCCGCACCAGGCCGGCCACGGTGTCGGCGGTCAGGGTGTCGGTCTTTTCCTCGTGGGTGCTGGCGTCGCGGTAGGCCACCTGCACCGGGTTCGCGCGCAGGCGGGTCAGCAGCGTCTGCAGTTCCGTGCGCGGGTCGCCCATCCGGCTCTTGCAGGCGGCGTTCTCCCTGCAGACGGCGAACTGCGCGGCGAGCGCGTCGTCCAGGTTGCGGGCGAAGATGTTGCCGAGGCCGAGCGCGTTGGGCACCGGCGAATCCAGCGTCACCGTGCGCACGTGCTGCGGGTGGCGCAGCGCGTACTGCTGGGCGACGCGGGTGCCGTAGCTGACGCCGACCAGGTTGAACGTGTCGAAGCCGGCCGCCTTGCGCACGTCGTCCAGGTCGGCGATGGCGTCGGAGGTGGTGTAGCGGGCCAGGTCGGCATCGGCGGAGAGCGCGTCGATGCAGCGCTTCGTGATCGCCAGCTGGGCGGCGCTGTCATCGGGACTGACCGCCTTGTCGGCCTCCTCGACCTTGCAGTTGAGCGGATGCGACTTGCCGGTGCCGCGCTGGTCGATCAGCAGCACGCCGCGGTCCTTCATCACGTCCTTGAACACCGGCGCCAGGCCGGGGAAGGTCTCGACCGCGGACTGGCCCGGGCCGCCAGCCAGGAACACCACCGGGTCGGGCTGGCCGCCGCCGGGTTTCTGGGCCGGGATCCAGGCGATGTTGAGCGCGACCTTGCGGCCATCGGGCCTGGCGCGGTCCTCCGGTACGGAGAAGGTGCCGCATTGCGCCTCCAGCGCCTGGGTGCCGGGCATCGGCGATTCCAGCGAGCACGGCGCCAGGCGCAGGCTGCCGAGCGCCATCCGCGGGTCGGCGGCGCCGTCGGCGGGGCCGCGGTTGCA
>JAANMY010000603.1_pt1 | contig 49464 bp, 50 predicted proteins | sample 7279691 | NCBI WGS metagenome assembly JAANMY01 (sample SAMN14094543, study PRJNA606508) | bioreactor metagenome | isolation source: A lab-scale SPAN reactor treating ammonium-rich wastewater day 388 | place: Ireland: Galway | collected 2018-02-07 | reverse complement strand
CTGAACGGCCTGCCGCCCCGCCACGGGAGGGTTCCGGCATGACGCGGCCCGCGCTCGCCCCGCTGCTGCGCCCCGGCGACATGCTGATGTGGTCGCAAGGTGCGGCCGAACCCGTCGATCTGATCCGCGAAGCCCTGGCGGCCCTGCCCGGGCTGGGCGATCTGGCGGTGTTTCTGGCGGGCGGCTATGCCCGGCTGATCGGCCCCGATGCCGACCCGCGGCTGCGCATTCACGGCATGGGGGCGGTCGGCTCCAACCGGGCGCTGTGCGAAGCGGGCCGCATGCAGGTCCACCCGGTGAACCTGTCGCAACTGCCGTTCCTGCTCGAACAGGGGATCGTCCCGGTCTCGGTCGTGATCGTGCAGACCGGCCCGGCCGGGCGCTCGGGCCAGCCCAGCCCCGGCGCGGTGCAGCCCTTTGCGCGCTATGCCCTGCCGCGCGCCCGCCTCGCCGTGGCCGAGATCAACGCCGCCGCCCCCCGCAGCCGGACACGGCATCCGCTGGACCTGACGCGCTTTGACAGGGTTGTGGAAACCGACCGACCGCTGATCGAGGTGCCGCAACCGGTGCCGGGCGCGCTCGACCGCCGGATCGCCGCGCACGCCGCCGCGCTGATCCGCGACGGCGATGTTCTGCAGATCGGCATCGGCACCCTGCCCTCGGCGATTCTGGACGCGCTGGGCGGGCATCGCCAGCTTGGCCTGCACAGCGGGGTGATCGGCGATGCGGTCATGCCGCTGATCGAATCGGGGGTGATCGACAACAGCCGCAAGACGCTGGACCCCGGCCTGTCGGTGACGGGCGCCCTGGCCGGCAGCGCCGCATTGTACCGATTCGCCGACGACAACCCCGCCCTGTTGCTGGAGCCCGTCCACCACACGCATGCCATCGGCACGCTGGCGCGGCTGCGCAACCTTGTCGCGGTCAATTCGGCCATCGAGGTGGATCTGACCGGGCAGGCCGCCTCTGAAATCGCGGGCAGGCGCTATCTGGGCACCATCGGCGGCCAGGTCGATTTCGTGCGCGGCGCGCTGGCATCCGAGGGCGGCCGGTCGCTGATCTGCCTGCCCAGCCGGACACCGAAAGGCCGGGCGCGCATCGTGGCCAGCCTGTCATCGGGCATCGTCACGCTGCCCCGGGCCGAGGCGGATATCGTCGTGACGGAATGGGGCCATGCCACGCTGCGCGGGCTCAGCGTGCCCGAACGGGCGCGGCGGATGATCGCCGTCGCCCATCCTGACGACCGCGACGAACTGGCGCGCGCGGCGGCGGAACTGCCCGGCTGAACCGCGCAGTCAGGATGGGTTTTCGTGCAGGAAATCAACCTCTTGCCGATAGCGATCCGGCCGGGCGCTGACGCTGGTGTGCAAGATGGCCGCGCCCTGCGCATCGAAATAGGTCCGCTTGAGGATCAACACGGGGTCGCCGACCGCCATGCCCAGTTGCCGCGCCGCGATCGCCCCCGCCGCCGCCGCCGTGGCGACCTGCCGCACCCGGACAGACCGGACCCGGCCGTATTTCTCGACGAGCTGGATCAGCGGCTCGGTTCCCAGCAGGGCCTCGGGGATGTTGCGGGTCAGTTCGGGGCGGGTAAAGACATCGGCCAGCGCATAGGGAATCCCCTCGGCCAGCAGCAGGCGCATGATGTAGAACACCTGCGCCTCGCGCGGCAGGCCAAAGACCTGTGCGGCCTCGGCGTGTTCGGCCAGCCCGACATTCTGGGCCACCAGCGTCAGATAATCCTCGGGCGCGAACTCGCCGATCAGGTTGCCCAGCACGCCCACCGCCCAGACCCCGCCGCGCGCCCGGTCGGTGATGCGGGTGCCGGAACCGGCGCGACGCTCGATCAGCCCCTCGGCAACCAGATGTTGCAGGGCTGAGCGCATGGTGTGGCGGCTGCAATCGAATTCCTGCATGAGCTGGATTTCGGGCGGCAGCTCTTCAGCGTCGTAAAAGCCTTGCGCGATGCGGCGGCGCAACTCGTCGCTGATCTTCAGATGCAGGGGGGGAAGTCGGGTCAAGGGGCTCTCGTGCTGCGGGTGTCATTTGTTCTAACATTTCCCACGCAGAGATCAACCTATCCCGCCGTGCGCCAGCCCGGCACCGGCCAGCCCGCGGTCAGCCCGCCATCGACGACGAAATCCTGTCCCGTTACCCAGGCCGCGGCATCCGAGGCGAGAAAGGCCACCATCGACGCCACCTCGCCCGGCTGACCCGCCCGGCCGAGCGGAACCTGCGCGGCGAGATCGGCGAGATAGGGCTGGTCGCGGTTGATGTCGGTCACGACCAGACCCGGGCACACCGTATTGACCCGAATCCCCCTCGGCGCCAGCTCCAGCGCGGCCGAGCGGCCGAGCCCCCGCACCGCCCATTTCGACGCCGCATAGACGGAAAAACTGTGCCCGCCCAGCCCCGCAACCGACGCGATATTGACGATGGAACCGGCGCCGGACCGGGTCATCGTCTCGGCGACCGCGCGCATGCCCAGCATGACCCCGTGACATTCACCGCAAAAAGCCGCTGCAGGCTGTCAAGATCGCAGTCCAGAATGCCGCGACGTTCGGCAAGCCCGGCGCAATTGACCAGAATCTGCGGCCGGGTGGCGGAAACCGCCGCCTGCCAATCCGCAGCACGGGTCACATCGAGCGGATGAAAACCGACATCCAGCCCCTGCCCGCCCAGGGATTCGGCGGCCTGCGCGCCGGCTTGCGCGCTCAGATCGGCGATTGTCACCTGCGCCCCGGCCCGCGCAAGGGCGGCGGCAATCGCCCGCCCCAATCCGCCGACGCCGCCGCTGACCAGGGCGCGGCGGCCGGTCAGATCGCCCGGCGGGGCGATGGGGATCGGCCCCGACATCAGGCATCCTCGTCAAGATGAATGACGATCTTGCCGAACTGCCCGCGTTCCGCGCCATAGCGCAGCGCCTCGGAAATCGCCTGGGGGCCAAAGCGGCGGTCGATCACCGGCTCGATCCGCAGCGCCGACAGCGCCCGGTTCATCGCCTTGAAATCCGCCTGATTCCCCACGGCGATCCGGCGATAGCTCGCCCCCATCGCCAGCATCAGGATCGCCGGATCGACGCGTGGCGCCCCCACCGGTCGGCCAATCAGGTTGATCTGCGCGCCGGTCGCGGCGGCGCGGATCGCCTGTTCAAGCGTCCCGGCCTCGCCGATCTCGATGATGTGGTCGGCCCCCTGCCCGCCGGTGGCGCGCCGGACCGCGTCGCCCCAATCGGGGGTTTGCCGATAATCGATCACCGCTTCGGCCCCCATCGCGCGCAGACGCCCGGCCTTGGCGGGCGAGGAACTGGTGGCAATGACCCGCGCCCCGGCCGCGCGGGCGAATTGCAGCGCAAAGAGCGAAACGCCACCGGTTCCCTGCACCAGCACGATTTCGCCGGGCAGCACCGGCCGCGCGCCGGTCAACACCTGCCACCCCGTCAAACCGGCGCAGGGCAGGCAGGCCGCCTGCCCCCAGTCGAGATGCGCGGGCGCGGCGACCACCGCGTCCTCGCGCAGGATCACCACCTCCTGCAAGACCCCGTCCGCGGTCGAACCGGGGATGACCGCGCGCGCGGCCTCGGTGATCGGCCCCGCCTGCCAGCGCGGAAAGAAGGTTGTCACCACGCGGTCGCCCGCCGACCATGCCGCGACGCCCGCGCCGGTCTCCAGCACCTCGCCCGCGCCATCGGACAGCGGAACCAGCCCCGACCGACCGCCGGGGAAGGTTCCGGCGATCACCTTGAGATCGAGATAGTTCAGCGATACGGCGCGCATCCGCACCGCGATCTCGCCCGGACCGGGCCGCGGCACCGCCGCCTCTGTCAGCCTGATTCCGTCCGGTCGGCCACTGCCATCGGTTCTGTAGATCTTCATGTTGTCCTGCCGCAGCCAAGGGATGTTGCGCTGATGCTCGGACAGAAAATAGCTCTTGTCAATTTAAATGTCCGTACATTATGGTGACAGCAAGAAGGAGATTCCACATGAGCATCGAGATCATTGGCTGGGGCCACACCCGGTTCGGGCGCAGCGCGCTGTCGCTGGAGGCGATGATTGTCGAGGCCGCGGCGCTGGCGCTGGCGCATGCCGAAACCCCGGCGCAAGAGATCGACGAAATCGTTCTGGGCCATTTCAACGCGGGCTTCTCGGCGCAGGATTTCACCGCGGCGCTGGTCTTGCAGGCCGATCCGGCCCTGCGGTTCCGCCCGGCAACGCGGGTCGAGAACGCCTGCGCCTCGGGCTCGGCGGCGGTGCACACCGGGGTTCGGGCGATCCGCTCCGGCCAGGCGCGCAAGGTTCTGGTCGTCGGCGCCGAGAGGATGAGCGACGCCGCAGGCGCCGAGGTCGGCCGCAACCTGCTGCGCGCCGCCTATCTGCCCGAGGAGGGCACCGTCGAAGGCGGGTTTGCCGGTCTCTTCGGCCGTGTCGCCACCGATTATTTCGCGCGCCACGGCGATCACTCGGACTCGCTGGCCGCGATTGCCGCCAAGAACCACCGCAACGGCGCCGACAACCCGCTGGCGCATCTGCAAAAGGATCTCGGGCTGGATTTCTGCCGCGCCGTCACGCCGGAAAACCCGCTGGTCGCGGGCCCGCTGCGGCGCACCGATTGCTCGCCGGTCTCGGACGGCGCGGCAGCCCTGGTGCTCAGCCTCGGCTCGGCGCATGACGCGCCGCGCGCGGTGCGGGTGGCCGGAACCGCCCATGTGCAGGATTTCCTGCCCGCCAGCCGCCGCGACCCGCTGCTGATGGAGGGCTGCACCGAAGCCTGGCACCGCGCGCTGCGGCAGGCGGGCTGGACCCTCGACACCCTCTCGTTCGTGGAAACGCATGATTGCTTCACCATCGCCGAGTTGCTGCAATACGAAGCCATGGGCCTGGCGCCCCATGGTCGCGGCGCCGAGGTCGTGGCCAGCGGCCTGACCGCGCGCGACGGGCGCCTGCCGGTGAACCGCTCTGGCGGGTTGAAGGCCAAGGGCCACCCCATCGGCGCCACCGGCGTATCCATGCATGTCATGACCGCGATGCAATTGACCGGCGAGGCACCCGAGGCCATGCAGCTTGGCCGCGCCGACCGGGGCGGGCTGTTCAACATGGGCGGGCTCGGCGTGGCGAATTACGTCACGCTGCTGGAAGCCGGGCGATAGGGGGCACCGATGAACATCGCCGACTGGCTTTTGCGCACCGCCGCCCGCACCCCTGACCAGATCGCCCTGCTCAGCGGCACCCGGCCCTGCGCGACCTATGGCGGATTCGCCGAGAGCGTCGCCGGGCTGGCCGCCGCCCTGCATCGGCACGGCATTCGGCCCGGCGATCCCGTCGCCCTCTATATGGGCAACCGGCCCGACTACCTGATCGGCCTGTTCGCCCTCTGGTGGCAAGGCGCGGTCGCGGTTCCGGTCAACGCCAAGCTGCACCCGCAGGAAGCGGCCTGGATCGTCAATCACTCGGGCTGTCGGCTGGTGCTGTCCGATGCCGACCATGCCCGCCCGCTTGCCGAAACCGGGCTGAGCGCGCCGGTCCTGACCGACCTTGCAGCGCCGCCTCCGGACAGCATCGGCCGTCCGGCGCCGCGCGATCAGGACGATCTGGCGTGGATCTTCTATACCTCGGGGACAACGGGCCGCCCAAAGGGGGCGATGCTGAGCCATGGCAATCTGGTGGCGATGTCGCTGGCCTATCTCGCCGATGTCGATGACGTGCAGCCCGCCGATTGCATGCTCTATGCCGCGCCGCTCTCGCATGGCGCCGGGCTCTACAGTCTGGTGCATGTGCTGCGCGGCGCCCGGCATTGCTTTCCCGATTCGGGCGGATTCGACGGCGCCGAGGTTCTGTCCCTCGCCCGCGCGCTGGACCGCCTGTCGCTGTTCGCCGCGCCCACCATGGTTCGCCGCCTGACCGAGGCGGCGCAGGGCGGCGCGGGCGACGGGCAGGGCCTCAGGACCGTCATCTATGGCGGCGGCCCGATGTATCAGGCCGATCTGGCCCGGGCGATGGCCCTGTTCGGGCCCCGCTTCGTGCAGATCTACGGCCAAGGGGAATCGCCCATGACCATCACCGTTCTGGACCGGGCCGCGCATGGCACCGCCGCCCGGCCGGGCCCGCAGATCGCCACCGTGGGGCGCCCGCATTCGGTGATCGACCTGCGCATAACCCGCGACGGCCGCGCGGTTCCCGCGGGCACGCCCGGCGACATCGAACTGCGCGGACCGACGGTCATGCAGGGCTATCTCAACGACCCCGAGGCGACGGCGCGCAGCCTGCGCGACGGCTGGCTGTCCACCGGCGATATCGGCTGCCTCGACGCCGCAGGATACCTGACGCTGACCGACCGCTCGAAGGACGTCATCATCTCGGGCGGCTCGAACGTCTATCCGCGCGAGGTTGAGGAGATCCTGCTGACCCATCCCGCGGTGCGCGAGGCCTCTGTCATCGGCCTGCCAGACCCGGAATGGGGTGAAATCGTGGTCGCCGTGCTGGCCGCCGCCGAGAGCGCCGACCTCGAGGCCGAGCTGGACGCGCTGTGCCGCGACCGCATTGCCCGCTTCAAGCGGCCCAAACGATACCTGCGCGTCACCGAGTTGCCCAAGAACAGCTACGGCAAGATCCTGAAAACCGAGCTGCGCCGCCTGCTGGCCTGACACCTCAAAGAGCCCCGTTCCGCCCCGGCACGCCCGCCAAAATGTCCGTATAATTCAAGGAAACCGCCATGGACTATTCCGATATCCTGTACGAGGTGCGCGACCGCACCGCGACCATCACCGTCAACCGGCCCCACCGCCTGAACGCCGCCACCCGCCGCACCTATTACGAACTGACCGATGCCATGCGCCGGGCGGGCTGGGATCGTGACGTCGGCGTGATCGTGCTGACCGGCGCCGGCACCCGGGCTTTCGGCATCGGCGGCGACAAGGACGAGAAAAAGGCCGACCGGGTCGACAGCGGCATCGGCGTTCTGGGCAACGGGGTCGAAGAGCTGCAGACCGCGATCCGCGACGTGCCCAAGCCGGTGATCGCCAAGGTGCGCGGCTATGCGGTGGGATCGGGCAATGTGCTGGTGACGCTGTGCGATCTGGCAATTGCCGCCGAAAACGCCGAATTCGGCCAGGTCGGGCCCAAGATGGGCTCGGTCGATCCCGGGTTTGGCACCGCCTTCCTGGCCCGCACCATCGGCGAGAAACGCGCGCGCGAATTCTGGTATCTGTGCCGCCGCTACAAGGCGCACGAGGCGCTGGCGATGGGGCTCATCAACGCCGTGGTGCCCGATGACCGGCTGGACGACGAAGTCGCGGCCTGGTGCCGCGAAATCAACGAACGCAGCCCCACCGCCATCGCCATCGCCAAGCGGTCGTTCAATGCCGACAGCGAGAATATCCGCGGCATCGGGCAACTCGCCTTCTCGGCGCTCGCCCTCTATTTCGGCACCGACGAGGCCAAGGAGGGCGGCAACGCCCTGCGCGAAAAGCGCAAGCCCGATTTCGTCGGCTCCATGTACCGCGGGCGCTGATCGTCGCCTGTCCGCCAAAATGTCCGGATATTTCTCATGACACAGCCCAAACCGCCCTTCCTGCCGCTCGCAGGCCTCACCGTTCTGGAACTGCCCGGCCGGGTCGAGCTGGCGGTTTGCGCCGGTCTGCTCGCCTCGCTGGGGGCCAAGGTTCATGTGGTCGAGGGAACGCCGCGGCACCCGGCCCGCCACCGGGTCGGCAAACACAGGGTCCATCCGCGCGAAGCCGACGATCTGGCCCTGCGCGCCGATGTGATCCTCGCCTCGCCCGATCTGTGCCGGTTCCCGGTCGAGGCGCCCGAGCGCGCGATCCGCTGCGACATCACCGCTTACGGCGACAGCGGCCCGCTGGCAGGCCGCCCTGACAGCGAGGCGCTGGTGCAGGCCCGCGCCGGGATCGCCGATACCACCGGACGGGCAGACGGCCCGCCCTGCCTGACCGGCGCGCCCTTCGTCGGCATGGAAACCGCGCTCTATGCCGCGTCGGCCATCCTCGCCGCGCTGCGCCACAGGGACGCGACGGGCCAGGGCCAGCGCATCGACATGGCGCTTTACGATGTGGCGGTGAACGCGCTGCTGACCTTCCTGCCGCTCGCCTTCATCGGCAGCGAGGCCCGGCGCGCGGGCAACCGGCATCCCACGCTGGCGCCCTGGAACGCCTATCGCGCCGCCGATGGCTGGGTGCTGATCTGCGCCCCCACCGATGACCAGTGGCGCCGCCTCTGCGGGGTCATGGGCCAGCCGGGGATGGTCTCGCACCCTGATTATGCGACCACGACCGCGCGATTTCGCAACGTGACCGCGCTGGACGGGGCGATCAACGCCTGGGCCGCGTCGCACAGCGTCGCCGATGTGGTGGCCCGTCTGGGCGCCGCGGCGATCCCCTGCGGCCCGATTCACGCGCTGGCCGATCTGCCCGCCGATGCCAACCTGCGCCACCGCGACTCGTTGGTGCGGGACCGGGACGGCACGCTGCTGGTGCGCAATCCGATCCGCGCCAGCGGCTATGCGCCGCCACCGGTCGAGGCCGTCCCGGCGCCCGCCCTGCCCGACCCGGCAACCCGGCGGCGCATGGCGGATATCCGGGTGCTGGAGATCGGCATGAACACCGTGGCGCCGCTGGCCTGCCGGCAACTGGGCGCGCTGGGCGCCGAGGTGATCAAGGTCGAGCCCCCGACCGGCGACGCCAACCGCGTGAACATGCCGCTGCGGGACAGCGACGGGCAATCCTATGTCTTCGCGCTGTCCAACACCGACAAGCACGGCATCGTGCTGGACCTGCGCGATTCGGCCGATGCGGCGGTGCTGTGGCGGCTGATCGACACCGCCGATGTGGTGATCGAAAACCTCAAGCCCGGCTCGCTGGCCCGGCTGGGTTTCGGCGCCGATGCCATCCGCGCCCGCCGCCCCGGGATCGTGCATTGCTCGGTCAGCGGGTTCGGCCATGACAGCGCCTGGCCCGGCCGGCCCGCGCTGGACACGGTGGTTCAGGCGCTTTCGGGCGCGATGGCGGCGACACCCGTGGACGGCATGCCGACCAAGGCCGGGATCTCGATCGCCGACCAGCTCGGCGGGCAGTTCGGGCTGCTGGGCATCCTCGCGGCGCTCTATTGGCGCGATCGCAGCGGCGAGGGTGTCGCGCTGGACATTGCCATGCAGGATTGCACGATCTGGGCGACGCAGGCCGCGTTCGATACCCCCCTGCCCGAGGCCCGGCTCACCGCCTGCGCCGAGGGCTGGATCGCCGTCGAAACCCCGGCCGATCTGACCCGCCTCGCGCGGGAGGCGGCGCTGGCGCAATGCGCCGCCAACAGGCAGCCCGCCGCGCCGGTTCTGTCCGTGGCCGAGGTGCTGGCCGCGCCCCAGACCGCCGCGCGCAACCTGCTGCTTGAGGTTCCGACCGCCGACGGCAGCCGGTGGACAGTCCTCGGCTCGCCGCTGAAACTGGGCGCGACGCCCGCGCGGGTGCGCTCGGCCATGCCCTGTCTGGGCTGGCCTGACCCGTTGCTGGCGGGTCTGAGGGCCCCGGCCCCTGAGGCGCATGATGCGTGACCCGGCGCGCCTCGCCGCCCTGTCGGGCATCGCCGCAGTCGCCGGACTGGGCGAAACGGATTACGCCCGCGATGCCGGGGCCAGCCGGAACGGCCAGGTGTTTGACGCCTATGCGCTGGCCGCGACGGCGTTTCAGCGTGCGTTGACCGACGCCGGGCTGGTGCGCGGCGACATTGACGGGCTGATCGCGGGCCCCCCGCTGGCGCTGGAACGCACCGGCGAGGTGCTGGGCCTCGATGTCGGCTTTGCGGTGCAGGCGGATGCGGTCAACGCCGTGATGCAGGCCGTAACGGCGATCCACGCGGGTCTGGCCGAGTGTATCGCGCTGGTCTACGGCAACAATCAGCGCAGCGCCGGAACCGCCTATGGCGGTCCGCAGGCGATGGGCGGCGACCGGTTCCTGGCCTATGTGCAATACGCGCCCTGGGGCCTCACGTCGCAGGGGGCGCTCTATGCGATGATGGCCAGCCGCTATATGGCCGAAACCGGATTCACCGCCGACGATCTCGGGCAGATCGTCTCGGGCATCCGGGCCTTTGCGCTGCTCAATCCCGGCGCCATCCGCCGCCGGGCGCTGCCCGTCGCCGAGTATCTGGCCAGCCCCTTTGTCTGCGAACCGCTGCGGCGCGACGATTATTGCCTGATCAACGATGGCGGCGTCGCGCTGATCGTCACCACGGCCGAACGCGCGCGGAAACTGGCGCAGCCCCTGGTGACGGTCGCGGGCTTTGGCCGACACGACCTGAACCGCGATGCGACCAGCCTGCGCCCGCGTCTGGTGCAACGCTATCACCCCGCCCATGCCGCCGCGGCCGCCGGGCTGGCCGAAATGTCAGGCACTGGCCCCGGGGATGTCGGCGCGGTGCAGATCTACGACAGCTTTTCGCTGCATGTGCCCGTCGCGCTGGAAGGCTTCGGCTTTTGCCCGCCGGGCGAGGCCGCGCGCCTGGTGCGCAGCGGGGCCCTGGCGCCGGGCGGGCGTCTGCCGGTCAACAGCAGCGGCGGCATGCTGGGAGAAAGCTATATGCAGGGCTGGAACCATCAGGTCGAGGCGGTGCGCCAGTTGCGCGGCGCGGCCGGGGCGCGGCAGATCGACGGGCTGCGCCACGTCCAGTATCTGTCGGATGTCGCGGGCAAGGCCGCAACGCTTCTGTACCGGAGGGGCGCATGACGCATCGACGTCCCGCACCGCGCCCCGATCCGCTGGAGGCCGAATATTGGGCGCGGGTTGCCCAGGGGCAGCTCTGCCTGCAATCCTGTGACGGCTGCGGCGCCTTTCGCTACCCGGCCGCCCCCGTCTGCCCGCATTGCGCCGAGACCGCGGCGACCTGGACGCCGCTGTCGGGCCGTGGAGAGATCGTCGCCTGGACGATCTTTCATCGCAGCTATTTTCCCGGCCTTCCGGCCCCCTACACCGTGGTCAGCGTCGCAACCGACGAGGGCCCGCTGCTGGTGGGCAACCTGCGCGACGCCGAGGGACCGCCGGTCATCGGCGCCCGGGTCGAGGCGGTGATCGAGCCCGCAGAATTTTCCGACAACACCACGGGCCACATCTGCCAGTGGCGCCGCATCCTTGCCGATACCCGTTTCACAACAGGAGACACTCCATGAACCAGCCCCTCCACCACCCGGCCCTGCCCTATGGCCGCGATTTCAACGTGACCGGCCGCGTGGTCATCATCACCGGCGCCGGTCAGGGCATCGGGCGCGAATACGCCCGCCAGTTCGCCGCCGGTGGCGCGCATGCGATCATCGCCGAGGCCAACCTCGAGCGCGCGCGCGCCGTCGAGGCCGAGATCACCGCCGCCGGTGGCTCGGCTCTGGCGATCCATACCGATGTGGGCGACCCGGCATCCGTCGAGGCGATGGTCGCCGAGGTCACGCGCACCCATGGCCGGGTCGATGTGCTGGTCAACAATGCGGGCATCTTCACCAGCCTCAAGATGAAACCGTTCGAGGAGATCCCGTTCGACGAATGGGAGCGCGTGCTGCGCGTCAATATCACCGGCTGCTACCTGACCGCGCGGGCCGTCACCCCGTCGATGCGGGCGCAGAACTGGGGCCGGATCATCAACATCACCTCGGGTTCGGTGCCGCTGGGGGTGCGCAACTATCTGCATTATGTCACCTCGAAATCGGCGCTGATCGGCATGACCAACTCGATGGCGCGCGAGTTGGGCGCGGTCGGGATCACCGTGAACGCCGTGCAGCCGGGGGGCACCTTTACCGAGGTGCCGCGCGAAACGCTGACCGACGAGGGGAAAGCCCGGCTGATCGCCAGCCAGTGCATCCCGCGCGAAGAGGTGCCGATGGATCTGGTCGGTCTGGTGATGTTCCTGTCCAGCCCGGCGGCCTCGTTCATCACCGGCCAGACCATCGCCGTCGATGGCGGCCTGACCCACTGGTAAAGCCTGCCGGGGCAGCACCCTCATCGCCGATCGCCGGGGGCGGCCTGTCAGGTCGCCCCGGATGGCCGCCCGCCGCCTGTCCGGCGGCGGCCCCGGTGATCCAGGGCGAGGATTGCCATGGCTCCAGCCTAGGTCAGGAATTGAATGGCGCCCCGCGCAGGAATTCGTAGGCTGATCGGACGCGCCACCCATACAAGAAGTGCCGAAGATGACCAGTTACGCCCATTCCGGCACCCCGGGCCAAAAGGACGATTGGCAGACCCTCGAGGCGCATCTGGCCGCAACCGCCGATCTGGCGGCAGACCGCGCGGCGCCGCTTGGGCTGGCCGGGCTGGCGCGTCTGGCGGGCGCGCTGCACGATTTCGGCAAGCATGACCCGGCCTTCCAGCGCCGGCTCGACGGCGCCGCCGGCAGCGTCGATCATTCGACCGCCGGGGCCGCCCTGCTGCTGGCGCGCGCGCAGAGGGCAGAGCGGATTGCGGCCGAACTGCTGGCCTATGCGATCCTCGGCCATCACGCCGGATTGCCGGATGCCAACGGATCAGACACCGCCATGGCCCGGCGCATCGACCGGTTCAAAGATCCGGTCCCGCCGGCTGTCAGCGCCGCCGTCAGCATCGATTTCGCGCCGCTGTTGCCCGAGCTGGTCGCCGGGCTGCGCCGCGAAACGGCCGATTTCGATCTGTCGGTGGCCGGGCGGATGGTGTTTTCCTGCCTGGTGGACGCCGATTTCCGCGATACCGAAGCCTATTACACCCGGCTTGAACGGCGCAGCGCAGACCGGGACTGGCCCGCGCTGGGCGATCTGCTGCCCCGCCTCAGGGCCAGGTTCGATGCGCATATGGCGGGCTTTCCGGCGACGACCGACCTCAACCTGCGCCGCGCCGGGGTGCTGTCGCATATCCGCGCCCAAGCGGCGCTGCCGCCCGGGCTGTTCACCCTGACCGTGCCGACCGGCGGCGGCAAGACGCTGGCCAGCCTCGGTTTCGCGCTGGATCACGCCGCCCGGCACGGGCACCGCCGGATCATCTATGCGATCCCCTATACCTCGATCATCGACCAGACCGCTGCCACCTTCCGCGACCTGTTCCGCGACTTTGACACCATCGTGCTGGAGCATCATTCGAACATCGACATCGAGAAGGGCGAGCAACGCGGACGCGACAAGCTGCGGCTGGCGATGGAGGATTGGGCTGCCCCGCTGGTTGTCACCACCAATGTTCAGCTCTTCGAAAGCCTGTTCGCCGCACGCCCCTCGCGCTGCCGCAAGCTGCACAACATCGCCGGGTCGGTGATCGTGCTGGACGAGGCGCAGACCCTGCCGCGCGACCTGCTGCTGCCGACGCTGCGGATGATCGACGTGCTGGCGGCGCGCTATGGCTGCAGCATCGTGCTGTGCACGGCGACGCAACCGGCCTTTGACAGCCGCCAGTTGAAACACGGCGGCCTGCCGCTGCAAGGGCGCGAACTGGCGCCCGATCCGGCCGAGCTGGCCCGGCACCTGCGCCGCGCCCGCATCGTGCAGGGCGGCACGATGGAGGATGCCGATCTGGTCGGCGCCCTGCGCGACACACCGCAGGGCATGGTGATCGTCAACAGCCGCAAACACGCGCTGGACCTGTTTCAGGCGGTGCAGGCCGCGGGGCTCGCTGGCGCCATCCACCTGACCACCCGGCAATACCCCGCCCACCGCCGCCGCATTCTGGCGGACATCCGCGCGCGGCTGGCGACCAACGCCCCCTGCCGCCTGATCGCCACCAGCCTGATCGAGGCCGGGGTGGATGTCGATTTCCCAAAGGGCTGGCGGGCGGAAACCGGGCTCGACAGCGTGGTGCAATCGGCGGGCCGGGTGAACCGCGAGGGCAGGCGCCCGCTGGAGGACAGCACGCTGACCCTGTTCGAAGCGCCGGGCCAGCCGATGCCCGCTGCGCTGAAACCCCTGATCGCCGCCATGCGCAGCACCGCCGGACGGATCGGCGATCTGCTGTCCGCCGAAGCGATCCGCGACTGGTTCGAACAGGTCTATTGGCGCGAGGGGCCTGAGCGGATGGGGCAGCCGATGGTCGATGCCTTCGTCTGCGGGCGCAGCACCGATTTCCCCTATCCCAGCACCGCCGAGACCTACCGCATGATCGACAGCCGCATGGTCCCGGTCCTCATCGCCCTCGACGACGAACCGGACGCGCGCGCGGCGATTGCCGATCTGGCCAAGCCGAACATCCCCTCGGGCCTCATCGCCCGCCAGTTGCAGCCCTTCACCGTGCAGGTGCCGCAAAGCGCCCGCGACCTCCTGCGCGCGAATGGCAAAGGGGAATTCGTGGCGCCGCACCTGCGGGGCGATCAGTTCTTCGAACTCAAGGAGACCGCGCTCTATCACAAGGATACCGGCCTGTTGTGGGAACACGCGGAGTATCTGGGCGACGGGATCTGGTAGCCGCACAACCTGCGGCAAGATCGCGCTTGCGTTGTTCATCCGGCGCGGTACCATCACGAGAATGTGAGGTGTGGTATGGCCTTTGGTATTCGTTTGCTTGTCTGGGGCCCGCACGCCCTGTTCACCCGCCCCGAGCTGAAGGTCGAGCGCGTCAGCTACGATGTGATGACCCCCTCGGCGGCGCGCGGCCTCCTCGAGGCGATCCACTGGAAACCCTCGATCCTCTGGGTGATCGACCGCATCCATGTGCTGAATCCGATCCGCTTCCAGTCGATCCGCCGCAACGAGGTGGGGCACAAGGCCCCGGCCGGCACGATCAGATCGGCGATGAAGCGGGGCGATGTCGGCGGGTTGCAACTGCTGGTCGATGAGGACCGCCAGCAGCGCGCCTCGACCGTGCTGGTAGCGCCGCGCTATGTCATCGAGGCGCATTTCGGGCTGACCCCGCGCGCCGATGCCAGCGACAGCGAAGGCAAGCATCTGGACATCTTCAACCGCCGCGCCGCGCGCGGGCAGTGCTTTCACCAGCCCTGCCTCGGCACCCGCGAATTCGCCGCCAGTTTCGAATTGTTGCCCCCCGGCGCGCCGATCCCCGACCGCAGCCCTGACACGCTGAACGCCGAGCATGGCTTCGGCACCCCGCGCGATCTGGGCTATATGCTGTGGGACATCGACCATGCCGCGCCCGGCCGCCCCTCGCTGCTGTTTCGCGCCAGCCTGCGCGACGGCGTGATGGAGGTGCCGCAGCCGGGTAGCCCCGCGGTGAAGCGATGAGCCTGCTCGCCGCCCTCGCCCGCGCCTATGACCGCTTCCCCGACGCGCCGCCCTACGGGTTTTCCACCGAGAAGATCGGCTATTGCGTGGTGCTGAACCCGGATGGGTCGGTGGCCGAGGTGATCGACCTGCGCGAAACCGACAAGAAGCGCAGCCCGAAACTGCTGCTGGTGCCGCAGGCGGTCAAGCGTACCGCCGGAATCGCGCCGAATTTCCTGTGGGACAAAAGCGCCTATGTGCTGGGCGTCACGGTCGGCGAGGGCAAGCGCACCGCCGAGGAACACGCGAAGTTCCGCGACAAGCATCTGGAATGGCTGGCCGGAACCGACGACGACGGGCTGCTGGCCCTGCGGCGCTTTCTGGAAAACTGGCAGCCCGGGGCCTTTGCCCCGCCGCTCTGGCAGGACGAGGCGCGCGACCAGAATCTGGTGTTCCGGCTGGCGGGCGAATGGGAGTATCTGCACGACCGCCCCGCCGCCCGCGCGCTCTGGAACCGGATCGGCGCCGAAGCAGCCTCGGACCCGCAGATCTGCCTTGTCACCGGCGACCTCGGCCCGGTCGCCCGGCTGCATCCCTCGATCAAGGGCGTCTGGGGCGCGCAATCCTCGGGCGCCAGCCTGATCTCGTTCAACCTCGACGCCTTCACCTCCTATGGCCACGATCAGGGCGACAACGCCCCGGTCTCCGAAGCCGCCGCCTTCGCCTATACCACCGCGCTGAACCGCTTCCTCGCCGACCGCAACCACCGCCTGCAGATCGGCGATTCCTCGACGGTGTTCTGGGCGGATTGCGAGAAGGCAGAGGTGGCTGACGAGGCGAATGCCTGGACAGCCCTCATGCTGGGCAGCACGGCGAAATCCGGCCCGGAGGAGAAACTTCTCGAAGCCAAGATCCTGTCCAACCTGAAGCTGTTGCGCGACGGCAAGCCGCTCGGCCAGATCGCCCCGCATCTGGATCAGGGGGTGCGGATGCATCTGCTGGGGCTCGCCCCCAACGCAGCGCGGCTGTCGGTGCGGTTCTACCAAGAGGACAATTTCGGCACACTGGCGTCCCACTACGCCGACTATCTGCGCGATACCGCCCTGGAACCCGCCCCCGAACGCCCGGTCTTTTCGATCCGCGCCGCGGTGCTGCGCAGCGCCCCGGCAGACCTGCGCAACGGCGTGGTGACATACGATGGCGACCGGGTATCGCCCCTGCTGGCGGGCGAACTGACCCGGGCGATCCTGACCGGCGCACGCTTTCCGCGCGCGCTGCTGTCGCTCTTGTTGCTGCGCATTCGCAGCGACCATGCGCTCGACCGTATCCGCATCGCCCTGATCAAAGGGCTGATCGTCCGCGACATGCGGCTGGATCGGCGCCTGCCCCAACGCCCCGACGGCACCCCGATGAAGGATTACCTCATGCGCCCCGACCCTGACGATCCGAACCTGGCCCGCCGCCTCGGCCGCCTGTTCGCCCTGATCGAACGCGCCCAACTGGCCGCTCTGGGCGACGGGATCAACGCGACGGTCAAGGACAAGTTCCTCGCCGCCGCCGCCGCCACACCGGGCCGGGTCTTTCCCGGCCTGCTGCTGAACGCGGAAGGCCACCACCTCAAGCGGCTGCGCAACGGCCATTCCGATGCCACCTGGATCAAGGACGCCAACCACGCCCGGGCAGTGGGCGCCGGGCTCAACCGCGAGATCGGCACGCTCTGGGCCAGCCTCGACAGCGCCGCGCCCGCACAACATTCCTCCGAAGAACAGGGCCTGTTCCTCGTGGGCTATTACCAGGAACGTTATGCCAGACACGGCGAGGCCGATGCGGGCGAGATCCCCGGTCCGGCAGAACACGACAGCGAGGAGTGAGGCGTATGACCCCGATCCAGAACCGTTACGACTTTGTCTTTTTCTTCGACATCAGGAACGGCAACCCGAACGGCGACCCCGACAACGGCAACATGCCGCGCATCGACAATGACACGCAAAAGGGCCTCGTCACCGATGTCGCGCTGAAACGCAAGATCCGCAACTATGTCGATCTGAAACATGGCGGCCAGCCGCCGCATGCCATCTACATGCGCGAAAAGGCTGTGCTGAACACCACCCATGCCGAGGCCTATGCCGCGCTCGGCATCAAGTCCGACGCGAAAAAGCTGCCCAAGGAGGACGAGGGCCGCCGGATCACCCGCTGGATGTGCGACAATTTCTATGACATCCGCACCTTCGGCGCCGTGATGACGACCGAGGTGAACGCCGGACAGGTGCGCGGCCCGGTGCAATTGTCCTTCTCGGAATCGGTCGATCCGATCCTGCCGCAGGAAATCACCATCACCCGCTCGTCCGTCACCAACGAAAAGGACGCCGCCAAAGAGCGCACGATGGGGCGCAAGTATATCGTGCCTTACGGCCTGTATCGTTGCCACGGTTTCGTCTCGGCCAGCCTTGCAGGCGACGCGACCAAGGGCACCGGCTTTTCGCAAGAAGACCTGGACCTGCTGTTCGAGGCCCTGTGCAACATGTTCGAACACGACCGCTCGGCTGCCCGGATGGAGATGAACGCGCAGAAACTCGTGGTGTTCCGGCACGACAACCCGCTGGGCAACGCCCCGGCGCAAAAGCTGTTCGGCCGTGTGCAGAGCATCCTGAAACCCGGAGTGAAGGTGCCGCGCAGCTTTGACGACTACGAATTCACGATTGATCAGGAGAACCTGCCGCAGGGCGTCACTATCTTGTTTCCCTGCGGCCTCTGACCCATGCTCGCCGCCGAGACGGCCCCCATCCCCCTCTCGGCCCTGCAACACGCGGTCTATTGCCTGCGGCAGGCGGCGCTGATCCATCTTGAACGCCTCTGGGCCGAGAACCGCTTTACCGCCGAGGGCGATGTGCTGCATGCGGTGGCTGACAAGGGTGGCAGCCGCAAGGCGCGCGGGGTGCGGCGCGTGTTGTCGCTGCCACTGGCCTCGGCGCGGCTGAACCTGGCCGGAACCGCCGATCTGGTGGAATTTCAGGGCGAAACCCCCTTTCCCGTCGAATACAAGCGCGGCAAGCCCAAACTGCACCGCGCCGACGAGGTGCAGCTTTGCGCGCAGGCCCTCTGTCTTGAGGAAATGACCGGCCAGCCGGTGCCCGAGGGCGCGCTGTTCTACGCGCAGACGAAACGGCGCGTCGTGGTGCCCTTCGACGCCGCCTTGCGCGCGCTGACCGAAACCACCGTCGCCGACCTCGCCGCCGTGCTGGCCAGCCGTCAGACCCCGCCGCCGACGCAGCACCGGTCGCGCTGCCGGGCCTGTTCTCTGCTGGAGCTGTGTCGCCCGGATGCCTTTGCCCGTCCGGTGCGGCAATGGCGCGACCGGATGGTGGCCAAGGCCTTGGGCGCCCCATGAAAAAGCTGCTGAACACCGTCTATGTCACCACCGAGGGCACCGCGCTGAAAAAGGACGGCGAAAACCTGGTGGCCGAAATCGACGGGGCCGAACGCGCCCGCGTCCCTTTGCACATGCTCGCCTCGGTGGTGGCTTTCGGGCCGATCCTGCTGTCGCCCGCCCTGATCGGCATCTGCGCCGAGCGGGGCATCACCCTCGTGCTGCTGGACCGGGCCGGCCGCTTTCAGGCCCGCATCGAGGGCCCGGTTTCCGGCAATGTCCTGCTGCGCCGGGCGCAATACCGGGCGGCTGACGATGGCGAGGATATCGTGCGCTCGATCGTCATGGGCAAGATCGCCAACCAGCGCGCCGTGATCCGCCGGTCGCTGCGCGATTATGGCGCCGAGATGGAGCCCGCCGCCCGCGATGCCCTGGAAACCACCACCGACCGGATGGCGCTGATCCTGCGCCGGGTGCAGGTGTCGGATACCGGCACCGATGCCCTGCGCGGTTCCGAGGGCGAGGCCGCGAACCTGTATTTCGCCGCCTTCGACGCTCTGATCCGCTCGCCCGACCCGGAACTGCGCTGGAGCGGGCGCTCGCGCCGCCCGCCGCTCGATGCGATGAACGCGCTGTTGTCGTTTCTCTACACGCTGCTGACCCATGATTGCCGCTCTGCCTGCGAGGCCGTGGGCCTCGATCCCGCCGTCGGCTTCCTGCACCGCGACCGCCCGGGCCGCCCCAGCCTCGCCCTCGACCTGATGGAGGAATTGCGCGCCCCGCTGGCTGACCGGCTGGCGCTGTCGCTGGTCAACCGCCGCCAGTTGCGCGCGGGCGATTTCCGCCCGATGGAGGGCGGGGCCGTGCTGTTGACCGACGACGCCCGCAAGCTGGTGCTGACCGCCTGGCAGGAGCGCAAGAAAGAGGAACGCCTGCACCCGTTTCTGGCCGAAAAGGCGCCTTTCGGGCTGGTGCCCTATCTTCAGGCCCAGATGCTCGCCCGTCATCTGCGCGGCGATATCGACGCCTATCCGCCCTGGTTCTGGAGCTGACATGCTGGTTCTCGTCACCTATGACGTCAGCACGCTGGAAGAGGGCGGCAAGAAACGCTTGCGCCGGGTGGCCCGCGCCTGCGAGGATTTCGGCCAGCGGGTGCAGTTTTCCGTGTTCGAGATCGAGGTCGATCCCGCGCAGTGGACCCGGCTGAAAGCGCGGCTGGAAGCGATCATCAACCCCGCCCACGACAGCCTGCGCTATTATTACCTCGGCGCCAACTGGACCCGCCGGGTCGAGCATGTCGGCGCCAAACCGGCCACCGATCTGAACGGCCCCCTGATCCTCTGACCCCTGCGAAGCCCCAGCGTGCGAGAATTCCGCCGAGGTTCGCACCCTGTCCAGCTCTTTGAAATCGTTGAAAACCCGCCACGCCTCCCGCGCCAAAGGCCCCACCGGCGCCCCCGCCCACCCCCCCTTCGCAGCCCAACGCCAATTTACGACGCAATCACAAACCTCTATACCCCCTACCGTCGCCCCCACCCGGGGGCGCGGATCGAAACCTGCAGGCCATTTTGCGCAAGGACACCGGCGCGGCCGTCGCCCCCACCCGGGGGCGCGGATCGAAACGCTTTGAGCAGCAGGTTGCTGCCATCGCCGCGCCGTCGCCCCCACCCGGGGGCGCGGATCGAAACATGTTTTCACGCCCGATTTACCCACCAATCTACGTCGCCCCCACCCGGGGGCGCGGATCGAAACTACCCCTCAGATTGGCTGGGCGGCACGCGCGGCCGTCGCCCCCACCCGGGGGCGCGGATCGAAACAAGGACGGCGCCTTGGCAAATGACCGACGATACGGTCGCCCCCACCCGGGGGCGCGGATCGAAACTAAAACGCCTCGAAAATCGGGACATGATCGGGATAGTCGCCCCCACCCGGGGGCGCGGATCGAAACTCGCGCGGCGCGGTTATGCGCCGTCCGAAATCAGGTCGCCCCCACCCGGGGGCGCGGATCGAAACGCCTCGACTTCTCGCATCAGGCGAGCGGCGCGCTGTCGCCCCCACCCGGGGGCGCGGATCGAAACGTCGGGGAATATGCCGACGAGGCGTTCGGGGCGGGTCGCCCCCACCCGGGGGCGCGGATCGAAACAGATCGGGTCCGAAATCCTGCAACCGAGCATGACCGTCGCCCCCACCCGGGGGCGCGGATCGAAACGATAGTCGCGGCACCGGTGGACGGTCGGACGATGTCGCCCCCACCCGGGGGCGCGGATCGAAACGGCCTCATTTAGCGTCTTGTGACCGCCCCAGGACGTCGCCCCCACCCGGGGGCGCGGATCGAAACCTGCAGGTCGGCAGACCGGGTGCCGCGCCCGTCGGTCGCCCCCACCCGGGGGCGCGGATCGAAACTTGATGCCAAGGCTGGGATCGGCGTCCAGCCAATGTCGCCCCCACCCGGGGGCGCGGATCGAAACCCATATGCTCCTGTCATCCAGCGAACAGGAGCCGGTCGCCCCCACCCGGGGGCGCGGATCGAAACCTGCGGGCGCATGGCGCCTGGACCGGGGGCGAATTGTCGCCCCCACCCGGGGGCGCGGATCGAAACGACCTGTGGCGCGGGGCCGCGCCCATAAAGCTGGTCGTCGCCCCCACCCGGGGGCGCGGATCGAAACAATCCGCTGACGCTGCTCGGCGTTTCGTCGCCGGTCGCCCCCACCCGGGGGCGCGGATCGAAACTCAACCGCGCGGAAACCGTCCTCGGGAACGGGGCGTCGCCCCCACCCGGGGGCGCGGATCGAAACGATGCGATCCGCCGCGCACCATTTCCGGGGCGGCTGTCGCCCCCACCCGGGGGCGCGGATCGAAACCCGCGCCCGGCAGGGCGACCCCCGGTGCCAATACGTCGCCCCCACCCGGGGGCGCGGATCGAAACGTGCTGGATTGCCGGGGCGCACACATTGCGCGCGGTCGCCCCAACCCGGGGGCGCGGATCGAAACGGGGATGTCCGCGCATCGCCCTCCTCGGATGGGCTGCCCGGAACGCGATGGACGATGCGCCATCGGTTGACAGCGCATCGTCTGAGGCAGAGGTTCCCGGTCACGGCGCAGTCCGGTTTCAGGAGCCGGGACTGTGTCTGACCGGATCTGGCAGCCCGCTCACTGGTTGGCGATCATCGCGTCGATGATCCGGCGCGTTTCTGCAAGTTGGTCGAACTGCGCGACAGAGGAAACCGACACGATGGTCGAGCCCGCCTCTTCGATCTGGCGCAGCAGGGCGGCGCCGACTGTCGAGTTCGGATTGGCAAGCTGGCCGATATGCTCTTCCTCGCCGATCATCTCGATGCCCCGCGTGGCGAACCAGGCGGCGAACAGGCGGGCGGCGTTCGGGTGCGGCGCGAATTCGGGAACGAAGGTCTTCATGCCGAGAACCGGCGTATAATCGGCGAAGGGACGAAACCGGATGGGTTCGCCGCGGGCAATGGCCAGATCCGTCGCATAGGACATCCCGGTGCCCACCGCGGCTTCCCCGCCGGATACGGCGGCACCGACCGCGCCGCTTCCCGGTTTCAGGATCGGCGAATTGGCCAGCAGGCCCTCGACAATCGCCACGGTCTCGTCCTCGCCGATGGCATAGCTGAGATAGTCGACAGGCGCGATATGATAGGAATTGAGCGCCAGCCTGCCGGCCCATTCCGGATCGGTCAGATCCGCCACCGTCACCGGCAACTCGCTTTCATCGACGAATTCGGGGTTCCAGATCAGGCCATAGACGAGGTCGAACATCGAGAGGACGGTCCCCTCCATTTCCGGCGGCACGCCGGAGGCCGCGGCCTCGATGCCGGGCAGAGCCTCGCCGAAGATCCCGGACCAATCAACCGACGCGATATAGCCCCGCTCGACCGAGGGCCAGAGATCATCGACGCTGCCCTGCCCCACGTCGCCGCTGAAGACGCCAGAGGCGCTTTCGGCGTTGAGACGTGCCATCAGCGCGGTCGGGTGCGTGGGCGCCCATTCGATGTTGATGTCCAGATCGTATTCAGCCCTGAACGCCTCGATCAGGCGGTTCCGGTTGGCGCTGTCGGTCGGGTGCAACATGAGCACCACCAGCTCGCCCTCCTCCCGGGCGCCTGCCACCAGCTCTTCGACCGTCTGGGCAAACACCCCGGTCGCCAGAAACGTCGCCAAGGCTGCGGCCCCTGTTACCCGGGCCATCGTCGAATGGAACTGCATGTCTTCCTCCCTTGTTGCGCATAGTGACGGTCTCAGCATGCGTCCTCTTGAGGATGCAGCGGCACAAACCGCGAGTCAACTAAATATTGGACCTTTTGATAGAATTGGGGTTTTTGGCGGATTATTACATGATTTTTCACATAAAAACATCGATTTGCCTGCATGCCTTAAATGACATATGATTACCATGATGAGTGGCAAAATTGTCAAGATTGGATGTTTAGTATCAACTCTGGTTTGCTATCGGATGGCAAATGTACGACAACGCAGGGAGGTCACATGGCGAAGAACCGGGAACAGATGGCAGCCTCGAAATCATCCGCCTCCAGCCCGCTCAAACTCGGGCCGGTAAAGATCCCCAGGGCCGCCGAAGTGCTGGCGAACCAGTTGCGCGAGGAAATCGTTGGCGGGCGCTTATCCGACGGCGACATGCTGCCGAACGAACGCGAGCTGACCGAATCCTCGGGGCTGTCGCGGTCTTCGGTGCGCGATGCCCTGCGGATGCTCGAGCTGGAGGGGCTGATTGCCACGAAGCAGGGGCGCAACGGTGGCTCCAGGGTCTGCAAGCCGGGACGCGACACCATTGTCAAAACCGTCAGCCTGTTCATTTCCAGCCGACGGACACGGCGCGTTTCGCTGGTCGAGGCCCGGGGCGCGATCGAACCGACGGCAGCGATGCTGGCGGCCAAACACCGCACCGAGGACGATCTTGCCCGGATCAAGGAGAAACATTCGGCCATGGTCGCGGGGATCGATGACCTGGACCGCTTTCTGCGCGGCAATATCGACTGGCACATGGCCATCGTTCACGCCAGCCACAACGACCTGCTCATCGCGTTCATGGAATCGATCTCGCATTCGGTCTACGACGTTACCAACGATGAAACCCTCAACCCTCCAGCGGTGCGCCAGCAGGTGATACGGGTCCACGGCCGCATAACCGACGCGATCGAGAAAATGGACGCCGCCGAAGCGAAGCGCCTCATGGAGCGGCACGTGACCGCCTATGCCGAGTTTCTGGGCATGAACTGACCCGGTCAAACCTTCAGGCCGCGCGCCCTGACCGTCATCGGCTGGCGGCGACCGGCAGGACCGCAAAGGATTTGGCGACGATCTTCCAGGTGCCGCCGATGCTCAGCAGATGCAACACATCGCTGAACCGGAAGCCGGGGTCAGCCGCCATTTCCAGCGCGACGGCGGCGCAGCCGGGCCCGGCCATGTGCACAGAAACCAGGCGATAGTCCAGCGCCCGCCCCTGTGACGCCTGCGAGGGGCGCTTCGCCACCACGTCGATCCAGGCCTGAGCCTCGAAGCAGCGGAGCACGTCGCCATCGACGAATTGCAGCTTGCAATCGGGCAGGAATATCTCACGAAGCCGGTCCGCGTCGCCGCCATGAAACGCGCGGGCATAGGCATCGGCCAGGGCGACGGGGGCTGCCATGTCTGTCATCGGGGCGTTCCTTTCTGGCGTGGCACCGCGAGCACCTGCTTCATCCAGCGGGCCCCGTTGTGGAAGTTGGTGACTGCGCTGCCCGGCGGAACCAAGGCATCGAAAGCCGCCCGTAACCCGGGCGGGAAGGGCATGTCCAGGACGGGCAGCATATGGTCGAGCTGCTCCAGGGTTCGCGGGCCGAACAGGGGTGCGGCCACAGCCGGCTGATCGCGCACCCAGGCCATGGCGAGCTGCGCCGCGCTGGCCCCGGTTTCCGCGGCCAGCCGGGCCACTTCCAGCCCGACGGCGATGCCGTCCTCGTTCACCCGGTCCGAATAGACGCCGCCCCGCGTGACTGCACGCGAATCCTCGGGCAGGTCGCGGGTCGAGGCATAGCGCCCGGCCAGGACGCCCTGCGCCAACGGCGCGTAGGGCACCAGCGACAGGCCATGCGCCAGACAAAGCGGCACCAGTTCGTTCTCGACCCGGCGGTCAAGCAGGTTGTAGGGCGGTTGTTCGACGATCGGCCGCGCCCAGCCCTGCCGGTCGGTCAGGGCGACCGCCTCCATCAATTTCCAGGCCGGAAACGATGAGGTGCCGATGTAGCGAACCTTGCCCGCCGCAACCAGATCGTCGAGCGCCCGAAAGGTCTCGTCCGCGGGAATGGTGAAATCGGGGCGGTGCAGTTGCAGCAGATCGATGTGATCGACCTTCATCCGCGCCAGGCTGCGGTCGCATTCGCGCAGGATGTGATACCGCGAATTGCCGCTGTCATTGGGGCCCTGCCCCACCGGAAAGTGCACCTTCGTTGCGATCACCACATCGTCGCGGTGGCCCCATTCGGCGATGGCCTTGCCGACAAACTCCTCGCTGCGGCCTTCGTTGTACGAATTGGCGACGTCGAACAGGTTGATCCCCGCTTCGAGCGCCCGAAGCATGATGCGGATCGACGTCTCCTCGTCGGTCGGTCCGCCGAAATTGAAGGTGCCGAGCGCGAGCGGCGCCACCATGAAGCCACTGCGGCCGAGAGAGCGATAGTTCATCGTAAGCCTCCTTGCCTCATTCCGCCGGGGCCAAGGCAGGATCGCTGGCGCGCGATCTGCGATGCCGCCCGCTTTCCAGCCGTGCCGCATAGATCTGAACCGGAACCACGACCGACAGCAGCCCCATCACCAGGATCACGGCAAGCGCCGAGGCGGTCGGAATCTCGGGTGTGGTCCACAGAAGGTAGAGCTGCGAGGCGGCGACGACGTTGGACGAGGTGATCAGAAACAGCGGGAAGGTGATGTCGCGCGCGCTATGTCCCGCAACCCAGAGCCAACCGTTCAGGATATGGGGCAGCAGCAGCGGGAAGATGATGCGCCGCAACATGGTGAACCACCCGGCGCCGCACACGAAGGAGGCGTTTTCCAGCTCGCTGTGGATCTGGAGCAGGGCGGCATTCATGGTCCGCGTGCCAAAGGCGATATAGGCGGTCACATGCGCAAGGATGATGATCCAGACGGTGCCATAGAGCGGCGTTCGCAGGTAGATCAGCAGCACGGCGATGGCCAGAACCACCGGCGGGATCGCAATCGGCAGGAAAGAGATGACCTCGAGCGCCTTGCCCAGCCGCCCCTTGGACCGAACCGAGATCCAGGCGATCATCACGGAAAGCACCATCACGATGGTGGCCGAGAACAGCACCAGGATGATCGTGTTGACCAAGGCCCGGATGATGAACGACTGGCCGAACACATCGGCATAGTTCTGCAAGGTCATCCGCCCGAACGCCTCGGCCGAGGGCACGGCATAGAACGGCTGAAAGCTGGTCCAGATCAGCACCAGAAAGGGCAGCATCATGATGAGGAAGTAGAGCGCCACGAAACCGATGGCGGGCAGGCGCCAGGCACCGAGCGGGCGCTTGGACGGCCGGAATGCCTTGCCCGAGACGACGCGGAAGCGTTCGCTCATCCTGACGGTGCGGAAATAGACCATCATCAGAACCGCCGCCAGCAACAGAAAGAAGGTGCCGAACGTCGCGGTCAGCGAATAATCCGGCCGCGAAATGTCGGAATTGGCCAGCAGGAAGATCTGCGTGGACAGCACCGGCACCCGGGCCGTCAGACCGATCACCAGGGGCAGATCGAAGGCCTGAACCATCGCCATGAACAAAAGGATGCCAACCGACAGCAGGCCGGGCACCAGCAGCGGCAGGGTTACTGTCCGGAACACGCTGAAGCCGCTCGCACCATGGACCGAGCCTGCGCTTTCCAGATGAGGGTCCATGTTGCGCAGCAATCCGGCGATCATCGTGAAGGCGGTCGGCACGATGGCCAGTCCGGTGATGATGATCATCGCCTTCATCGAATAGACGGTAATCACGGCGCCCCTGAGGTCGAACATCCAGCGCAGCAGGACGTTGAAGATGCCGTTGCCGGGGTTCCCCAGCAAAATCCAGCCGAAAGCCATGACAACCGGTGGCACCGCCATCCAGGAAAACATCATGGTGCGGATCAGTGCCTTGAACGGCAGGTTCGTGCGCTCGACCAGCCAGGCAATGGTGAACGCCACGCCAACACCGATGCACACGGTGCCCGCCGCGTATTTCAGCGTGTTGCCGATCAGGGTCGGAAGGCGCGCGTTGTTCAGCGCGCTGCGATAGTTCTCGAGGGTGTAGACATCCGTGTTGAACGGCAGTTCGCCGGGCGGCGCCAGGCTGGTCCGGAACAAAAGGACCAGCGGCGCCACAACCAGAACAAGCAACAGCGCCAGCAACAGGATCGACACGATCGTCACGACAGGAACCGCGCGAATCCGCTGCAGCATTCCGGCGGGCTGAATCTCGGTGTTTCTCATCTTGGGCCCCTATCCCTGCAGAACGACGCAAAGGTCGGTCGGCAGTTGCACCGTTACGTCCTCGCCTGCGCGGTGGGCGGTGTAGGAATTGACAAAGACCCTCAGGGTTTCGTCTCCGACAACCACCTGCATGTCCAGAAACTCGCCGATGAAGCTGATCTGCCGGATCTTGCCTGCGAAGCAGTTGCCGACACCCGGCTCGGCGGGATTGATTGCGATGCCGTGCGGGCGCACCATGACGCCGACGGTTTGCCCCTTCTCGACCGATCCGGTGGCCGGGCAGGTCACGACGCCAAAGGCAAGTTGCACGGTGCAACGGTGCCCCGAGACATCGACAACCTTGCCCTTGAGGATGTTCGAACTGCCGACAAATTCGGCCGCAAAGGTGGTGCGCGGGGTGTTGTAGATCTGGTCCGGCGTGCCGAGTTGCTCAAGACGGCCCTTGTTCAACAGGGCGATGCGATCCGACATCGACAGCGCCTCGGTCTGATCGTGGGTGACATAGATTGTCGTCGTCCCGATCGACTTGACCAGTTCGCGCAACTCCACCCGCATCGCATCGCGCAACTTGGCATCGAGGTTCGACAGCGGCTCGTCCAGAAGCATGATCGACGGTTCGTTCACCAGCGAGCGGGCGAGCGCGACGCGCTGCTGCTGGCCGCCCGACAGATAAGGCGCCGGCCGGTCGGCAAAGTCATGCAGACCCACCCGCTCAAGCGCGCCCATCACCTTTTGCCGCACCTCGCCGCGGGGGCAGCCGCCGTGCCCGTGAACCAGCGGAAAGGCAACGTTCTCGAACACGGTCATGTGCGGCCAGATCGCGTAGGACTGGAACACCATGCCAAGCTTGCGCTTGTTCGACGGCACGATCGTGTTCGTCGCGCTGCAAAACACGGTACGACCGGCCATCGTGATCCGGCCCGTCGTCGGATGTTCGAGCCCGGCGATGCTTTGCAGCGTGGTTGTCTTGCCGCAGCCCGACGGGCCCAGCAGGGTGAAGAACTCACCCTCTTCGATGTTGAGCGAGAAATCGGTCAACGCCGGTTCGGGCGCAGCCCCCTGTGCCCGCCCTGTGGTGGGCGGGTATGTCTTGTTCAACTTTTCCAATTCCAGCATCGCTCGCTCCCCGTCCTTTCCACAACCCGTCCGCGCAACACACAGATCGGCCCCCCTGACCCCGTTCGCGCAGGTCACACCGCGCGGTCCATGGCTCGATTCCAGTAAACATGGCGCCGACGGCGTGGTCAATAGAAAAGGTCCAATGTTTTGTCAATCCAGCAGACTGGGGTGGCAATGTTCGATCTAAAATATTGATATTCAACAATATATACCATGTTTACCGGCGCCGAAAAATTCTCCGTTGATCTTGTTGCCGGTTGCTGACAACATAACATCAACCTAATTTCCCTGGAGGAGGAGCAAGCCATGACCGGTTTCGGCACCACCCTGCGCGCGGCGCAGTTGGATCTGCTTGGCGCGGCGATCACGAAAGACATCGACACCGGACTCTATGACGGGATGGCGGTCGGGGTCCGGGCCGGGGGCCGCACGGTGCTCAGGGCGAACTACGGCTTTGCCGACCGGCGCAACGGGCGCAGGCTGGGCGATACCGACGTGTTCGCGGTCCTTTCTTTTACCAAGGCCTTCACCGCCCTGGCGATCTTTCAGGCCATCGAGCGCGGCGCCGTGTCGCTGACCACCCGGGTTGCCGATGTCCTGCCCGGGTTTGGCGCCAACGGAAAACAGAATGTGACGATTGCGCAGCTTCTGGCCCATACCGGCGGGATGCCCTTTACCCTGCCGGGGCTGCCGCCCGACATGCAGGGCAATCTTCGCGCCACAGTGGACCTGGCCTGCCAGATCGCCCCGGTCAATCCGCCTGGCGAGGTGGTGTCCTACAGCGCGCAGGTATCGTACGATGTGCTGGGCCGCGTGATCGAGCTGCTGGATTCACAGGGGCGCCCCTATCGCCAGATCATCGCCGAGGACATCTTCCGCCCGCTCGGTATGACCCGCAGCGCAATCGGCGCGCACCCGGATATCGCACCGCTGCGGGTGCCCATCGTGGCCCGCAACGAGACGCCGATGAACCTGGGGCTGATGGCCCGCGATGCCGCCATGACGGAGACCAGCGAACTGCCCGGCGGCGGTGGCTACGCGTCGCTGGACGACATGCTGCGCTTTGTGGCCATGCTCGAGGCAGGCGGCACCCTGGGCGGAACGCCTGTGGTCTCGCCAGCGGCGCTGGCCCTGGCGACGGCCAACCAGACCGGGCTGCGGCCCAACAACACCTTGGCGGCGCAGCGTGAAATTCGCGGTCTGGCGCCCTATCCTGCCTATCTGGGGCTGGGCTTCTTCCTGCGCGGGCAAGGGCTGTTTCCGATGCCCTTTGGCCACCTCGCCTCGGCGGCCACCTTCGGCTGCATCGGCGCCGGGTCCATGGTCTTCTGGTGCGACCCCGAACGCCACCTGTCAGCGGTGTTTCTGTCGTCAGGGCTGATGGATCAGGTGGACAGCCATCTGCGCTTTCAGCGGCTGTCGGACATGGTGCATGCAGCCCTCTTGCCGGGCGGCGCGCCGGGGGAGGCGCTGTGATGGAAATCGATCCCAGCACCAACACGATGCCGGAAAACTACAAGATCATGACCGGTTTGGTGGTGCCGCGCCCGATTGCCTGGATCAGCACGTTGAACGAAGCCGGTTCGACCAATCTGTCGCCGTTCTCGGCCTTCACCTTCTGCTCGCACAAACCGCCGATGGTGGCGGTGTCCATCGGCCGCAAAGCCGGATCTGTCCTGAAGGATACCGGCCACAACATCCTTCGCACCGGCGAGTTCGTGGTGAACATCGTCAACAGCGCGGCACTGTCGGCGATGCACAACAGTTCTGCCGTGGTGCCCCCGGATGTCAGCGAGGCAGAGAGCCTCGACCTGCATCAATTGCCCAGCGTCACCATCGCGCCGCCGCGCATCGCGGTCGCTCCGGCCAGCATGGAATGCCGGCTGCACCTTGCAATCCCGCTGGGCGAAGAGAGCAACATGCTGATCATCGGCGAAGTTCTGCGATTCCACGTGCGCGATGACCTGATCAACAACGGCAAGATCGAGACCGTGGCACTGGACCCGGTCGCCCGGCTCGGGGGCCCGAACTACGCTGGTCTGGGCCCGGTGGTGCGCATGCCTCAGGCCGTTCTGGACACCGGCGGGAACTGAGCGGGCCATGGACGCTGACTTCGTGATCGTTGGCGGCGGCAGTGCAGGCTGCGTTCTGGCGAACCGATTGTCCCAGGGCGGGCGGTATTCCGTGATCCTGATCGAGGCCGGGCCCGCTCGCCGCCCCCTGATGGCCCGGGTGCCGCTGGGGGTGGGGCGATTGTGGAACGATCCGCGCTATGGCTGGAACCTCCGCTCGGCCCCCGAACCGGGCCTTGATGGGCGGCAACTGAGCCTGCCACGCGGCCGCTTGCTGGGCGGCAGCGGCGCGGTCAATGCCATGAACTTCGTGCGCGGCGCCGAGGCGGATTTCGACGCCTGGGAAGCCATGGGGCTGCCAGGTTGGTCGGCGCAAGACATGGCCGAGGCCTTTCGAACCGTGGAGCGGGTTGACGCGGCCTTGACCAGCGAGGTGCGCGGCGCCTCCGGGCCGGTGATTGTGACCGAGACGCCGGTACGAGACGCGCTGATCGACCAATGGACCGATGCCCTTGCCGCGCAGGGTCATCCCCGCCTTCGGGATTACAACGCGACGCCCGGGCCGGGCCTGGGCCGCGCCCAGTTCAATATCGGGCGCGGACGACGCAGCGACCCGCGCGCCGCCTATCTGGACCCGGCGTTGCGCAGGCGCAACCTCACGGTGCTGAGCGACCACCTTGCCCTGTCGATCGCGGTCAGCGAGGGCCGCGCGCGTCACGTTGTGGCGCGCCACAAAGGCGGGCTGCGCCACATCACGGCCCGGTGCGAAGTCATCGTGGCGGCGGGCGCATTCGGCTCGCCACATCTGCTTCAGGTCTCGGGGATTGGCCCCGGTGCGGTTCTGCAGGCAGCCGGAATCCCGCCCGTCGTCACGCTGGATGCGGTGGGCCGGAACCTGTGGGACCACCCGAGGGTTGCCATCGAATACCACCGCCCGCCTTCGTACATGCATCGCCTGTTGCGTTGGGACCGGCTGGCGCTGCGGTTTGCGCAAGCCCTTCTGCTGCGCTCTGGTCCTGCGACCTGGCCGCTGGTGGCCGCACATCTGTTCATGAGCTCCTCGCCCGAACGCCGCGCCCCGGATTTTCAGGTGCTGTTGCGGCTGTTCGATCCGGCCTTGCAGCCTTGGCTGACACAAGCGCCCGCGACGGATCGCTGGGGCATGGTTGTTTGCCTCGTGCAGCCCGAGAGCCGGGGTCATGTGCGCGCCCTCTCGCCCGACGCCCGCCGCGCCCCCGAGATCGTCACGGGCGTCCTCAGCCAGGGGTCTGACATGGCGCGGATGGTCGGCATCTGCCAAGGGCTGCGGCACGCCATGGGCGCACCCGGGCTTGCCGGTTGGACCCGAGACGAACTGACGCCCGGCCCCGGCATCGAGACCGCCGAACAATGGGAGCAGTTTGTGCGCCAGACTGGCGATACGATCTTCCATCCCGGCGGCACCTGCGCCATGGGCACCGTGGTCGATCAGGGCCTTTCGGTGCGCGGCGTCCGGGGATTGCGCGTTGTCGATGCCTCGGTGATGCCGCTGCCGGTCTCGGGCAACATTCACGCCGCTGTGCTGGCGGTCGCCGAAAAGGGGGCGGCCCTGATCCGGGCAGCGGCCGGTTAACCCCGGAACGCCGCCCGCATCGACCTGCCCCCTGCCCCTTCAGGGATCGAAGCGCCAGTCTTCGGCCACAAAGGCAAAGCCACCGCGCTTGCGGCGATCCACATGGCCCAGCGCCGGGAACGGCAGATGCGTGGCCGACATCAGCCATTTCTCGGTGGCGATCATGTCGAGCCCACGCTTGCGCGAGTCGATCGCGGCCTCGGTATCGACATCGAAGGCAAAGTTCTGGTCCAGAAAGTGAAAGCTGTAGACCGGCGAATAGACCAGATCCGCCGCAAGAAAGAGCCGATCATTGCCGCATTCGATCAGGAACCCTGAATGGCCCGGCGTATGGCCGGGAAGCGGCACCGCGGTAATGCCGGGCAGCACCGGGCCTTCGCGGTCAAAGAACCGCAGGCGGGGATAATGTTGCGGCACGGTGCGGGCGCGCAGAAGCCAGGGGCGGTTGCGGTCATTGCTGCGCTGCATCGCCAGATCGCCCATGAAATAGTCGAACTCGGCCTGATGCAGGATGATCTCGGCGTTCGGGAACACGGCTCCCCCTTCGTCGAGCAGCCCGCCGATGTGATCTGCATGCATGTGGGTAATCAGCACCGCGTCGATGGTCTCGGGCTCGATCCCCGCATATTTCATGTTGAACAGCAAAAAGCCCGAGGTCGGCCCAAAGAGCGGCCCGCATCCGGCATCGACCATCACCCGGCGCGTCCCGTCATCAATGACATAGACAACCGTTCCCATGCGGAACGGTCCCCTGGGCAGGAAGGCCGCATCCGTCAGCGTGCCCAGCAACTCCGCGCCCCCCGAAAAGAACGCCGGGTCCGCCTCGAGGTAGCCGTCCGAGATGATTGTGACCATGAAAGCCCCGATGCGCCGTCGGTAGATCGCCGGTGTCTGCTGCACCGCCTTTAAATTATCAACCATTTATTCCCCTCCCAACCCTGATGCTTTGCCTATGTTTATACTAATACTATCGGCAGTTCTGCGCGCAAGACAAGGCAATTTTTGCCACCGGGAATAAAAGGTTTGATGTTTTGTTCCCGCTGATGTCTACTGTCCCGGCGCGCCGAGTCGAGAACAGTGGCCCGGCGACGGTAAGGGAGGGAGACGACGTGTCCAACGATGGCGAAGAATTCGGGCTGCTGGGCTGGGAGATGCCGGAAGAGCTGAGGGCGATGCGCGACATGCTCCGCAAGTTCATGGCCGACCAGGTGCGCCCGGCAGAAGAGGCGCTGCCAAGCGATTCCTACGAGTTTCCGAAGGATGTGCTTGAGCGGCTGCGCAAGCAGGCTCGCGGGCTGGGGATCTGGTGCGTGCAATCGCCCGTCGAACACGGCGGGGCCGGGCTGAGCCTGCTGGGCCAGGTCGTGGTCGCCGAAGAGGCCGCCAAATGCCGCATGGGCGCCTATGTTCCGGCCGGTGGTGCGTTCGGCTTCGATCCGCCCAACGTGATCTTCAAGGGCAACGCCGACCAGATCGCCCGCTATGCTGCGCCTTGCATCGCCAATGGCGACAAGACCTTCGTGGCGATCTCGGAGCCCAGCGGCGGCTCGGACCCGGCGCGGGCGATCCGCACGCGCGCGGTCCGCGACGGCGACCATTATGTGCTGAACGGCACCAAGGTCTGGATCACCGGCGCCGGTCAGGCCAAATGGGGCGTGGTTTTCGCCCGTACCGGCGATCCGCAGGCGCGCGGCGGCATCACCAGCTTCATCGTCGACATCGGCACGCCCGGCCTGACGCTGGAGCCCATCGACGTGATCCGCTCCTACTCGCCCTATCAACTGACGTTCGAGGATTGCCGGATTCCCGTGGCGAACCGGCTGGGCGACGAAGGCCAGGGCTTCGCGCTGGCCGAGGATTGGCTGGTGCATCAGCGCGTGCCCTATGCGGCCACCTGTATCGGAACCGCGCAGGCGGCGCTGGACATCGCCCTGGATTGGGCGCGCGAGCGCGAGACCTTCGGCAAGAAGCTGGCCGACCATCAGGCGATTCAATGGATGCTGGCCGACAGCGAGGTCGATCTGCGGGCGGCGCGGCTTCTGGTGTTTCAGGCGGCCTGGCGGGCAGAGCGCGGCAAGAACATCAAGCTCGAGGCATCGGTCGCCAAACTCTTCGCCAGCGAGGCGGCAAACCGGGTCGTGGACCGCTGCGTGCAGATTCTGGGCGGCATGGGTGTGGCCAAGGAGCTGCCGCTGGAACGCTGGTTCCGCGAAACCCGCATCAAGCGGATCGGCGAAGGCCCGTCCGAGGTGCATCGCATGGTGATCGCCCGCGACCTGATCCGCAACGGCAGCCGCGAGGTTGATTGATGTCGATCGACCTCGTTCGCAATGGCCATGTCGCGCGGATCACCATCAATCGCCCCGAGAAGATGAACGCGCTGGACGCTGCGCATTACGCCGGTTTGACCGACGCCTGGACCGCCGTGCGCGATGACGATGCGGTGCGGGCGGTGGTTATCGGGGGCGCGGGTGACAAGGCCTTTTGCGCGGGCGCGGATCTGAATGGATTCGTCAACGCCGCCCCCCCGCTGTCAGAGCTCTGGAACCCGCAGAACGGCATGCTGCTGAACCGGGGGATCGAGCTTTACAAGCCGGTGGTGGCAGCCATCAACGGCTATTGCCTCGGCGGCGGCATGACCTTGATGATGGCGACGGACATACGGCTGGCCTGTCCCGGGGCAACCTTTGCCGTGACCGAAGTTCAGCGGGGCGTGATCGCCGCCAATGGCGGCACTCAGCGGATACTGAAGCAATTGCCCCATGCCATCGGCATGGAACTGCTGCTCACCGGGCGCAGAATGGACGCCGAGGAAGCTTTGCGCTGGGGGCTGATCAATCGCATCGTGCCACGAGACCGGCTGGAAGACACCGCGGTGGCCCTGGCCCAGGAACTGGCAGACAACGCGCCGCTGGCGGTCCGCGCCTCGAAAGAGCTGGCATTGCGCAGCTATGACATGGACCTTCAGGCCGGCCTTCGGGCCGAGCAGATGGCAAACAGGATCTTGCAGACGACTGGCGATGTCGAGGAAGGCGCCCGCGCCTTTGCCCAGAAACGCCCGCCGAAATTCCAGGGGAAATAGCGATGAACACAGGACCATTGCAGGGCGTGACGATCATCGACGTCGGCCAGATCTATAACGGACCCTATTGCACCTTCCTGCTTGCCATGGCGGGCGCGAGGGTAATCAAGATCGAGCCCCCGCGCGGCGATCCGCTGCGGCGGCGCACGGTGGTCGGCGGCGCGGCCCTGCCCTTTGCGATGCTGAATTCGAACAAGGACATGGTCACGCTGAACCTGAAGTCCGAGCAGGGCCGGGATCTGTTCCGCAAAATGGTGATGCGCGCCGACGCGGTGGTCGAAAATTATGCGCCGGGCACCATGGAAAAACTGGGCGTCGGCTATGAGGATCTGAAGGCGATCAAACCCGACATCGTCTATGCCGCCGGTTCCGGCTATGGCCGTTCCGGCCCCAAGGCGCGCTATCCGGCGATGGATCTGACGGTGCAGGCCATGACGGCGGTGATGAGCACGACGGGCTTCCCCGACAGGCCCCCGGTCAAGGCCGGGCCCGCGATCGCCGACTTCTTCGGCGGCGTCCATCTCTATGCGGGCCTCGTGACCGCGCTCTATGATCGCGCCGTGACAGGCCGGGGGCGTCTGGTCGAAGTGGCGATGATGGAGGCGCTCTATCCTTCGCTCAGTTCGTCACTGGGCCTCTACTATGGCAGCCATGGCGACATTCCGCCCCGGACCGGCAACCGCCATGCCGGCCTCGCGGAAGCCCCCTATAACGTCTATCCGACAAGCGACGGCTTCATTGCGATCATCTGCGTCTCTGACCAGCACTGGATTCAACTGACCCGGGCGATGGAAAGGCCCGATCTGGGCGATGACCCGACGCTGGCGACCCTCAAGCAACGGGTCGAACGCATGGATGACGTCGATGCGCTGGTCGCGGATTTCACCCGTCAGCACGCCAAGCAGCCGCTGTTCGATCTGCTCTCCGATTACCGCGTGCCCTGCGCGCCGGTCCGGACGCTGGACGAGGTCATCAACGACGAGCATCTGCACGCGCGTGGCGCCCTGGAGTGGATCGATCATCCGATGTATGGCCGCGTCGCCCTGCCCCGATCCGCCCTGCGGTTTCACGGACAGGAGACCGTCGAATTGCGCCCGTCGGGCGAGTTGGGGCGCGACAATGGCGCGGTGTATCAGGACTGGCTGGGCCTGTCGCCCGAGGCCTACGCCGGGATGCGCGACGAGGGCGTGATCTGATGCGCGGCGAGGTCGTCATCGCGGGAATCGGGCAAACCGACTTTGGCAAGCTGCCGGGTCGCTCGACCTATTCCCTGAACGCCGAGGCCGTGCGGCATGCGCTGGCCGATGCGGGTCTCTCGAAAGACCGGGTCGATGGTCTTTTCGTCAAGTTCCCCACCTCGCGGTTCGAGTTCATGTATGGCCAGAAGCTGGCCGAGCACCTGGGCATCGTCCCGCGGATCGGGGGCGTTTGGGATCAGGGCGGCGCCGCCAACGCGTCGCTGGTCGGCTATGCCGCCATGGCGATTGCTGCCGGGCAATGCGAGGTCGCGGTCGTGACCTTTGCCGACAATCCGAAATCGGGAACGCGGCAGGCCTATGACAAGGCCTGGGGCAATGACGAAATCTTCGGCTGGTTCGGCATTCCCGCGGGCTATGCGATGATCGCGCAGCGTCACATGGGCCAGTTCGGAACCACCCCGGAACAATTGGGGGCGATCTCGGTCGTCTGCAGGGCCAATGGCGCCACAAACCCGCGCGCGCAATTGCGAAAGCCGCTGACGCTGGATGCCTACATGGACAGCCCGATGGTCGTGGCCCCGCTGCGCCGCGACGACTGCTGCCTGGTGTCGGACGGCGGTGCGGCGGTGGTGCTGACCAGCGCCGCCTTCGCCAGACGCGAGGGCATCTCGGAGGCGGTGCCGATCCTCGGTTTCGGGCAGGGCCAGACGTCGTGGGAAGTCGCGCTGCGCCCCGATCTGACGACCACGGCGGCAAAGGCCTCGGCGCAGACCGCCTTTGCCATGGCAGGTCTGACACCGCGCGACATCGATGTCGCGCAGATCTACGATTGCTTCACCATCACGGCGCTCATGTCGTTGGAGGATTACGGCTTTTGCGCCCCGGGACAGGGCGGCGACTTTTGCGCGTCCGGCGCGATCGCGCTGGACGGCGACTTGCCGATCAACACCGCAGGCGGCCTCTTGTCAGAGACCGGGATGCCGGGCCTGCAACTGATCCTCGAAGGGGTCCGCCAGATGCGTGGCACCGCCGCCAACCAGATTTCGGGCGCGCGCACCTGCGCGATCTCGAACCAGGGAGGGGTGATGCATACCCATTCGACCCTGATCCTCGGACACTGAAGGAACCGACAGAATGAGCGCCGCCGCCGCGTTTCCCCGCCCCGAGATCGATCCGTTGAGCGCCCCCTATTGGGAGGCCCTCGGCAAGGGCTACCTGCTCTATCAACGCTGCGATGCCTGCGGAAAGGCCTGGCTGCCAGCCCGCAGCCAGTGCCCCGGATGCCTCAGCCCGGAGCATCGCTGGGTTCCGGCATCCGGGGGCGCCAAGTTGATAAGCTGGGTCGTCTACCACCGCGCCTTCAACCCGGCCTTTCAGGATCGGGTGCCCTACAATGTTGCCGTCGTGGAGCTGGACGAGGGCGCACGGCTGATTTCGAACATCGTCGGCCTCGACCCCGAGACGGATATCGGAACGCAATTGCACATCGACCAGCCGCTGCGGCTGGCGATCCGCCATGAGCAGGGGGTGGCGATCCCGGCTTTCCTGAGGGCACCAGAATGAGCCGAAGCGACAAAATCATCATCACCTGCGCGGTGACGGGCTCCATTCACACGCCGACGATGTCGCCCTATCTGCCGGTCACGCCGGACGAGATCGTCGCCTCGGCCCTTGGCGCCGCCGCGGCGGGCGCCTCGGTGCTGCACCTGCATGCGCGCGATCCCGAAACAGGCCGCCCCGATCAGAGCGCCGAGGCCTTCGCGCCGATCCTGCAGGCGTTATCCGGGCGGACCGATGCCGTCCTGAACCTGACGACCGGCGGCGCGCCGACGATGAGCGTGGCCGAGAGGATCAAGCCGGTAGTCCTGTTCGAACCGGAACTGGCCTCGATGAACATGGGCAGCATGAATTTCGGGCTCTACCCGATGCTCGACCGCTATACCGAGTTCAAGCACGGCTGGGAACGCGACTATCTGGAGGGAAGCCGCGCGAACATCTTCCGCAATTCCCTGGCCGATATCGAACAGGCGATGGCCGCCTGCAGTGCGGGTGGAACCCGGTTCGAATTTGAATGCTACGACATCGGGCACCTCTACACACTGGCGCATTTCGTGGCGCGCGGGCTGGTGAAGCCGCCGTTCTTCATTCAAAGCGTGTTCGGCCTGCTGGGTGGGATCGGCAACCACCCGGAAGACATCGCCCATATGCGCCGCACCGCCGACCGCCTGTTTGGCGATGACTACCGATGGTCGGTTCTGGGCGCCGGACGGCACCAGATGCGCGTGGCCGCGTCGGGCCTTACTCTGGGCGGCAACATCCGCGTCGGGCTGGAAGACAACCTTTGGGCCGGGAAAGGCCGCCTCTCGGTCTCGAACCGGGAACAGGTCGAAACGGCCCGCGCCTTGGTCGAGGGGTTGGGGCTGTCCGTGGCAACCCCTGACGAGGCGCGCGAGATCCTCGGGCTCAAGGGCCGCGAGAAGACCCGGTTTTCAGTGGTTAGGAGAATGACATGACCGCAGTGTCGCAAAAGCCCGTCGCACTGATCACCGGCGGCAGCCAGGGGATCGGACGCGAGGTTTCCAGAACCCTGGCAGCGCAGGGCTACGCGCTGGCCATCGCCGCCCTGGATACGCCGCACCTGACCGAGACCACGGCCGCGCTGGCAGCCGTGACCGATGTGCTGGCCCTGCCCGCCGATCTGGCCGATGCCTCGGCGGCGCCCGATCTGGTGGCGCGGACCATCGCGCGCTTTGGGCGCCTTGATGCGCTGGTCAATTGCGCCGGGGCAACGCGCCGCGGAAGCATCCTCGAACTCAGCGATGCCGACTGGCAGCATGGCTTCGCGGTCAAGTTCTTTGGCACCGTCGCCCTGACCCGCGCGGCCTGGCCTCATCTGGCAGAATCGAAAGGGACGGTGATCACCATTGCCGGGGCACTGGCCCATTCCCCGTCGGACAGCTCGCTGATCGGCGGCACCATCTGTGCCGCCCTGCTGAACTTCAACAAGGGACTCGCCGAAACCGGCCGACGGGACGGGGTGCGGGTCAACGCGATCAACCCCGGCTGGATCGACACCGGGCGACTGGACAGCCTGCTGGACCAGCGCGCGCGCGATGCCGGGCACGATGACCTGGAACGCGCGGGCCGCGAGATGATCGCAGACCTGAAGATAACCCGCTTTGGTCAGCCCGCCGATGTCAGCGGCCTGATCGCCTTTCTGCTGTCAGACGCTGGCAGTTTCATCCACGGCGCCGCGATCGATATCGACGGCGGCCTGACCAAAGGCCTGTGAGAGGAAAGGGGCGGTCATGTTCCAGTTGAGCCCATCTGACTTCAGCTTTACCGGCGCGGATCTGAGCCGACCCGAATGCATCGTCGCCGAGCAGGACGGGTCGCTTTGGGTGTCCGACAATCGCGGCGCCCTCACCCATATCGCCCCGGATGGCCAACAGCGGCTGCTTGGGCAGATGGGTGGCAAGCCCAACGGGATGACCTTGGCCGAGGACGGAAGCTTTCTGATGGCGAACATCGCGCTTCGCCGCTTCTACCGGGTCAGCCGCGAGGGCTCGGAGCAGGTGTTTCTGGACAATCTGGACGGTGCCCCCGTGGGTGCGGCGAATTTCGTCGAGCGGGACCCGATGGGGCGGCTTTGGCTTTCGGTTTCCTCCAGGCTCTCGAACCATCTGCTGGCGTTGGAGAGCGACGTGCCCGATGGCTATGTCATCCTGATCGATCAACAGGGGCCGCGGATCGTCGCTGACGGGCTGCTGTTCACCAACGAGGTGCGGCTGGATGCCGGGATGGGCTGGCTCTACATGGCGGAAACCCGGGGCGGCCGCGTGTCACGCGCGCCGCTGCGGGCCGATGGCAGCCTGGGTCCACGCGAGGTTTTCGGGCCAGACCCGATTTTCGACGGCGCCTTGATCGACGGTATTCGCTTCGACGCCGCCGGAAACCTCTGGGTGACAGAAATCACGCGAAATCGTCTCTACGTGATCGCGCCCGACGGAACGGCGCATCTGGTGTTCGACGATCCGTCCGGCGAGATTCTCGACCATCCCTCCAGCCTGACCTTCTGCGGCCCGGATTTGCGCACCGTGCATGTTGGAGGGCTGGGGCAGACCCGTCTGGCGACATTCCGGGCGCCTGTGGCAGGCCTGGCGCCTGCCCATTGGATCTCGTAGTCAAGGGTTTGGAACCATGTTGAAACGTCATGTCGGCTTCGTAAACGGTGACTGGCAGGCCGGGATCGGCGAATGGGCTCCCGCGCTCGACCCGGCAACCGGAGAGCATCTTGCCTCGATCGCCCTGACCCCGCCGGAATCCGTTCCCGGTATTCTGGACAGCGCCGAAAGGGGTTTCGCCCATTGGCGGCATGTCTCGCCTGCCCAGCGCGGAGAAATCCTGCGCCGCGCCGCCGCGATCCTGCGGCGCGATGCGGAAACCCACGCCCGCGCCATCGTCTGCGAGCAAGGCAAGCCCCTTGCCGAAGCCCGTCTCGAGGTGGCGGTCTCGGCCGAAATGATGGAATGGTCTGCTGGCGAAGGGCAACGGCAATACGGGCGGGTTGTCGCCCCGCGCGATCCGAGGTTTCACCAATATGTGCAGCGCGAACCGGTGGGGGTCTGCCTGCTGATCCCGTCCTGGAACGTGCCGCTGATGTTTGTCGCCCGCAAGTTCAGCGAAGCCCTCGCCGCCGGTTGCTCGGCGGTCTTGATCGGCAGCAAGCAGGTGCCCTCCGCCGCCACCGCCGTGGTCGCCGCGCTGTCCGAAGCGGGCCTGCCGCCAGGGGTGGCAAACGTGGTTTTCGGCTCGAATGCCCTTCTTGGCGCGGCGTTTCTCGGTTCCGGGCGGATCGCCAAACTGTCCTTTACCGGCAGCACGGAAGTCGGGCGGCACCTGTCGCGGATCGCCGCCGACCATATCGTAAAGACGACGCTGGAGCTTGGCGGGCATGCCCCGACGATCATTGACCGAGATGTCGAAATCGAGGCCGTCGCGGACATTGTAACGGCCAGCAAGTTCCGCAACTGCGGTCAGGTCTGCAATTCTCCCACGCGCCTCTTTGTGCATGCCGACATCTACGACCGCTTTGCCTCGGCCTTCGTCGAGCGCGCTGCCGGTTTGCGGCTGGGTCACGGATTGACAGCCGAGACCCAGATGGGCCCGCTGGCCTCGGCCCGCCAGTTGCGGCGCATCGAGGCGATGGCCGGCGACGCCCGCGCCCGGGGCGGGCGTGTGTTGACCGGCGGTGTGGCGCGCAAGGGCCCGGGCAACTTCTTTGCGCCGACCGTGGTTGACCAATTGCCCGCGGATGCGGCGATCCTGAACGAAGAGCCGTTCGGGCCCATCGCCGCCCTGATCCGCTTCGACGATCTGGAAGCGGCGATCACCCAGGCCAACGCCCTGCCCTACGGGCTTGCCGCCTATTGCTATACCCGTTCGATCCGGACCCAGCATCTCGTCTCGAACGGATTGCGTGCCGGCATGATCGGCATCAACACGCCGCAAATCTCCTTGCCCGAAACGCCCTTTGGCGGGGTCGGGCAAAGCGGGAATGGCTCGGAGGGCGGCAGCGAGGGTGTCGCGGGCTACCTGACCACGAAATACGTGTCACAATTTGTCGCCTAGTCCGGGCGCCTCAAACGGGGGCCCGGGCAGATCGCACCATATCCACGAAGGCGCGAACCCGGGCGGTGTTGCGCAGGTCACGGTGATAGAGCACCCAGATGCCCCGGTCCGATGTCGTCGTGAACCCCTGGAGCCGCTCAAGTCCCTGCTCGGCATCGCCAATAAGCACCGGCAACTCGACCACCCCCATCCCTTGCAAGGCCGCCCCGATGGCCGAGACCTTGTTGTCGCAATGGCAAGCCTGCCTCCCGGCAGGGAAGAATCTGCCCTGCCAGGTTGCACGCGCAACGTCGTCATCCTGCGCGATCCAGTCCAGATCTTCTGCTGCAAGGGCCGTGGCGGCGTGAAGCCCGCGACGGGCCAGCAGCGCAGGCGATGCGTAGAGCCCGGCAACCGAGTCACAGATCCTGTAACCATGCAGCGTGTCCATCGGCGCAGCCGTCACCCGGATGGCGACATCGGCCTCGCGGTTGATCAGGTTGACGATTTCGTCGGCGCCCTGCAGATGCAAGGTGATCCCGGGATAGGCCGCAGAAAACTGCGCCGCGATCGGCATCAGAAAATAGTGCAGCAGGATCAGCGGGGCAGTGACCCGCAACGGGCCTTCCAAACGCCGGTCCTGAGCAAGCGTCAATCGTGAAATTCGCTTGGCCCCGGCTTCTATTTCCTCGGCGGCCGGGACCAGGCAAACCGCCTCTGCAGTCGGGACAAACCCGGTGCGGCGCCGGTCAAACAGCCGCGTATCCAGTTCGGCCTCAAGGGCCGAGATCCGGCGCGACACGGTCGTATCGTTCACGCGCAGTGTCTGAGCGGCGGCTGACATGCTGCCTTCGCGCACAACGGCCAGAAAATACCGATAGTCATCCCAGTTTTCCATCCTGCGTTTATGCAGCATAAGTCCGCTATTCGCAAACTTTATTGCAGATTGCGGATGCCGCATAACGGGAACGAACTCAAGACAGGGGAGATTTTCTCGATGACCATCAATCGACGCGCTTTTCTTCAGGGGTCGGGCGCGGCCCTGACCGGCACGGCCCTCGCGGGCGGCGCCGCGGATATCGGCTTTGCCCAGACCCCCGGCGAAAGGATCACCCTGACCGACAGCAAGACCTGGTCAATCGGTGACATTCGGTGCACCGCGGTGTTTGACGGCATCGTCCAGGTCGACGCCGCGATCTTTGACACGGCACAGCCCGACACCCTCGCCGCCCTGATGGCGCAAGCCGATCAGCCCGAAGGCAAGATCAACCTCGACGTCAACGCCTATCTCCTCGAAATCGGCCCGCAAAAGCTGTTGATCGACACCGGCACCCGGGATCTTTATGGCCCGACACTGGGCAGGCTGCCCGAACAGCTCGCCGCCATCGGCATCTCGGCCGCGCAAATCGACAAGGTCGTGCTGACCCATATGCACAACGACCATACCGGCGGCCTGACCAGCGCAACCGGTTCAGCCGTCTTTGCCAATGCAGAATTGATCGTTCCCGCCACCGAATGGGATTTCTGGACGAGCGAGGAGATCTATTCGAACGCCTCCGACGGGTTCCGGTTCTCCTTCACTGGGGCACGCGCGGCGGCTGCCGCCTATGCCGGGCACGTCCGCGTGCTCGCCGCGGATGAGGATGTTGTGTCAGGCCTGTCGGCAATTGCGTTGCCCGGCCATTCGGTCGGGCATACCGGGTACCGGATCGCCGCGGGGCGCGATCAGATGATCATCTGGGGGGATTGCGTCGTTTCTCCGCAGGTGCAGTTTGATCACCCGGAATGGGCAAGCACGTTTGACGCCGATGCTGCGCTGTCCATCGCCTCGCGTCGCAGGATCTTCGACGAAACCGCCACCGACAATATCCTCGTGGCCGGGATGCACCTGCCGTTCCCGGGGGTCGGGTACGTCACTCGACGCGGTGGCCGTTTCTGGTTCGAACCGGCTGTTCAGGACGTGAACCCATGATCGGCCTTCCACGACCGGGTCATTCGGGATGCCCCGCCTTCAGGCGGAAGTGCTGACGGCGCGCCATCGCAATCTGACGGATACCAAGCAGGCGCTGATCGCTCCGGGGCAGATGAACAGGCCACAGGGCGCCACTTCACTGGCCAAGAGCACCGTGACGTTGCCCCCTGTGCCCAATCCAGTTTGAGGCAGACTCTGGCCCATCCAAGAGGACCAGAGATGAAGCGCAGCAGGTTTGCCGACGATCAGATCATCGGCATTCTGAAGGAGCGCACGGTGGCAGCGATGCGACCGTGTGCCCGTGAAAAGCCAAATATGGCGGCATGGATGTCAGCGAGGCCAAGCGGCTGAAGGGGCTCGAGGACGGGAACGCCCGTCTGAAACGGCTGCTGGCGGATGCCATGCTGGACAATGCCGCGCTGAAGGATCTCCTTGGAGAAACGTGGTGACGCCCGCCGGGAAGCCGGGGATAGCTGAAACGCAGGGGGCTTCGCCCCTGCGCAGCCGCATCCCCTCTATGAACCCCGCCGGGTTCGCGCGCTGTGTGCGCCCTGATCGCTTGAACTTCACCCGCCCGCCACAACGCTCGCGATGTTGAAGCCGAAGTCCACCTTGAGCGCGGGATAGGGCGGCAAGGCCGCGTGCGCGACCAATTTGGCATGCTCAGTATCAACACCCATGACGCGCATGATGGCTTCAGCCATGGTCGTCTCTGCCTCGGGCGGGCTTTTGCCGTGTACGATATCGGTAATTGTGCCCGCGAGCAGCCAGATCAGGTAGCTCCAGCTCACCTCGACATTCGAGTCAGGCAAACGCAGCAAACCCTGTTCGCTGGCAACGCGCATGTCTTCCAGACCGAAGACACCGAAACCGGCGTTCATCCTCTGCACCATCAGATCCGTGCGCATCAGCCACCAACGCCACATCGGATCAGTACGCATTTCATGCGCCGTGAGCCGTACCGAATTGGAGATGACGGCAACCGGATCGGTGATGCCAGCGACTTCATTGGCGCGCCGGTTGCGCAAGCCGAGGGTATGGATCACGCAATCCAGCACTTTCGCCGCGATGTCGTCCTTGGACTCGAAGTAGCTGTAAAACGTACCGAAGCCGACATCCGCCCGCGCCGTGATCTCCTGGATCGTCGTCACGTCCACCCCCTGCTCGGACATCAGGTCATGCGCCGCCTCAAGAAGGCGGGCGCGGGTGCGAATCTGGCGTTTCTGGACACGTCCAACTGTCATGCCCCCTGTTTCGCCGGAAACGGGTGAGGATGCAACCGGGTCGAGTTCGATTCAAAAACGTACTTGACCGAATCATGAAATTGATAGCCAATCGATTTAGAGCGCCGATCACTTACATCGCCGCTCGGGGGGATTTGGGAGGATTCCGGAATGACTGGGCACCGTATTGCGGGCGCTTCGCTGCGCGCGCCGACCCGACGTGACATCCTGAAATATGGCGGCGCAGGCGCGGCCTCGGTGGCGATGGGCGGCCTTGCTGCCCCCGCACTGGCGCAGGCCCGCACACTGCGCATCGGCTTTGTCAGCCCGCAGACCGGGCCGCTGGCCGCGTTTGGCGAGGCGGATGGTTTCGTGCTCGACGGGGTCCGCGCCGCACTGGCGAACGGGCTGCGCATCGGCGGCACGACCTATCCGGTGGAAATTCTGGCCCGCGACAGCCAGTCCAACCCCAACCGCACGGCCGAGGTCGCCACCGACCTGATCCTGCGCGACGAGGTGGACATCATCCTGGGTTCGTCAACCGGCGACACCACCAACCCGGTGGCCGATGTGGCCGAGCTGAACGAAGTACCCTGCATCACCACCGACACGCCATGGGAGGCGCATTTCTTCGGCCGGGGCGGCAACCCGGTCACGGGTTTCGCGTGGACCTACCATTTCTTCTGGGGTCTTGGCGATCTGCTCGGCGTTTTCACCGACATGTGGAGCAGCTTTGAGACCAACCGCATTGTCGGCGGCCTGTTCGCCAATGACGTCGAGGGCGTGGCGCTGACCGATCCCCAGCACGGTTTTCCCGCGCCGATCCGCGCCGCCGGTTACGAGATGATCCTGCCGGGGCTGATGGACCCGGGCGCGCAGGACATGACCGCGTTTGTCTCGGCCTTCAACTCGGCCGAGGCGCAGCTCCTCACCGGCGCAGTCACCCCGCCCGATTTCTCGACCTTCTGGACCCAGGCGGCGCAGCAACGCCTGCGCGGGCAATTGAAATTCGCCACCATCGCCAAGGCAATGCTGTTCCCGGCCGCGGTGGAATCGCTGGGCGACACCGGTGAGGGCATCACGACCGAGGTTTGGTGGTCGCCGGGCCACCCCTTTGCCTCGGGCCTGACCGGGCAGAGCGCCGCGCAATATTGCGCCGCCTGGACCGCCGCGACCGGCCGCCAGTGGACCCAGCCAATCGGCTTCAAGCACGCGCTGCTCGAGGTCGCCATCGATGCGCTGACCCGTGCGGGCGATCCCACGGACCCTGCGGCGATCCGCGATGCCATCGCTGCCACCGATTACGACTCGATGGTCGGCAAAATCAACTGGACCGGCGGCGGGCCGCGCAACCCGGTGCGCAATGTCTGTACCACGCCGCTGGTTGGCGGCCAATGGAAACGCGGCAGCAGCACACCCTACGACCTCGCCGTCGTCAACAACGCCCGGGCGTCCGCGATCCCGATAACCGGTGATCTGGCCCTGCTTGGCTGACACGACCCTTCATCACCAGGAGAACACCCATGAGCGATTGGGACATCGTGACCCAGGGATCGTGCAGGATCCTGACCGGCGCGGGCAGCGAGACGCGGCTGATCCTTCCCGTCGCGCCTTAGCAGGAAACCCACGAAAATCTCCCCTAACTCTGAACAGGATTCCCGCCATGTCGACAATTCCCTCGCTTTCGGTCGATCTTTATTCCGATGAGAACCTCGAAAACCCGTATCCCGTCTACGACCGACTGCGCGAGGCCGGTCCGGTCGTTTATCTCGAAAACCTCGATATGTACGTCGCAACGCGCTATGAGCTGGTGCGCCAGATTCTCGGCACGCCGGATGTGTTCATTTCGTCGAACGGCGTGATGATGAACCAACCGATGAACGAAGCACTGAAGGGCATCGTTCTGTGCACGGATGGTGACGAACATCGCGGGATGCGCAAGGTTCTCATGAAGCCGCTGATGCCGGGCGCGCTACGCTCGATGCGCCCGGATATCGAAGACGAGGCCACAAAGCTGGTTGAACGGCTGGTCGCGCAGGGCAGCTTTGACGCCGCGACCGAGCTGGCACAATACCTGCCGCTCACCATCGTCTCCAAGCTGGTGGGCCTGCCCGAGGAAGGTCGTCAACGGATGCTGATCTGGGCCGAGGCGAACTTTCAGTGCTTTGGGCCGATGAACCAGCGCACCGAGGCGGCCTTTCCGGTCTTGCAGGAAATGGTCGGCTATGCGCTGACGCAAAGTGTGCGCGGCAAAGTGGTGCCGGGCGGCTGGGCCGAGCGGCTGCACGATGCCGCGGATGCGGGTGAGATCCCGATGGACAAGGCCAGCCTGATGGCGCTGGACTATATGGGGCCGTCGCTGGACACGACGATTTTCGCAATCAGCAGCGCGATCTGGCTGTTTGCGAACCATCCCGAACAATGGACCAAATTGCGCGAGAATCCGGCACTGATGCCCATGGCGATCAACGAGATCCTGCGCATGGAAAGCCCGATTCAGGGGTTCTCGCGCTGGGCGACCGCCGATTTCGAGACGGAAGGCGCGACAATTCCGGCGAATTCGCGGGTCATCGTCCTCTATGGCGCGGGGAACCGCGACCACCGGAAATTCGCCAATCCCAACGATTTTGACATTACCCGGCCAAGCGTCGCCGATCACCTCGCTTTCGGGCACGGCGAGCATGCCTGCGTCGGCATGAACCTCGCGCGGCTCGAGATCAGCGCCATCCTGTCTGCCTTGATGCCGCGCGTCGAACGGTTCGAACTCGGCGCGACCGAGCGCCACGTGATCAACGTCTTGCGTGGTTTTGCCTCGTGCAGGGTCACCGTCCACTGAAGCCGACCGGCGCGCCAGGCATCGGATCAACCTTGGGTGCGCGCGAAAAGCGCGCGTACCCTCGGCCCATCGCGTGACGCGCTAACCGCCTCATCCAGTTCATATTCGTCACAAAGGAGACGGCATGCCTGTCGCAACCTATGTTCTTCCCGATGGCTCCCGTCACGCCATCGCCGTGCGTGAAGGCCAGAGCCTGATGGAGGCCGCAGTCCGCAACGGCATCGGCGCGATCCGTGGCGAATGCGGCGGCTCGGCGATGTGCGCGACGTGCCATTGCTTTGTCGAGGACGACCCATCGGGCCTGCCGCCGCTTGGTGACGATGAAGATGCGATGCTGGATGAGACAGCGACGGATCGGCAGCCGAACTCGCGCCTGTCGTGCCAGATCCGCATGACACCCGAGCTTGACGGCCTTACCGTCCGCATTCCGGCCGAGATGTGACCATGGCCGGGTTGGTGATCATCGGCGCAGGTCAGGCCGGGATTCAACTGGCGATGTCCCTGCGCGCGGCGGGCGACGCGCGCGCGATCAGGCTGATTGGTGACGAGCCCTGGCTGCCCTATTCACGCCCGCCGCTGTCAAAGAGCTTCCTGAAGGGTGACACCCAGGTCGAGGATCTGTTCCTGCGCCCACTCGCGTGGTTCGCCGACAATGAGGTGACGCTGACTCTCGGCCAGCGCGCCCTGGCCATCGACCCAGCCCGCCGCGTCGTGCACCTGGCGAAAGACCAGATCCCCTATGATACGCTGGTCCTCGCCACGGGGACGCGGCCCAGAACTCTCGCCGATCTGCCCAACTCGACGGGTAATGTCGTCACGCTTCGCGGCATCGACGACAGCCGCAAGGTGCTGGATTTACTCCCCAGTTGCCAGAACGTTGCGGTGATCGGCGGGGGCTTCATCGGTTTGGAATTCGCGGCGGTGATGCGCGCGATGGGGCGCAATGTGACGGTCATCGAGGCGGCCCCCCGGCTGATGGGCCGGGCCGTGTCACCGGCGCTGTCGGACTGGTTTCTGGCGCTGCACAAGCACCACGGCGTGACGCTGCGGCTGGGCGCGGGCGCCAGAAGCTGGTGCAATGCCGATCGGGTGAGCGCCTTGGTGCTGCCCGACGATACCGTGCTGCCGGTTGATCTGGTGCTCGTGGGCGTGGGTGTGGTGCCGAATGACGAGCTGGCCCGCGATGCCGGGCTGGCCTGCGACAACGGGATCAGGGTCGACGACCGCTTGCGCAGCTCTGACCCAGCGATATTTGCCCTTGGCGATTGCTGCGCCTTTCCTCTGCCGGACGGCAGGTATGTGCGGCTGGAATCGGTGCAGAACGCCGTCGATCAGGCGAAACATCTGGCCAAGGTGCTGACCGGCACCGACGCCCCCTATGCGGCGACGCCGTGGTTCTGGAGCGACCAATACGACGTCAAGCTGCAGATCGCGGGCCTTCTGCCGCCGGGCGCCGACGCAGCACCCCCCGATCCCGGCGCGCGCGGCTTCTCGCTCGACCACGCCGAGGGCGACGCGCTGCTGTGCCGCGAATCCGTCAACGATCCCCGTGCCCATCTGCAGGCGCGCAAGACCATCCAGCCGTCGCGCCAGCCCACCCTCTGACCCCTACGACAAGGAATCTCCCCATGAAGACCCGCGCCGCCGTCGCGTTTGAAGCGAAGAAACCCTTGGAGATTGTCGAGCTGGACCTCGAAGGGCCGAAAGCCGGCGAGGTTCTGGTCG
>JAANMY010000601.1_pt1 | contig 49636 bp, 44 predicted proteins | sample 7279691 | NCBI WGS metagenome assembly JAANMY01 (sample SAMN14094543, study PRJNA606508) | bioreactor metagenome | isolation source: A lab-scale SPAN reactor treating ammonium-rich wastewater day 388 | place: Ireland: Galway | collected 2018-02-07 | reverse complement strand
CCGCGTCTCGCGCCTGCCGCGCAACATGATGGTACCCGAGGCGATGCGCCTCTACCGCGAGAACATCGCACTCAAGGTGCAGCTCGATGCGCTCGGGGCCAAGCTGGAGCGGGTCACCTAGCCCGGTCCGGTACCGATGTCGGTGCACGCGGCGCAGCGCAGGTCTTCACGTACTTCCTTAAGCGCGGGAAAGAGGCCTTTCCGCGCTCCTTCCTTTCGGCGTCGCTGCGCACCATCCAGCGCTGGGTGCGCGTTTCGCTCAATTTGAATGCTTGTCTCGGGATGCTGAACGGAGGAGTGGAGGCGTTGCTCGAACGTCGAACGCCCGCACCAGGGCATCGAAAGCCGCATGCTCGAGGAGCGCTCGAAGGGCACTCCGCTGGCGGACGTCATCGACCTCGATGCCGTGAGGCGACGGAAGCTGCAGCGTCGCCGGGTACGCGCACGGCCCCGCTGCCAGCGGCTGCACGCGAACGCATTGATGTTGCCGGGGTTGTCCTCGTTCGTAGCCCATCCCGGAACTGCCCGCGTCGCCACATCTGGAACCAACCTGCGCCGCGAGCAAAGACGCTGTCACCACAATCCGCCCAGTCGCCACAGTTCCTGGAACATCGAATAAGGGCTGGTCATCTCTGGTGTTCTAAGTGCTGGGAATACCAGTGGTTTTACAAGCCTGCTTGTGTGGATGTCCTGCAACTTCCTTACAACTTCCCGCCGGGGAATACGCTCTTGATGAGCGCGACGCGCCGCGCCCGAAGCGCGTCGAAATCTTTGTCGGTGTAGTCGACGCACTCCGGCCCCGTGGCCACGGCGAGATGCCTTCGTGGAGGCAACGTCCGGGTAGACGCCCATCAGGGGACTCGGTCAGCCGCGCAGCCCGCTCCGCTCCGCGAACGGGTCCCACGATGCGTCTCGATGGACATCCAACTCCGCACGCTCCGTGACGTCGTCGGCGATGGCATCCCCGAACAAGGAACGAACGAGCGCGATGGTCATGTCCATGCCCGCCGCGACGCCGGCCGAGGTCCATCGATCGCGATCCTCCACCCACCGAGCCTTCGCGACCCAGGTCACGTTCGGGCCGAGCGACGAAGCCCAGGGAAAAGCACGGTTGTTTGAGGTCGCGCGATATCCATCGAGCAGGCCTGCCGCCGCGAGGAGCGCTGAACCCGTGCAGATCGACGTCACGAGCTGCGCAGCGCCCGCCCAGCCTCGCAACCACGACAGGAACGGCTCAGAGGTCGCGAGCGGACGTGTACCCGCGCCACCTGGCACGAGGACGATCTCGGGTCGCGGTGCTTCCTCGAAGCGGTGGTTCGCAAGAATGGCTGTCCCCTCGCTGCTCTTCACCGGTCCTGCTGCTTTTGCCACGTGGGTCACGGAGAAATACTTCGGTAGCATCCCAAAGAGCGCGACCGGGCCGAACACGTCCAACAACTGGAAGTCGTCGAAGAGTACGACCGAGATGCTCCGTGGAGATGGCGGAGGCGTTTCGGCGCTCATGCTCACGAGCATTACCACAAACACGCCGTCGAGGTCACCGTTCCTGCGACGTGTCCACCGCCGCCGTGGTCTCGCGCTCGCGGATGCGCAGGCGCAGTGTGAGCTGCGGGCTGTCCTGCTCCACGACGAGCGCCACGAGCTTGGCGCCGGACGCCCAGCGCTCCAGCACGTCGCGCACGTAGACGCGGGCGAGCTCTTTCAATGCCGCGTCGTTGCGCTGGTGGTGCAGCAGGGCCAGCCCCGCGCAGTGGGCGGCGTAGGTGCGGCTGGGGCTGAAGCGGCTGAAGTAACGTGCGGACAACGGCGCACTCAACGTTTGACCGACTATAGCGGACTTATATCAGAACTTGGGTAAACAGCCGGATCTTGGTAGATTTTGACCGCATGGGAGCTGAGGTCGTGATGACGACGGTTGGGCCTTGGGTGCCGGTCGACGCTGTGGCCGTGCACCTCGATGTCGCCAAGGACGCCGTGTACCACTCGATCGACGCGAAGGGCCTGCCTGGCCATCGGATCGGGAAGCTCTGGAAGTTCAAGCTCTCGGAAGTTGGCGACTGGTGTGCTTCGGTGGAGTGAGCGAAGCACGTATGCGGGCCAGGCCGGTGCGTCGAACGATGACGAGGAAGACGAAATGACTGCCACGACCACCCGTCCCTCTATGCGCACAACGCCGGTACTGTTCTCGCGGCAGCGCCAACTACTGCAACTCCTCGATGCCCTGGGCGGCACGTCAGGCATGCTCGACTTCCAGAAACGGCTTTTCCTGTACTGCCAGGAGGCGTCCACGGGAGAGGCGCCCTACGACTTCGTCCCGTACAAGTTCGGCGCGTTCTCGTTCACGTCCTACGCGGATCGGCGGAAACTCATCGAGCGTGGGCTCCTGGAGGATGAGGACGGCTGGCAGATCACCGCCGAAGGGCGGAAGATCATTGGGCGCACCATGGACATGCACCTCGCGGCCTTCGCGGAGCGGTACCGTGGTCTGCACGGGGACACGCTGGTTGCGGACACGTACCGGCGCTTCCCGTTCTTCGCGACCCGCAGCGAGATCGCCGAGCGGGTCCTCAAGGGCGACGACGCGGCGCTGGCGCGTATCAAGGCGGTCCGCGCCAGGGCAACCGGTCCTACGCTGAGCACCATCGGCTACGAGGGCCACACCCTCGAGAGCTACCTCGTGACGCTGTTGAAGAACGGCGTCACGCTCCTCTGCGACGTGCGTCGCAATCCCATCAGCCGCAAGTACGGCTTCTCGAAGCGCCTGCTCAGTCAGAGCAGTGAGAACGTGGGCATCCGGTACGAGCACCTGCCCGAGCTCGGTGTCGCGTCAGAGCAGCGGCAGTCTCTCGATACGCAGGCCGACTACGATGCGCTGTTCGCCGATTACAAGCGCACGTGTCTGCCGGAGCAGGGCGCGGCGCTGGAGAAGATCGAGGGCTGGATCGGCAAGGGCGAGCGCGTGACGCTCACCTGCTACGAGCACCTTCCGAACCAGTGCCACCGCCACTGCGTGGCCGAAGCACTCGAAGGCAGGGCGGCGAAGACGCTCGCGGCCAGGCATCTGTGAGAGCGTGGGAGCAACGACGGAGAAGCAGCGCATCCTCATCACCGTCAAGACGTACCCAACGCTCTCTCGGAAGTACGGCGAGACGGTCTGCACGGCGGGTGTGCGGGAGGACGGGACGTGGGTGCGCATCTATCCCGTGCCCTTCCGTCGTCTGAACGAGGAGCAGCAATACAAGAAGTACGACTGGCTCGAGGTGCGCCTCGTTCGCAACACCACCGACCCGCGCCCCGAGACGTACCGACCCTTCGACTCGGCCGACCTCGAGAAGCCTGTCGGGCACATGGGCACCGACGACCAATGGCGTGAGCGGCGGAAGCTGCTGCTCAAGACCGCGCGCGTCTACGACCGCCTCGATGAGCTCATCACCGGCGCGAAGGACAACAAGATCTCGCTCGCCGTGTTCAAGCCGGCGCGCGTCACCGGCTTCGTCTGGGAGGAAGAGGAGCGTGCGTGGGATCCGGACAAGGTCCGGCAGATGCGCGAGGCGACGAATCAGTACGACCTCTTCGCCGACAACACCTGGCGCGAGACGTTCAAGGTGATCGACAAGCTGCCGTACAGCTTCTCGTACAAGTTCGAGGACGCCGCCGGGAAGAAGAGCGAGCTGCAGGTGCTCGATTGGGAGGCCGGCGCACTCTACTGGAACTGCCTCCGGTCGAGCGGCTACGACGAACCGAAGGCGCTCGCCAAGGTCCGGCAGAAGTACTTCGACGCGTTCACGGAGAAGGACCTGCACTTCTTCCTCGGCACGACGCAGCAGTTCCACTTCGTCGCCCCGAACCCGTGGGTCATCATCGGCGTGTTGCCGATCCCACCAGAGCCTCCGCAACTCGGGTTGTTCGGTACGTGAGGCTGGTCGACCCCCGCCGAGCCGTGCGGTCCTCTCCCGCGTGAGGGAGATCTGTACCCGAAAGCGCAGGAACCTTCCTGAAAATTCCGCCAGCGGCGTTATCTTCGGGACACCGTTCCCGCATCGTGAGAGGCTGTTTGATGACTGCCCCGAGGGACCGCCATGCCTGAAGACATCCTCACGATCCATGAGGTCGCCGACTATCTGAAGGTGATGGAGCGGACCCTGTACCGCCTGGTGCAAGACGGGACGCTTCCGGCGTTCAAGGTTGGGAATTCATGACGGTTTCGGCGCGAGGACCTGGAGCGATGGTTCCCCTGTAGTCGCGTGGAGCCGACACGAACCGCGAGGAAGGCTGACATGAGTACGCCACCTGGAGAAAGAAGCCGGACGATGCTGGGATTAGCACTACGCGAGGAGTTCAAAGGCCGCCGCCTCAAGGGCACGGCCGTCGAACTCACGAACGAGAGCAACACGGGCGCAATCCAGATCGGGCTGCTGAGTTCCTCGGCATCACGTATCCAGCCGCCGACGTCATCGCGGCGATGGAGGCGATCTGGTCGGGGCAAGCGTGGCCCGTCGTTCTCATCGGCGAGATCAAGCCATGTCCAAAGACGTTCGTCGTCAGTGAGAGCTTGCACCGTCAGAACTACAAGTTTCTTTGGGACCTGCTCGTCGAGCGCCACCCGCATGGCGCGTACATCAAGTGCAAGTGGGAGGCTCAGGGAGACAAGAAGACGGATATCCCCGGAGACAAGCTCCTGGTGTAGCTGTTCAACCCCCCCACTGCGCTTATCCTAGACGAGTTCCAGACCTGAATACGACGGCTGGGCAGGGAAGGTCCGGTGCGGTTGCAAGCAGGCACGGAGCGGGCGCCCAGGCGGAGGGAGAAATGAGCGGATATGCGCGGGTTATGCGCGTGCACATTTTGAAATGCGCGACTTATGCGCCAGTCCTCCGCGGCGTGTCTTCATCCGAATGCCTGGCCGACTTTGCCGGCTCTTTTCAGGCGCTGGGCGGACCGGGAGTAGCACCTGTCCTGAGGTCCGTTCAGGATGCACCCGACCGCGACGTCGGAGCCGGGCACGGCCTTCGCCGGTAATGCGTCGATCGCAACACACCGAAAACAACTGATATCCAGCTCTGTTGTTCTAAGTGCTGGAAATATCGGTGGTTTTACAAACCTGCTGATGTGGATGTCCCTCTACGTCCCTGATGTGGATGTCCCTCTACGTCCTCGTCTCCGTCGGGGTGGTCCGTGCGGTGCGCCCCGTTCGCGACGACATACAGGCTTCCTTCTGGCGACCTTCCAAGGCGAAGAAGCGAGAAATCGACCGGCGCGCGGAAGCCCGCGTTACCTCGCGAGAACTCCGCGTGCGGCCCTCACGCAGCCTTGTCGTGCAGGTCCTCGATGGCGTCCTTGAGTGCGACGAGCGCGGCCTCGACCTTGGTCACGGCCTCGGTCTGCACGCGCCCCATCTCGGCCACCTTGTCGAACAGCTCGCGTAGCTGCGCGTCCTTCTTCTCGTTTACGCGCCAGAAGGCCCAGCCGAGTACCGCGACGATTATGTGGAATCTATGGCGTCAAGCGTCGGCGCAGCGCGCGAGGCGGATCGACGCCTACCGCAGGCTGACTTGCGGAGAACTCGGCTCGCCACCCATCGGAACGCCACCGAGCTCGGCGCTCGACTCCTTGGCGATGCGCTCCTTCAACGGAGCCTTGCAGTGGGCGAGGAAATCCTCCCAGTCGGAGTCCGACTTCACGTCGACGAACTCGTGCTTGGGGGCGACGTACACAACGACCTTCTTGTGGCGCTGGATGAGCCGCAGCACGTTCATCACCGTGCCGACGCTCTCGCTGTCCCAGAGCATGAGGCCGACCGTGGCCTCCTCGGCCATCGCGCGATCCTTCGTGGCGTAGAAGCTGAAGTCCTTGCGCTTGCCTCCGCGCGGGACGGGCACGGTGCGCGTCGGCCAGCCGCCACGGTTGTTGCGGCAGGAGTCTCCCGAGCAGAAGACCTCGACGAGGTCGTAGTCCTTCGTGCGCAGGTAGTCCTGCACGGCCTTGTCGGCGCCATTCGCGTCGCCGACGACGATCGGCAGCCGCTTTTCGATCATGCGATCGATGCGACGTTTCACATCCGCATCGAGCCTGCTGATGCGGCGAGAGCCGCCGATGAACACCTTGGTCATCATTGGTTGCTCCTGGTCTTCGTTATGGCCAGCGCGAAGACGTCTGCGGCCGCGCCGCTGTCGTAGAGTGCGGAGGCGATCGCGTTCATCGTCGCGCCGGAGCGATAGAGGTCATCGAAGAGCAGCACGTTGCGGCCTTCGATCTGTGCCTTGTCGACCGCGTGCACGCCGTCGAGCAGCCGGTCACGCTCGTTGAGGTCGAAGACATTCTTGAGTTCGGGGATGTCGCGAATCTTCGTGACGGCGTTGGTCGCGCACCGCACCCCGAGCCGTAGAGCGAGAGCCTCGGCGAGGAGCAGCACAGGCTGTTTCGCGCGATGACGCGAAGGCGGGACCGGCACGAGCACATCCACGACAAGACCGCCGCGATCCTTCCACCGATCCACAAGCCCCATGGCGGCATCGACGATTGCAGGCATCGTGCTTTCGTCGGACTTGTACTTGAGCTGATAGAGCAGCTTGCCGATCTCAGAGTAGGTGTTGTCGAAGCGGTCGTTCCCGTATTCGTCGACGCCCAGGAACGTGCTGCTGATCGTGTGTAGGTCGAGAGCACATCCAGCACGCCAGCGACCGACGAGCTTCTTCGGGTTGATGCTCACGGTCATCGGGCCACCTCCGCGCTCGCCGCACGACGGGGTCGTGTCCGCTTTGAACCGAGGTGTTCGCGCAGGAGCGCGATGGATTGTTCGGGCTGCGCGACCAAGATCGCCTCGACGTCGGGCGGCAGGTGCCCAGCGAGCAGGAGCAGCGGATCCGCGACCGCGCCGAGCGCCTTCGACAGCTCGCGCACGAGCTGCTCAGGGGCCGCCACCGCGCCGCGCTCGATGCGACTCAGGAAGGACGGATCGACGCCGAGCTGGCGGGCGAGCCCCTTCATGGTCATCTGGCGCTCCTGCCGAAGCTGGCGAAGGCGGGCGCCGAACGCGGTCGATGCTCTGGTCACCCTTTTCTCTTAGCTCCGTGGACAGGTTTTGTCACCCCCGTGAGCAACCTGCAGCGCCACCGCAGCAGCCGAGCTGGAGGGGCGTTTGCCCTGATGGCGTGGGCCGGTTCGCCAGCTTCTTCGTGAGCTTCTCGATGGCGACGACGTCGCCGTCTACGACGGCCTTCTCCTCGTCAGTGAGCGGCAGCTCCTGCTTCAAGCGCAGGATGTTGCTCTTGGCCGTGATGAGCTGGACGAGGTCCGACTCGCCGGGCCGGTAGAAGTCACAGCGGGCGCAGGCCATGCGGTGCGCACACTGGTCGAAGAACTCGTAGGCGCACAGGCCGTGGCCGAGGTCATAGAACCTCCACGGCTCCCCGGCGGCCGCCTGCTTGACCGCGTCCTGGTCGACGAGCACCTCGATCGCCCGCATGTTGCGCTCGAAGTAACCCGCGTCGGCGTAGGCCTTTGCGAGCTTCGTCGGCGTGATCGCCACATAGTGCTGCGTCGAGGCGGGCGAGCCGTGCCCGAGCCACGCCTGCAGCTCGAAGAGCGTCATCGGCTCGCGTGCGTTGAAGAGCTGGCTCGCGAGCGTCGCCCGCGCCCGGTGCATGAACAGGAAGTCCACGCTCTCGCCGGTCTTGCGATCGATGCGCTGCGGCTGCGCGGGACGGATCGCCTCCCACGCCTCGATGGCCTTGCCGACCTGTGGATCGACGGGCTTGGTGTAGTCGGCCTTGGTCTTGTTCACGGGGATGTCGATGAGGCAGACGTGATCCTTCGACGTCGGCGAGGCGGGCTCCTGCCACCGTACGCACCCGACGCGCAGGCGGCTGATCTCGTCGCTACGCAGGCCCGTGAAGAGCCACACGAGCGCTACGGCCCGTGCGTACTCGATCGGGTAGACGTATTTCTGCACGCCGTCGCGTCCCGCTCGCGGGAGATCGCTCTCCTCGAGTTGAAGGCCCGCGCCGAGCATCCGCGCCCAGCTCGCGTCGGCGATCACCCGCGGGTTCGTCTTGAGCTTCACCTTGATGCTGCGCGGGAGCGCGAGGCTGCGGCCGGGATCGAACTTCCTCGGGATCCAACCCCACTCCTGGCAATCGTAGAAGAACGCGCGGACCGAGCCGAGGTCCGAGGAGATCGCCCCAGGTGCCATCGGTTTCCCGTTGTGGGGGCGCTTCACCTTGCGGGCGTTGTAGTCGCCGACGCGCATGCGGGTGACGGCGGCGACGTAGGAGACGCAGGTGTCGCGCGTCCACTGCGCGGGCGAGTCGATAGTCGGGTGGTGCTCGCCGAGCCAGCGACCGAGCTTGTAGAGGTCCCAGCGCACGTGGTCGCGACTCTCGAGCGTCGAGGTCCGATGCCACCGCTCGGTCCAGTCCACCCAGCCTGGCGCAACGCCGTTCGCGACGTCCGTCTTCGACGTCGGTCTCTCGGGCGCGGCGATCGGCAAGGGTGCAGCCAGCACACCGATCGACGCGAGGGCCTTGCCGAGCTGATGAAACAGCGAGCGCTTGCCGAGGTCGGCCTGCATCCTGAACCGGTCGAGCCCCTCGGCGTTGAGGTCCTCGAGATGCGGGCTCTCGTTCTGCAGCAGCGCCTCGCAGGGGCACCCGATGTGCGGGACGCCCGGGTGGTAGCTCCACTGCTTCAGCGGCTCCGTCACGCGCTGCACGGCGGCAGCGACGACGGTCGGCCCGAACACACGGCGTGCGAGGGCGTCGCGGCGGAAGCGACCGAGAGAGCGGACATCGCGGAACCATCGGTGTAGGTACGCGACAGCGGCGAGGTCCATGCGGACGCTCTGCGAGACAACGGCGTCCTCGCGCGGCCTGAACTCGCGCGAGTTGCGGCCGAGCAGGTCGAGCCACTGCTCCCTGTCCCACACCCACAACGTCGCGCCGGTGTCCAGGCACGCGCGCAGGAGGAGGTCCAGCGCGGAGTTCCGATCATGCCGCCTCGTCCCCATCAGCGCGAGCGCGTCCACAGCCGGGCGCAGCAGCGGCGCGAGCGGGTGGTCGTCGGCGAGCTCGAACAGCCCTCGGTTGCGGCGTCGCGTGCGCGGATCGCGGTGCTCGATGTGGGCGACGATCGACTCGCGCTCCTTCTTCGTCAGGGCCGGCGCGCGCCGGTAGTTCGTCATCGGCAGCGGCGGCCTCCATGCGGTCTTCTGTCGCGCGACCTTCGATGCGGCGGCGGTCATGACTCCTCCTTCTCGTCGGCGAGGTCGTGGATCTGCTGGGCGCGCCACTCGTAGACCTGCGCCATGCCCTTCACGAGCTTCGCCGCGAGGTCGCGCCCCGAAAGGTGGATATACTGCTGCGTGACCGACCCGTTGCGGTAGCCCGCGAAGCGCGCGATCTCGTGGAGGTCCCAGCCCGTGCGAGCGAGATCGGTCAGGCACAGGTGCCCGAGCGTGTGCGTCGAGAACTGCGGCAGCTCGGCGTCATTCGCTAGACGTCGCACGATCTTCGACCAGGTCCACAGGGTGATCGGTTCGGTGCGGTTGCGGCGTGACTCGGAGAGGAACAGTGGGCCTCCCTTGCGTGAGAGCCCGCGCCGATACTCGAGGTAGGCGGCGAGCAGCACGCCCGTCGTCTCCGAGTAGGGCACGATGCGATCCTGGTTGCTCTTGCTCGTCTCGGCGCGGATGCGCAGCAGGCGGTGTGCGGGCTGGATGTCGCCGGACGCGAGGCCGCATAGCTCCTCGCGGCGAAGCCCGGCGTTGTAGGCCAAGGCGAGCATGCAGCGGTTGCGAATCGTCTCGCGGCGCGCCTCGTCGAGCAGCCGTCGCCACTCCTCGTCGTTGGGGATCCACGGGAGCTTCTTGCAGCGCGGTAGCAGTCCGCGTTCACTCTTGCCCGCGCCGAAGCCCTTGCCCTCCGTGTAGCGGCCACGGCCGACGGGGTTGCTGTCGCGGCGACCTTCCTCGATGAGGTAGTCGAAGAACAAGCGGATCGACGTGAGCCGCTGCTGCATCGTCGCGTTCGAGAGCCCGGCGCCAGACTCGATCGAGACGACGTTCGCGCCGCGCGGGCCGGGGCGCTTGCGCGTGTCCCCGATGAAGCCGGCGATCTCGGCGCGGCCTGCCTTCATGGCGTCGACACGCGCCTTCTTGCACCAGAACCTGCTGATGTGGATGTCCCTCTACGTCCTCTTACGTGGCCAACGAGGCCTGACGACTCAACGTATTGCCCAACAATCCCCTTCACGTGTTCAGCTTGCCGAAACGAGTGTTCAGCTTGCCGAAACAGATGTTCACGTTCCCGAAATCAGTGTTCAGCTTGCACCGAAACGGGTGTTCATCTTCGACCGAAACCCGCAACGCTGCTCGCGGACCGAGGCTTTGGGGATCAAGGCCTCTCCAAGCTGCTCGACATCCTGGGCTGGTGCTACGTGATCTCGACGGCGTACCGCCATTGGATCCGATGTGTGTCTTCCGAGCGCATCAATCCCAGGAGTCACGCGTCGGGCGAGAACGCAGCCACCGAAACCGCAAGCGTGACTTCTCTTCGTCAACGGGCGCGCCCGTTGATCTCGTAGTCGCCTTGATATTCAGGCCGCAGGCTTCCCTGTTCGTCGAGCATCCACGCCAGCGCCATCTTGCGCGGGACCCGGACGGTAGCGGGGACGTCGAGTGTCCGAAAGACCCAGTCCCAGAGCGGCCAGCTCACGCCCTCGTTGTCTTTGGGGCGGCTGCAGTGATGGTGCAGGTGGTGCCTCCGGGCCCAGCGCCCATAGCGCGTGCGCGGCGGGTGCGTATGCAGTCTTCGATGAATGAATTCGTAGACGCTATACATCAGGCGGAAGCCGGCTGCGGCGCTCAGCCCGGGTGTGCCAAAGAGCAGCATCAGCCCGGGGGTCGTCAGGGCGAGCACGAGCAGCGCCGCGAGGAGCTTCTTCGATGTGGGCGCGAAGTAGGTCAGCTCGGCGTGGTGGCGCAGGTGCTCGGCCGAGAAAGGGTTCTTCGCGCCCTTCACGTGGCCGAGCAGACGGTGCAGCCAATACTCCAGGAAAGTCCAGACGAACGCCCCGAGTACGAAAGCTCCGAGGTGAATGAGCCCACTGCGCATGCTTTTGCCCTCCCAGGGTGTTTGGCCAAGTGTCGATCGGTCTTCGTCAGCTCGAAGCGCCGTCGACGGTCTCGCGTCTGGCGGGGTCTCGACGGCGGACAGGGCAGGGTCACGTCGCCACCCCATTGTCGCCCATCGTTGAAGATTCGCTCGTCGAGGCCGACAGCGAGTCTCTCCGGGGCTTCCCGGCCGTCGAGACCTGCCCCGCTGCGAACGGCACATCGCGCCACGATGTGGCGTCGGTGGCGAGGCGCGCGCTCACGCCGGCGCGGCGCAAGTGCTCGACCACGCCAGCGAGGTGGACGGGCGTCGGAACGGGTACGTCCGCGCAGCGCGCCTCGAGCCCGAGCTCCTCATACTTGCCCAGGTAGTTGCGCTGGTAGGGGACCAGGGTGAGCGCCGGTACATGCAACGACACCAGCAGGCGCGCCGTGGCGTCGAGGTTCGCTTCGTCGTCGTTGAGGCCCGGGATGAGCGGCAGCCGTACCTCGACGTTCGCCCCCGCGGCGAGCAGGTGACGCAGCGACGCCAGCACCAAGGCGTTGCCCTTCCCGGTCAGGGCCGCGTGCTTCGCGGGGTCGAGGTGCTTCACGTCCACCTGGAAGAGGTCGACCCACGGCCGCACCTCGTCGATGGCGCGCACGGGCACCGCGCCCGACGTCTGCACGCAGGTGTGGATGCCCCGGGCCTTCGCCAGTTCGAGCAGCTCGCGCACGAAGGCGGCCTGCAACAGCGGCTCGCCGCCCGACACGGTGAGGCCGCCGCCGCTCACCTCGTAGAAGGCCCTGTCCTTCAGCGCCACCTCGAGCACCGCCTCGGCAGTCTGGGAGGTCGCCGCGGCGCCGTCGAAGGACTCGGGATTGTGACACCAGGCGCAACGGAGGGGGCAGCCGGCGAGGAAGACGGTGGTGCGCAGCCCGGGGCCGTCGTGCACCGAGCACCGCTGGATGTCGAAGACGCGCCCTGGCCTCATGGCGACAGCTCGGCGCGCGCGATGAGGTCGTCCTGGATGGAGCGGCCGAGCCTCGTGAAGTACGCCGAGTAGCCCGAGACGCGCACGATGAGGTCTGCGAAGTCCCGGGGCCTCGCCTGCGCCTCACGCAGCGTGGAGGAGTCCACCGCGTTGAACTGCACGTGGAAGCCTCCCTGCGCGAAGTAGCCCCGCACCAGGTGCGCCGCCGCTTCGACGCCGCCGTCGGTCTCCAGCAGCCCCAGCGGGAGCCTCATGTTGACCGAGTTGCCGTACCCCGCCTTCGTCTGGTCGATGCGCGCGAGCGAGTTGAAGGCGGCGGTGGGGCCGAGGCGCTCGGAGCCGTTCGACGGCGACATGCTGTTCGACAGTGGCTCGCCGGCACCGCGGCCGTCGGGGGTCGCCGGCTCGAGCGCTCCCTCGTACACGTTGAGCCCGTAGGAGATGAAGCTGGCCTTGTAGTGCCCGCCGGTGCTCGTCTTCTCACGGCCCACCATCTGACAGAAGCGGTCCACGATGATGCGGGCCAGCTCGTCGACGTGCGGGTCGTCGACGCCGAAGCGCGGGCCGGCCTTCAGCTTCTCGCGCAGCGCCTCGTGCCCGCGGAAGTTCACCTCGAGCGCATCGAGGAGCTCGCCCATCGACACCTCGCGGCGCTCGAAGACGAGCGCGCGCACCGTGGCCAGCGAGTCGACCGCGGTCGCCAGCCCGCCCCCGCCGACGGCGCCGAAGTTGTAGCGAGCGCCGCCCTGGGTCATGTCGCGGGCGTTCTCGATGCATCCGTCGATGGTGCTCGAGATGAGTGGGTTGGGGAATCGCTCGGCCCAGATGGCGTCGCGCAGCCGCGTCGCTTCGGTCACCGTCTCCATCATGGCCTCGAGCTGCCGGAAGAAGGCGGCGAGCAGCTCGTCGAAGGTCCGGAAGGCGCGGGGGTCGCCGGTGTCGGGTCCGTCCTGGGAGCCGAAGAAGGAGGTGCGGCCGCGGTGGAAGACGAGGTCGAGCGCGGTGGGGAAGTAGACCTTGCTGCCTCCGGTGGCGCCGTAGGTGTCGCCGTTGCCGCTCGGCTCGACGCAGCCGACGAGGCAGTAGTCACGGGCGTCCTCGAGGGCGTAGCCGTCGAACATCAGCATGGGCACCGTCGTCTCGTCGTTGAGCAGCGCCGGTGAGTTCGTCTTGCGGTGCATCGCCACGACGCGCTCCACCCAGCCCGGCGGGCTCCGCTTCGACACCCGGAAGGACGCGGTGGTGGCGAGGTTGGTGTTCTCGATGGCCTCGAGAAACAGCCAGGAGAGGGCGTTGGTGGCGTCCTCCCCGTCGCGGCCCACGCCGCCAAAAGTGACGTTCTCGACGTCGCTGCCGAGGTGGTTCAGCTCGACGCCGCCGATGTTCGGCCAGATGACGACGTTGTCGTTCAGCTTGATGATGAGCTCCTCGGCGAGGCGGAGCGCATCCTCGCGCGTGATGGCGCCCTTCTCGAGGTCCGCTTCGTAGAAGGGCATGAGCAGTTGGTCGATGCGGCCGGGCGTGATGCCGCTGCCCGCGCCGTAGCTGATGATGGCGGCGTTCTGGGTGAACCACAGCGCCTGCATGGCCTCCGCGAAGCTCCCGGGCGGCAGCCAGGGCACCCGCTCGCAGCGGGCGGCGATGGCGTGGAGATCCTTCCGACGGGAGGCCTCGGGCTCGCCTTCGGCCTGCGCGCGGGCCAGCGTCGCGAAGCGCTGCGAGTAGTCGCGCATCGCCTCGCAGACGAGGACGATGCTCTCGAGGAAGGCGCGCTCGGCCGGCGTGGTCGGCCGGCGCATGCGCTCCAACGCATCGGCGCGCAGCCCGGAGAAGCCTCTGGACAGCACGTTCTTGTAGCCCGGCACGATGTGGGCCTGCGTGTCGGTGCAGCGGCCGCGCCCCTTCAGGTTGTCGCCGGCGCCCGCGCGAATGGCGCGCACGCGCTTCAAGAGGCTCGCGGGCCCCCGCGCGCCCTTCGCCACCAGGAGGCGGCCGAGTGTGGACGGGCCGAAGCGGCGCAGCTTGCGGATGAGCTCGAGGGGCGTCGCGACGAGGGGGCTCGACAGCTCCTGCTCGTGGAACGCCGCGAGCTTCGCGTCGCGCACGGTGCGGCCTCGCCACGCGGGGATGATCTCGTCGAACAACAGCGCCTTGTCCTCGTCGGTGACCTGGTAGCCGAACGCCTCGAGCTCATCCATGAGGTGCTCGAAGACGAAGGTGAAGTCTCCGCGCTCGGGCGCGATGGGTGGCGCGATGGGGCGCGAGCTGCGGTTGCCCACCAACAGCTCGTCGGCCTCGATGCGAATGGTCGACTTCTTGAAGACGTTCGCCACCACGTGGGCCGCGCGCAGCGCCGGGTGCATGCCCTCGGTGGCGAGGTACGCCTCGGTGCCGTACCGAGCGCGCTCGAAGCAGAGCGCGTGTTGGGCGGACAGCAGCCGCGCCTTGAGGCGCTGGTTGGCCGGGTGGAGCCCCGGCGGAGGGGCGGCGGCCGCAGCCGGGCGCAGGCCTGGGGAGCGGGCCGGGTTGGGGGGGACGGCGCCAGGTGCCGAGGGGGACGGAGACTGCGTGACGGGGGATACGGTCGTTTGCATGGTTACTCCTTGGGGTCGATTTCAGAGAGCAGCAGGCCAACCACCTTGCGGAGGTGACGCTTGCGCGCAGCGAGCGCCGCCGGGGCGAACGGGTCCCGCCCAGTCAATGCGCGCACCACCTCGCCATGGTGGAACCAGATGACCACCATGCCGTAGACGGTCGTGAGCACCTGCACCGCGTCGAAGTCCTTCGGTGCGTGCTTGAAGGACGCGCCGAACCACGCAAGGCCGAGCTGAAACGCTGGCAGGGTGCGCTGCACCACGCGCTCGACGTGTCGGCCGCTCGCCACCTCCCGCTGCACGATACGGGCGAAGGCACGGTGCTCGGCGAGGTAGTCCGTGTACGCGTCAACCAGGGCCTCCGCCTGCTCGAGGAGCGTCCGTCGCCGACCCAGCGTGACCTCCAGCGCCTTGGCCAGCTCCGTGTAGTAGCGATCCAACACCGCCTCGAGCAGGTCGTCCTTGCTGCCGAAGTGGTAGTGGATGAGCGCCTTGTTCACCCCCGACCGCTCGGCAATGTCGCGCGTCGTCGCGATGTCGAAGCCGAACTCGCCGAACAACTGGTCCGCCGCCTGAAGGATTCGTTCACGCGTCTCGTCCGCGTTCATCGGTGTCTCCCTTGTTGGGCATTTGCTTTATCCGCACACCTTGACCGCGCGGTTTAGGCGCTTGGCCAATCAGTGTCAAGGGCCCTGTCGACTGTCGCGAGGACTCGCTCCCATGGCGTCTCGGCCAGGTAGGTCTCGGACACCCAGAAAAACCCGGCGAATCGGTCGAGCGGTGGGCGCGGGCGAAAGAGGGTTGGGCTCATCCAGCGTCTCCTGGTGCGCCAGGAAGGTTGAAGCGGGAAATCGGCCGCGTGAGCTGAACAGCCGTTGAGCCAGCCACGGCTGTGGCATAGAAGGGCATCCTTCGGAGTCCAATGCCGCCCTCAGCCGTACATACCGACCATCTGGGAGCCCCGATGCCTGACGAGGTGTTGACCATCAAGGAGGTCGCGGCGCTGCTCGAGCTTGCCGGGAAGACCGTCTACGCCATGGCGCAGGCTGGACAGATCCCGGCCTTCAAGATCCGCGGACAGCGGCGCATCAAGCGCACCGAGCTAGGCCAGTGGATCGACGCGCAGCAGCGCGGCGGTGAACGCCGTGGAGGCCGTGACGATGGCCGCTGATCACAGCTCCTTCGCGAATCTCATCTGGCAGATCGCCGACCTCCTGCGCGGCCCGTACCGCCCGCCGCAGTACGAGCGCGTCATGCTACCGATGACGGTGCTTCGGCGCTTCGATTGCGTCCTCGCCGAAACGAAGGCCAGGGTCGTTACCGCGTACGACAAATACAAGGGTGGCAAGCTCACGGGCGACGCGCTCGACACCATGCTGAACAAGATCGCCGGCCAGCGCTTCCACAACCATTCGCCGCTCGATTTCGAGAGGCTCAAGGGCGACCCGGACAATATCAACAAGCACCTCGTCAGCTACATCAAGGGCTTCTCAGCGAACGTCCAGCGCATCTTCGAGTACTTCGAGTTCGAATCCGAGATCGAGAAGATGCACGAGGCGAACATCCTCTACCTCGTGGTGAGCAAGTTCGCCGACGTCGACCTGCACCCGGCGAACGTCCGCAACGAGGAAATGGGACGCATCTTCGAGAACCTCATCCGCCGCTTCAACGAGCTCGCGAACGAGACGGCCGGCGACCACTTCACGCCCCGCGAAGTGATCCGCCTCATGGTGAACCTGCTCTTCATCCACGACGACGCGCTGCTCGCCACGGCAGGCACGGTGCGCAAGCTCCTCGACCCGGCATGCGGTACCGGCGGCATGCTGGCCGAGGCGCAGCACTATCTGCGCGAGCACAACGGGGAAGCACGGCTCTACGTCTACGGGCAGGAGTACAACAAGCGCGCCTTCGCCACGGCGGCCTCCGATATGCTCATGAAGGAAGTCAGCCACAACGGTGGCGGCGACAACGTGCGCTTCGGCGACGTCTTCACCGAGGACCAGTTCCCGGCCGAGACCTTCGACTACTTCCTCAGCAACCCGCCCTTCGGCGTGGACTGGAAGAAGCAGCAGAAGGAGATCCAGAAGGAGCACGAGAAGCGCGGCTTCGATGGCCGCTTCGGTGCCGGCCTGCCGCGCGTGAACGACGGGGCGCTCTTGTTCCTGCAGCACATGTGGAGCAAGCGCGAGGACGTAAAGCCGAAGGAGCACAAGGAAGGCTCCAGGCTCGCGATCGTCTTCTCCGGCTCGCCCATGTTCACGGGCGGTGCGGGCGCGGGCGAGAGCGAGATCCGCAGGTGGCTCATCGAGAACGACTGGCTCGAGGCCATCGTCGCGCTGCCGGAGTCGATGTTCTACAACACCGGCATCGGCACCTACGTCTGGGTCATCACCAACCGCAAAGAGAAGCGGCGCCGCGGCAGGGTGCAACTCGTCGATGCGCGCGAGGTGTGGACCGCGGGCGGCAGCGAGGAATCGAAGCGCAGCCTGGGCGACAAGCGGCGGCACATGACGCAAGCGCAGATCGACGAGATCGTGCGGCTGTACGGTCAGTTCGAGGAGGGCCCACGCTCCAGGATCTTCGACAACGCCGACTTCGGCTACACCCGCGTTACCGTGGAGCGCCCGCTTCGCGACGAGAACGGCGAAGTCGTCAAGGGCCGGAACGGCCAGCCCAGGCCCGACAGCAAGCTGCGCGACTTCGAGAACATCCCGCTGAAGGAGGACATCGACGCCTACTTCGCCCGCGAGGTGAAGCCGCACGTGCCCGACGTGTGGATGGATCGCAGCCGTGACAAGGTTGGCTACGAGATCAACTTCAACCGGCACTTTTATGTGTTCACCCCGCCGAGGCCGCTGGCGGAGATCGATGCGGAACTGAAGGCCGCGGAGGACGAGATCCTACGGCTGCTGCGCGAGGTGACGACGTGACCGGTCACCTCGCCTGGATGCAGCAGCTGCCATCAGGCTGGCGCGTCAAACCGCTGCGTGCGGTGTCTAACTACGTCGTGAGCAATGTCGACAAGATCCCGGTTGATGGCGAGCGCTGGGTGCGACTCTGCAACTACTCGGATGTCTACAGCAACGAGTTCATCTCGCCTCGTCTCAACTTCATGGCCTGCACCGCGACCGAGGACGAGACCCGCAAGTTTGGACTACTCGTCGATGACGTGATCATCACGAAAGACTCGGAGTCGTGGGATGATATCGGCATTCCCGCACTGGTCGTCGAAACTGCCGAAGACTTGGTGTGCGGGTACCACCTCGCTCTTTTGCGGCCGTATGACGGGGCAGTCTCTGGTCGTTTTCTCTTTCGTTGTCTTCAGGCGAAGGTCCTACGGCTCCAGATGGAGCTAGCTGCGAACGGCGTCACTCGGTTTGGTCTGCCGAAGTCCGACATTGGCGCGATGCGTGTACCTGTTCCACCGCTCAAGCAGCAACTTGCCATCGCCGACTTCCTCGATCGCGAGACTGCGCGCATCGACGCTCTCGTCGCCGCCGAAGAGCGCCTGCTCGATCTGCTCGCCGAGAAGCGCAAGGCCCTCATCGCCAACGCCGTCACGCGCGGGCTCGACCCGAAGGTGAAGCTGCGCGACTCCGGTGTGCCCTGGCTGGGGGAGATTCCGGCGCATTGGGAGGCGTTGCGCGTTCGTCACCTCATCTTGTCTCTTGATCAGGGGTGGAGCCCCGAAGCTGAGAACCGCGAACCTTCGATCGACGAATGGGGGGTGCTGAAACTAAACGCCGTCTCGCAGGGTGTCTTCGACCCGACGGTGGCGAAAACGTTGCTGGCTCGGATGGACCCGCGCCCGGGCATCGAAGTTCACGCGGGCGACGTCCTCATAACGCGAGCCAATACCCCGTCTCTCGTCGGAGATGCCTGTTTCGTTGCGGAAACGCGACCCAGGCTGATGCTGTGCGACTTGATTTATCGCCTCCGCATTAAGCTTCAATGCGTCGATGGCCGTTTCCTCGTCAACTTTCTCGTGACTGCTGGCCGAATCCACCCTGAGATGGCGGCGCGCGGAACGAGCAACTCCATGGTGAAACTCTCGCAGGAACACATCAAGGACTGGTGGGTTCCGCTCCCGCCGCTCGACGAGCAACACGCCATCGTCGAGTACATCGCACGCGAGACCGCAAAGCTCGATGCCGTGCGGGCCGCGACTGAGCGCACCATCACCCTGCTCAAGGAGCGACGCTCCGCGCTCATCGCGGCGGCGGTAACGGGCCAGATCGACGTGGGGGCGGCGGGATGAGCAGGGCTCGTGTCGCGGTGAAGCCCGCGCTGCTCCAGTGGGCGTGCGAACGCGCACGGCTCGACGAGTACGAGCGCGCGGGACGCTTCCGGAAGCTGGACGCTTGGCTCAGCGGTGAGACGCTGCCAACCTTCAAGCAACTCGAAACATTCGCCAAGGTGACACACGTCCCGTTCGGATACCTGTTCTTGCCTGAACCGCCAGACGAGCCGCTCCCCATCTTCGATTTTCGCGAGCGAAGTCCAGGCCCGCCCTCGGGTGACCTGCTGGACACCATCTACGCCGCCCAACGCCGGCAGGACTGGTTCAAGGAATACGCGACCAGCGAACGCCTCGATGCCATCGAATGGATCGGATCCGCGACCCTGAAGCAGAAGCCATCGGAAGTGGCGGCTCACCTGCGCAAGCGCTTCGCTTTCGAGCCAAGCCAACGCAAGGAGCACGCGAACTGGGAGGCGGCGACTAAAGCGCTCGCGGATCGAGTGCAGGCGCTCGGGGTGCTCGTCTCGGTGAACGGTGTCGTTGGCTCCAACACGCGACGCAGGCTCGACCCCACGGAATTCCGAGGCTTCTCGCTGGTCGACCCGTTAGCGCCCTATGTGTTCGTCAACGGCGCGGACCACAACGCGGCGCATGCCTTCACGCTCTGCCACGAGCTCGCCCACCTCGCGCTCGGACGTCCCGGTCTCTCCAACGAAGACCTCGGCGAGTTTCGACAAGAGCGGGTCGAGGCGTGGTGCGATGCCGTTGCGTCGGAGATCCTCGCGCCCTCGGAGTTCGTCCCGGGGGTTCGCGACGAGAAGGCGGTACAGCGAACCGCCGAAGAACTGACGCGGGAGCTAAGGGTTTCGCCCCTCGTCACGGTGCGTCGAGTGGTCGAGCGGTCGGAGCTACCCGCGAATACTTTCAAGCGCTGCTTCAGCGCCGCTATTGAGGCACTGCCCAAAGCAAGGGGAGGCTCGGGAGGGAACTTTTACGCGACAACACTCAGGCGTGTTGGTCACCGGTTCGCGCGTGACGTCATCGCGAGCACGCTCGAAGGCAACACAACCTTCACCGAGGCTTTCCGACTGCTGGGTGTACGCAATAGCGCCGCATTCCAAGAGCTGTCTCGACGTGTGGGGCTTTCCATATGAGCTGGCTGCTCGATACTAACGTCTTCGTGCAAGCCGGACGGCGAGAGTATGGGCTTGATTTCTGTCCCGCATTCTGGGACTGGCTCATCGAAGCCAATGCGGATGGACGCGTTCACAGCATCGATAAGGTGTTGTCCGAGCTGGTCCCCGGGGATGACATCGCAGAATGGGCCGCTGCCCGGCCCAGCGGTTTTTTTCTTCCGCTCCAGCCATCGGACGTACCCTCGCTCGGGCAAATCGCCGATTGGGCGCGCTCAGGCAGCTTCACGGCCGCCGCAGCTACGGAGTTCCTGAGCATCGCGGATTCGCAGCTCGTGGCAGTCGCTCACGCGCGCAAGCTGATCGTCGTTACGCACGAGATTCCCTCCAATTCGACGCAGCGTATCAAGGTGCCTACAGCGTGCGTGGCACTGGGCGTCACGTACGCGAGCCCATACGAGATGCTTCGGAAGGAGAAGGCTCGCTTCGTCCTCGGGAGCGCGACATGACGGACCAGAGCCCGCGGGAAGGCGAGCTGATCCTCTACCGCACCGCCGACGATGCCGTGCGCGTCGAGGTGCTCTATGAGTCGGAGACCTTCTGGCTCGACCAGCGGCGCATAGCTGAGCTGTTCGGCGTCGACGTCCGCACGGTCAGCTACCATCTCAAGGAGGTCTACGCCTCGGGGGAGCTGAGCCCGGAGGCAACTCTCCGAAAAATTTGGAGAGTTCAACGCGAAGGAAATCGCGAGGTTCGGCGCGAGATCGAGTTCTACAACCTCGACGCGATCATCTCGGTCGGCTACCGCGTCAACAGCGCGCAGGCCACCCGGTTCCGTATCTGGGCGACCCAGACCCTGCGCGAGTTCATCGTCAAGGGCTTCGTCCTCGACGACGAGCGGCTCAAGCTGAACAAGCGCCTCGGCAAGGACTACTTCGACGAGCTGCTCGAGCGGATCCGCGAGATCCGCGCCAGCGAGCGGCGCTTCTACCTGAAGATCACCGACATCTACGAGCAGTGCAGCATCGACTACGACAAGCAGGCCGAGACGACCCAGATCTTCTTCAAGACCGTGCAGAACAAGCTGCACTGGGCCGTCACGGGCAAGACCGCCGCCGAGATCATCGCCGAGCGCGCTGATGCCGGCAAACCCTCGATGGGCCTCACCACCTGGAAGAACGCGCCCAGGGGGAAGATCTTGAAGAGCGACGTCAGCGTCGCGAAAAACTATCTCATCGAGCGCGAAATCAAGGAGCTCGAGCGCATCGTGTCGATGTACCTCGACTACGCCGAGAACCAGGCCGCGCGGCGGATCCCGATGAAGATGGCGGACTGGGCGCTGAAGCTCGACGCCTTCCTCCAGTTCAACGAGTACGAGGTGCTTACGAACGCGGGCAAGGTCTCCGCGGAGGTGGCCAGGCGCCTGGCCGAGGAGCAGTACGGCAAGTTCCGCGTGCGCCAGGACCGTGAGTTCGAGAGCGACTTCGAGGCCGAGGTGAAGCGCATCGAGGGCAAGCGATCGAAGAAGAGCAAGGAGGAGTCGTGACGAGCACGCCAAGGCACTCCGAGGCCGCGTTCGAGACGGTCATCGAACAGCACCTGCTGGGGCATGGCTACGTCGCCGTCCCGCGCGAAGGCTTCGACCGCGAGCGCGCGATCTTCCCCTCCGTGGTCCTCGACTTCATCAAGGACACGCAGCCCAGGGAATGGGCGAAGCTCGAGGCCCTGCACGGGTCGAGGACGGGCGAGCAGATCCTCACCGACCTCTGCAAGTGGATGGATATCAACGGTTCGCTCGTGACGCTGCGCCACGGCTTCAAGTGCTATGGGCGCACACTCTTCGTCGCGTACTTCAAGGCCGCGCATGAGCTGAACCCCGAGCTCGAGGAGCGCTACGCGAAAAACCGCCTCGGCTTCACGCGCCAGCTCCACTTCTCGACCAGGTCGGAGAAGTCTCTCGACGTCACGCTCAGCGTGAACGGCATCCCCATCGCGACGCTCGAACTGAAGAACGCGATGACCGGGCAGACCGCGGAGGACGCTCGGCGGCAGTACATAAAGGACCGCGACCCGCGCGAGCCCATCTTCGAGTTCAAGAAGCGCTCGCTCGTGCACTTTGCCGTTGACACCGACACGGTGCTCATGACGACGCGCCTCGCGGGCAGCGCCACCCATTTTTTGCCTTTCAACAAGGGCGACGGCGGTGGGGCGGGCAACCCTCCCGACCCGAAAAGCCGGAGCTACCGCACCGCCTATCTCTGGGAAGAGGTGCTCGCCCGGGACAGCCTGCTCGACCTCCTGGCGCGCTTTCTTCATCTGCAGGTCGACGAAAAGCGTGACGACCAGGGCCGCAAGGTGAAGACCGAGCAGTTGGTCTTCCCGCGCTATCACCAGCTCGAGGCGGTGCGCTTGCTCGTGGAGGCGGCGCGCACGGAAGGCTCGGGGCACAACTACCTCGTCGAACACTCGGCCGGCAGCGGTAAGAGCAACACGATCGCCTGGCTCACGCACCGGCTCGCCTCGCTGCACGACGATCAAAACCAGCGCGTCTTCGACAGCGTCATCGTCGTCACCGACCGCGTGGTGCTCGACCAGCAACTTCAGGACAACATCTACCAGTTCGAGCACAAGCGCGGCGTCGTGCAGAAGATCGACGAGAGCTCGCGCCAGCTCGCCGAGGCGCTCGAAAGCGCCGTGCCGATCATCATCACGACGCTGCAGAAGTTCCCGTTCGTGTCACGGCACTTGCTCAAGATGGCCGAGGAGCGTGAGGAGGTCGGCACGGGGACGCTCCAGACCCGGCGCTGCGCGGTCGTCATCGACGAGGCGCATAGCTCGCAGGGCGGCGAGACTGCCACGGACCTGAAAGAGGTGCTCGGTGGCGAGGCGCTCCGCGAGGAAGCGCAGAAGCGGGCTGCCGAGGAAGGGCGCGAAGACCTCGAGGAGCTGTACCGCAGCATGGCCAAGCGCGGGCGGCAGGCGAACCTGAGCTTCTTCGCCTTCACGGCCACGCCCAAGCACAAGACCTTCGCCGTCTTCGGGCGCAGGGGGGAACCAGCCCACCGCTACACGATGCGGCAGGCGATCGAGGAGGGCTTCATCCTCGACGTGCTCAAGAACTACACGACGTACGCAACCTACTTTCGGCTCCTGAAGTCGTGTGAGGACGATCCGAACGTCGAGCGCAAGAAAGCGGCTCGCGCGCTGGCCCGCTTCCTCAAGCTCCATCCGCACAACATCGCCCAGAAGACGGAGGTGATGGTCGAGCACTTTCACTCCGTCACCCGCCACAAGATCGGTGGGCGTGCAAAAGCGATGGTGGTGACCGGCTCACGGCTCGAAGCGGTCCGCTACAAGCAGAGCTTCGACAAGTACATCCAGGAGAAGGGCTATCCAATCAAGTCGCTGGTCGCCTTCTCGGGCACGGTGGTCGACGATAAGGTTCCTGACGTGTCCTACACCGAACAGGGCATGAATCGGGGGATCCGCGAGAAGGAGCTCCCGGAGAAGTTCGCCACGCATGAATACCAGGTTTTGCTCGTGGCCGAGAAGTACCAGACCGGCTTCGATCAGCCGCTCCTCCACACGATGTACGTGGACAAGCGGCTCGCCGGCATTCAGGCGGTGCAGACGCTCTCGCGGCTCAACCGCATCCATCCGCTCAAGGAAGACACGTTCGTCCTCGACTTCGTCAACGACCGCGAAGAGATCCGAGAGGCCTTCAAGACGTACTATGAAGGCGCGGAGATGGGTGAGGAGGTTGATCCTGCCCGTCTGTACGCCATCAAGAGCGAGCTCGATGCGACGGGGATCTACTTGAACGAGGATGTGGAGCGCTTTTCCGAGATCTACTTCAAGCCCAGGCAGAAGCAGAGCGCCTTCGACCATCAGGCGATGAACGCGGCGCTCGACCCCGCCGTATCTCGCTTCAAGGCGCGCTACGAAGACAGTCCGGACGAGGCCGAGTTCTGGCGCGGGAAGTTCCAGGCGTTCCAGAACCTGTACGGGTTCCTCAGCCAGGTGATCCCCTACCAGGACTCGGACCTCGAACGCCTCTACGTGTTCCTCCGTCATCTCCTGACGAAGCTCCCGCGCCGTGCCAGCGGTGCGGCCTACTACTTCGACGACGAGGTCAGGCTCGAGTACTACCGCCTGCAGAAGATCAGCGAGGGGTCCATCGCGCTCAAGGACGGCGAGGCGCCCAAGCTCGATGGACCGGCTGAGGTGGGAAGCGGCGTGCTGCGCGAGCAGGCGATGCCGCTGTCGCAGCTCATCGACATCGTGAACGAACGCTTCGGAACTGACTTCAACCAGGCCGATCAACTCTTCTTCGATCAAATTGTCGAGGCTGCCATGGGCGACGACGGCCTGCGCCGTGCGGCGGCGGTGAACCCGGGCGACAAGTTTGAGCTGCTCTTCAAGAGCGTGCTCGAGCGGCTCTTCGTCGATCGCATGGACCAGAACGAGGACATCTTCGTTCGCTTCATGAACGACGCGCCGTTCCAGAAGGTGGTGACCTCGTGGATGGCCGAGGAGGCGTATCGCCGCCTGCGCTCCAAGGATGACTCACCGCAGACTGCGGTCCCGCCGAAGCTACGACTGGTCGAAGGGTCAGCGAAGGACCGGTACGTGAAGTGTGTGCCGCTCGTGCCACTCAAGGCGGCAGCGGGTGCGTTCAGCAATCCCCAACACGTCGCCGACGATAACTTCGAGTGGGTAGAGGTGAACAGCAAGCAGCGGCTACGGCCGGGTATGTTCGTCGCGCAGGTTGTTGGCCGTTCGATGGAGCCCGACATCGAAGACGGCTCGTACTGCCTCTTCGCGGCTCCGGTCACGGGTTCGCGCCAGGGACGCACTGTGCTCGTCCAGCTTCGCGATGCCACCGACCCCGAGACCGGGCACCGCTATACCGTGAAGCGCTACGAGAGCGAGAAGGCCCGCGCTGGCGACTCGTGGCGGCACGCGAAGATCACGCTGAAGCCGACCAACCCGGCCTACGCGCCCATCGTGCTCGAGGGCGTGGAGGAGGACGCGGTCCAGGTGATCGCTGAGATCGTCGATGTGCTGGGCACCGACGCGCCGGAGCGGTCGTAAAAAGGCGCGAAGCCCGGGTTCAAGTAGAAGAAGAAACGAGCGCGTATGCGCGGGGTATGCGTGCGCATTTTGAAATGCGCGACTTATACGCCAGTCCTCCGCGGCGTGTCTTTATCCGAATGCCTGGTCGACTTTGCTGACTCTTTTCAGGCGCTGGGCGGACCGGGAGTACCATCTGTCCTGAGGTTCGATCAGGATGCACCCAACCGCGACGTCGGAGCCGGGCACGGCCTTCGCCGGTAGTACGTCGATCGCAATACACCGAAAACAACTGATATTCAGCCATGGTATTCTAAGTGCTGGAAATATCAGTGGCTTTGCGAACCTGTTTGTGTGGATGTCCCTCTACGGCCTATTGGCCCTGGACGGCAAGGTGTTCGACACGAACCGCTTTCCCCAGCGACCGGCCTATCCCAACTGTCGCTGCACGAGTGTGGTCGCATGGTCCCTGGCGATCTGCGGAGGAGAGCTGGGGACCAAAGCCGCGGCTGAACTCGCCGCGTGCATCATCCCGCCCCAGAGCATCGAAGAGCAGGCGAAGGCCAAGGCGGCGGAAGACGCAAAGCTCAAGGCAGCCTTCGAGGGCGGACAGATCGCCGACCTGAACACTTTGAGCGTGAAGCAACTCCAGACCCTGGCCAAGCAGAACGGCGTCTCCATCGCCCGGACCAAAGCCGACTTCATCCATCTGCTCGACGCGGCGGAGCCGGGCGTGGACCACTCCATCCTCGCCGGAGCCGCGCTCGACGCCAAGCTCAAACAACACAAGATCGGCCTGCTCCGCACCAAGGACGACCTGATCCAACTCCTGGCGCAGAAACAGGCGGCCCTCAAGCAGGCGCAGCAACTGGCGGACCAGCTCAAGAAGATTCCGCCGAGCGGCGGGCTGCATGACCTCACCGTGGTCGAGCTGCAGGAGATGGCCAAGGCCAAGGGCGTCTCCCTCAACATGACCAAGCAGGACGTCATCGACCTGCTCGACGAGTTGGAACCCGGCGTCGCTCACAAGGCGCTCCAAGGCGCGACCCTGATCGACGCCAGGAAGAAGCACCACATCGGCCCGCTCAAGAACAAGCAGCAGCTTGTCAAGGCGCTGGAAAAGGCGGCCGGTGAGGAACTGGCGGAAAAGGTCAAAAAGGAAGCTCTCGAAGCAGCCGAGAAGTAAAAAGTGAAGGCACGTTACGTTCAAGCTAAGGGGCGCTGCGCAGCTTTATCGCGCAGCGTCCCGCTTGAGCTTGTTGTTAGGTGCTTACCTGCGCTCCCAGCCGCGGCCGAAATTGTCACCGGTTCCCCGGGAGCCTCCGCGCCCATCTGATTCCCACCCACTACCAAAATTATCACCAGTGCCACGAACGCCGCCCCTTCCATCCGACTCCCAGCCACGGCCGAAATTATCTCCAGTTCCTCTGTATCCACCGCGGCCATCAGATTCCCATCCCTTTCCAAAGTTATCTCCGGTTCCGCGGTATCCACCTCTGCCGTCGGATTCCCAGCCTTTCCCAAAATTGTCGCCGGTTCCCCTGTATCCGCTCCTACCGTCGGATTCCCAACCACTGCCAAAATTGTCCCCGGTGCCTTGCAGCCCGCCCGCAACCGCGGCTGACATCAGACTACTACCGAGTACAACCACCGAAAGAACTGCTTTCAAATACTGTTTCATGGCATTTCTCCTGGCCCTGTTATCGTGGAGTAGGTGTCGGGCGATTAGCACCTAACGCCTGAATTAAGTCGCGCCGCGAAGCGGCGTCGGCTTGAATGAATTGTTAGGCCGTACTGCCACCAACCAAAACTTTCACAATTTATGGCGCACGCTTGGACGCCACCTCATCCTTGTACACCTTCCCGTCCTTCATGATCATAAGGAAGTTCTTCTCCGGGTCTTCGATGAGCTTGATATCGGTCAGTGGGTCGCCATCCACGAGCAACAAGTCGGCCAGGGCGCCTTCCTCGACGACACCAAGCTTACCTGGGTACGGATTGCGCGGGCCGGACATTGCAAGCAACTCGGCGTTCATGGAAGTGGCGATTTGTAGGACCTCGGTGGGGGTATACCAGCGGGTGAGCTTGGTGAGTTGCGAACCCTGCCGAGCGGCAATCTTGGCGTCGAAGAGCGAATCCGTGCCGAAAGCGGTCTTCAGTTTGTACTTCTTGGCCAGGGCATACGCATTGTCGGTTCCCTGTATCATCTGCAACTGCTTGAGTCGATTGGCCGAGTCGGCGGGCCACGGAGTGGCATCCTCGTCGTCCAGAAAGGGCTGGAGGCTGAGCCAGATGCCCTTTTCCGCCATGAGATTGGCGGTCGCTTCATCAATCAGTTGCCCATGATCGATGCACTTGACGCCAGCCGCAATCGCGGTGCGAATCGCTTTGGGAGTGTAGGCATGCACGGTAACATAGGTACCCCAGTTGTCGGCCGCTTCCACCGCCGCGCGGAACTCCGCTTCAGTGTATTGCGCCACGTCCAGCGGATCATAGTGAGAGGAAACACCTCCGCCGGCCATGAGTTTGATCTGGGACGCACCTTTCATGAGTTGTTCGCGGACGCGCAGGCGAACTTCGTCGGGGCTGTCGGCGATGGCGGTACCCCCTATGCGCTCCGCATAACTGAGTGGCGCACTTGGGTCTTTGGGAAGCTCGTTGAGCATCCGGAAGTCGCCGTGTCCGCCCGTTTGTGAAATGAACGCACCGCTGGGGTAGATGCGCGGGCCGACGCTGACACCTGCATCCACGGCCTGCTTGATGCCAAATGTCGGGCCACCCAGGTCTCGTACCGTGGTAAAGCCGCGAAGGAGCGTCGCGGTCGCCTCATTGCCCGCGACCAGATAGAGGTATCCGATATCGCCGAACAAGGCCGCCTGCTGGGGAATGCCCTCGAACGCGATATGGACGTGAGCATCAATCAAACCCGGCATGAGCGTGCGTCCACTGCCCTGAATGACGCGTGCATCAGCACGGAGATCGGCGGGGATCGGTGCGGTCGAAATCCGCGCGATCTTGTTGCCTCGCACCAGCACGTTAGATGGAGCGGAGAGCGCACTACCCTTGCCATCGAAGATACGAACATTCTCGATCAGAACGGCATTGGGTGGTACCGCTTGGGCATGCGCCACGCTTGCCAACAGCGAAGCGGCCGCGAGGCATGCCGTCGCGAGTTTTTGGGATATACGTTGCATGAAACCTCCAAGTTTCCGGTGTGGTTGATGTCTAAGCGGTGATGGGTACTGCATGAGGCTTTCTGTGCGGCCTAACAATGTTTATATGGTTTCTTCATAACACCTTTGGGGCGCGACATCGCGGTATAACACCCTGCCTGTAATTCTCTCGTAACACCTGCATTTACAGAAGATCAGGCCATGTTCTGCACTGAACACGGGAGGATATATTGTTTCGATATAAGAATAAGACACCTTGGCTCCTCCGCTACAAATCGTCCACCGGACTTTTGGCGCCCTTGCCGCCCCGGTTCAGGACATGGGTGTAAATCATCGTAGTCTTGACGTCCTTGTGACCGAGAAGTTCCTGAACTGTCCTGATGTCGTAGCCCGATTCCAGGAGTTGCGTGGCGAAGGAATGACGGAATGTGTGGCTGGTGGCCCGTTTGGCCAAGCCGACCCTTTTCACTGCGCCGTTGACCGCCTTCTGGATGATGGATTCGTGAACGTGATGGCGTCCCTCTTCGCCCGTCTCTGGGTTTTTCCAGCGGTTCTCCTGCGGAAAGATCCGTTGCCAGCGCCACTCCCTGGGAGCGTTGGGGTATTTACGGTCGAGGGCGTCTGGCAGGAGAACGCGACCCCAACCGTCGGCCAGGTCGCGCTCGTGGATTGCTTTGACGGTTTTGAGGTGCTGTTGCAGCGGGGCTTTGAGCGACTCGGGCAGCATAGTGATACGGTCTTTCGCCCCCTTGCCGTCGCGGACGAGGATTTCATTTCTGGAGAAATCGATGTCCTGCACGCGCAGACGCAAACATTCCATCAGTCGCAGTCCCGCGCCGTACATCAGCGAGGCCATGAGCCACTTATCGCCGGTCAGGTTCGTCAGCACGGCTTTCACTTCATCGCGGGTCATGGCCACAGGCAGGCGTTTGGGTTTGCGGGCGCGGATGATTTCGCCCAGGTCGCCCACTTCACGACCGAGGACGTGACGATAAAGGAAAAGCAGCGCGGAAAGCGCCTGGTTCTGAGTGGAGACGCTTACCTTTTCCTTCGTAGCCAGATGCGTCAGGAAGGCGTTGATCTCCGGCTCGGCCATTTCGGCGGGGTGGCGGATGTTGTGAAAGTGGATGTAGCGTCTGACCCAATGGCAATAGGTCTGCTCCGTACGCGGACTGTAATGGCGCGACCTCAAGGATTCGCGCAACTGGTCAAGCAGCTTGGGTCGGCGGGCGCAACCCACCTGCCTATCCCCAAGGGATGGAAGGGATTCATTCCCTCTCACTGGAGAATCCGTGAGGCTTGCGTGAACACCTGAAGCCATCATCTGCGCTCCTCGCGGGAAGCCAGTTTGCCGGACTTGAGCCACTTATCGAGTTCCTTCGCATCGAACCGCCATTGCCGCCCGACCTTGTGCGTCGGCAGTTTGCCTTCCTGGGCCAGCTTATAGACGGTCGATCTACCCATCTTCAGGTATTCCGCCACTTCAATGACTGTCAGCCACTTGGTCTGCAGCATTCACCGTTTCAAGCACGTCCACTCGTCCGTCGAGTAATGTCGAGTAATGGCGAGTAACGTCGAGTAACGTCGAGTGACGTGCTGCAAGCAGGGTGGCTTTGTCATGCCCCAAATTTAATTTTTTTACAGCCCCCGAGGTGATCCCCCCCTCCGACACTTTTCGACAGTCTCCGGTAGGTATCCAAGCGACAGGGCTCTCGGCCTGATTTCGGGATTCGCTCCGAACGCGGACCGTCCGCCCACCGGCATCAACCGGATTTGTCGCGACATGACCGGAGAACCGAATGGAGCTTTTCGCAACCGACCGTGAACGGCTGGCGTTCCTCCTCGAAACGGACGCCGCCCTGGACCTGGACTTCGAGGCGCTCGAGGCCCAGGCCGAGGCGGCGTCGCCGGAAGAGCGGTCTAAATACAGCACCAACTACATCGGCTCGAAGCAGAAGCTGGTCGACTGGATATGGAAACACACTCCGGAGGGGGTGGAATCCGCTGCCGGCGCCTTCTCTGGTTCGGCGGTCGTGGCCTACATGTACAAGACCAAGGGCCTGCGGGTCCTGGCCAACGACCGGCTGCGCTACTGCCATCACGCGGCCCGGGCGATCATCGAGAACGACAAGGTGCGTCTCTCCGATGAGGACCTGGAGGCGCTGCTCGCGGACAACGCGAAGGCCGGAACCTTCGTCCGGGACAACTTCAAGGGCATCTTCTTCGCCAAGGGCGTCCACGGCCTGATCGATACGATCCGGTCGAACATCGACAAACTCTCGGGTTTCAAGAAAGACATCGCTCTTTTCGCCCTGGGCAAGACCTGCATGTCCGGCAAGGGCGGGTTCGGGCATTTCTCGTCGTCGACCCGCTACGGCAAGCGCGAGGACACCCCGGAGGAATTCAAGGAGCGGCTGCGCAAGAACGTGGCCCGCATCAACGCCCTCGTTTTCGACAACGGCAAGGAGTGCAAGGCATCCCGCAAGGACATCAACGACTTTCTGCCGGAGGCCAAGGCCGACCTGGCCTATTTCGATCCGCCCTACGCCACGGAGTTCTCGACCACCAACTACGAAAAATCCTACCACTTCGTGGAAGGGCTGATGACGTATTGGGAGGGGCTCACCCTCGTCGAGGACTCCAAGACCAAGCACTACGAGACTGACCATAAGACCGTTACCCGCGCCAACGCCGCGGAGTTCTTCGAGTCTTTCCTCGGTAACGCCAAGCATATCCCGCACTGGCTGATTTCATACCGCGACCACGCCTATCCGAACGAATCGGAGATGCGGCGGACCATTGCCTCCCTGGGACGGGATTCGTCGATGCGCTCCCACGATCACCATTACGCCATCACATCCCGGCACGGCGAGGCGTCCCACGCCAAGGAACGTCTGTTCATTTGCCGCAGAGCCGAGGGCGCGGAGCGGTCCGCCAAGGAGTCCGCAGAGGACAGCCTGCGGGCAGAAGCCGTCTGGGAGGAAACCGAGAATGAGGTTCGCTTCCGCGTCCGGAACCCGGACGAGTTCGAACCCGACAGCTTCCGCCGCAAGCCCCTGGAGGGCGTCGACGGCGTTGCGATCATCATCGGACGCTTGAAAAAGGAGTTCGTGCCCGAGGGCGGCAATTCGCGCTCCATGGTGCTGCAGGCCTACAGGTTTGTCCGCAAGACGGAGAAGACCCCGGACGGCTGGACCATGGAAAAAGCCAAGGAGTGGATCGAAAAGCACGAAGCTGGACGGGCCGTCGATGCCGCCCTGCGAGTGGAGGAAAATCTGATCGCTCTGGCGGATGCGCCGCTGGGCGAATCGCTGGACCTTTTGAGTTGCCAGGCCGGGAAAGCGGAATCGGTCCGTGTCACCGGTTTCATGGGCAGCAAATACTTGATGCCCGGTTGGATCGAAAGCCATGTCCCCAAGGACGCGGAGAGCATCCTCGATGCTTTTTCAGGCGGGGCCAACGTCGCCTATCACTTCAAACGCAAAGGGCTGAAAGTCATCGCCAACGACCTCCTGCGGTATCCCCACCATCTGGCGCGGGCCCTGGTGGAGAACTCCAGCGAGACTCTGAGCGACGAGGACGTGGATCGAATCCTCGCCCCCAATGCGGACGCGGGCACGTTTATCGTCGATCACCTCTACGGCTACTACTACACTGCGCGTTTCGCTCAATCTGAACGCTCGTTTCGGGATGCTGAACGGGCGAGTGGAAGCGTTGCTCGAACGTCGAAAGCCTGCACCAGGGCATCGAAAACCACACGCCCGAGGAGCGCTCGAAGGACACTCTGCTGGCGGACGTCATCGACCTCGACGCCGCGAGGCGGCGGAAGCTGCAGCACCGCGGGGTGCGCGCACCGCCCCGCTGCCAGTGGCTACGCGCGAACGCATTGATGTTGCTGGGATTCTCCTCGTTCGTGGCCCCATTCCGGAACTGCCCGCGTCGTCACGTCTGGAACCAACCCGCGCCGCAGGAATGACGCTGTCACCACAATCCGCCAGTCGCCCCAGTTTGGAGAACATCAAATAACTGATATTCAGCTCCGGTATTCTAAGTGCTGGAAATACCGGTGATTTTACAATCCTGCTTGTGTGGATGTCTTACAACTTTCCGCCAGCGGATAGCCGCTTGTACTGTCGGTCTGACAGAAGCACGGGCGGGCGCGTCTTCACGGGTTCGCGGAGGCCACCTGCGACTTCGCTTTCTGCGCCTTGGACTTCGGTGTGATCGCCTGCGCCGAGGCGGGTCTGTTGAGCAAGCCCGACTTCAGATCGATCACATATCCCGCGTTGCGAAGCGCGATGAGGACGTCCCCGAGATGGAGGTGCTCAACAGCCTCGTGCCGACGGAGCGCTTCTCGTACCGTTGCGGCGTACACATAGCTCGGGTTCTTCGCCTTGTCCTCAGGAAGACCGCGCAGAGCGGCCTCGAGCAACTCACTTGGGTTCCCTTGCACCGACACGCCGACCGACTTCGCCGCCTTGGCGTCGATAGGCTTCTGAACGGTCAGTACGAGGTCTACGGTAACGACCCCCTCGGAGCCGGAGTTCAGCCCTTTCACGGAACGCTGGCCCTTGTCGAGAATCGCCACGTGGATCGGCACGGCTCCGAATCCGGCGTCTCGGAGAGCACGCTGGGCGAGACTCCAGATGGCGCCGTTGCTGTTGCCGAATACGACGGACATGTGGGCGCCAGGCTTGAGGACCCGAAACGCCTCCTCAAAGGCTCCTCGAAGCAATGCCTCGTACCGCTCGGCTGCACCGTTCTTCTTCTTGCCGGTGGTGTACATGACGGCTTCCCGGGCGTCTGCGGTGGAAGTCCCAAGCCACGCTTCCTGGAAGAGGTTCATGTCGCTGTAGAAGATGTTGCTGCCGAACGGTGGATCGGTGAACACGTAATCCACCGACGCATCAGCTAGGTGTTCAAGCGCATCGGCTGATGCGATCGAGTAGTTGACGTTACTCGCGACCTCCTTTGCGAAGAGCGGCATGGCGCGGAAGATCTCCTCGTCGCTCCTTACTGCAGCCTCCACCTTCCTGTTGAACAACTCGAAGACATTCCATTCGAAGTAGACGGGTGCGATGTAGTAGGTCTGGTTCTGCGCGTTGAGCGGACGCAGCGGACCCCACTGGTAGCGACGAGAAGCACGCGGCAGGATGGCTGTGAAGGCGAAGCGCAGCTTCCTTTGGATGCGCTTGTCCTCGACGCGATCGATGGCGCGCCAGAGTTCCAGGAGTGCGATGGCATTTCGAGGAGAGAAGAACCTCTTCGTCTCGGTGAGATCATGCTTCCCGAGCGCAGAGCGTCCGTACATCTCCCTCGTGGTGTCGATCTCGAGGTTGGGAACCGCGGCCTGCCTCTTGTCGCGCCTCGCACGTTCAATGGTCGTCAGATCCTGGTCGGTCGGCGGTTGCTCGACCTGCTTGCCGTTCACGCCGTCGACCACAATCTGGACTGGCACATCTTCACCGCGTGGCCAGGAACGTCGCACGAAGATCTCACCGCACTCGGGGCATGCCTTGGGCTGCTCCTTCCCGTCGTCCCCGAGATGCTTGAAGTAGACGAGGTTGAACTTGCACCTGGGGCACACGTAGGTGAACGACCAGACGGTCCTCACCATCTCGACGCTGGCGCCATCCTCTGCGCGCACCGTCCGATAGAAGTCACCGATCGCCTTGCGTGCCACCGAGGCAACCGCCTTGGCTGCCTCGCGCAGTTGGGCAGGACCTACCTCGGTGAGATAGCCGAGAGCGATGTGTTGTCCCAGAACAGAGATGTCGGACAGGTGCGCGCGCCGTCCATGCATGGCTGCCGCGATTCCGGTCATCCCCGAGCCAGCGAAAACGTCGACGACCAGGTCACCTGGCTTGGTGAATTCGTCGATGAAAGGCAGGATGGCCGCGACCGGCACCTTCGTCAGGTACGCGTGGCAGTTGTAGATCGGGTCGGTTCGCGGCGCCGCGATTACGTCCGGGATGCTGCAGGGACCTTTTGCCTTTGAATTCGCCATACTTCGGACCTCCTCACTCATGTCGCAGCGCCAGATGCGTGACTTATAGTCTGTAGACGCAAAGTCGTCAAGCCTCTACTCTCGTCCCCGGATATCGACCGAGGGACGCGAAGAGTTGCCAACTGACCCAAAGACCGTTTTCGCCCGCAACGTCAAACGGCTACGTACTGCGGCGGGGCTCTCCCAGGAGGAGCTTGCCGCCCGGGCGGGGCTCCATCGGACCTACATCAGCTCCGTGGAGCGCGGTCAGCGCAACATCTCGCTCGAGAACATCTGCGCCTTGGCGTCCGCCCTCGGTTCCGACCCGCGCGACCTGTTGGCGCCGGACACCGACCAGGTGAGTACCTGAATGGGCTTCAAGACGGACACCAGCTTCCTGAAATTCCTGACGATGGGCGCCATAGGTGTCCGCAGCACCTTGAAGGTGATGACCGATGCTGGGTTCCAGCCCATCGAGTTGGAGCGCTATTGCGCATCGAACAAGATCTGGTCGACGAAGGTGAAGCGGCTTCGGTTGCCCGACATCTTGTGCGTGCGCACGGGGGTCAGAATCGAGGTCCGCGCAAAGTCCGACCTCAAGGTCCGGATGAGCGATGCACCGGACAATCCAGATCGACGCTGGGATGTTGGCCTACGCGATGATGACCTCGTCGCCTTCATTGCGTGCGCGGCGGACAATGGCAACGTGACCGTCGTTGGGCCTCCGGTGTTCTTCACGGTGGCGGACCTTCGCGCATCGGTCGAGTCCACGAAGCTCGGACATCCGAAGTCCGCCTCAGAAGGCGCCGAGCGGGACCGCGAGTGGCCTTCCACTGTGCCCTCGGATAGCGGCGAGGTACTGTCCGTGAGCGACGGCAAGATCTGCACCGCCCTGGCCTCCGGACGTCGGCAGTCGTATCAGCTCAAGGAGAAGCGCCCATACGTCGTCGCGGGTGACAAGTTCATCGGCGGCGCCAGCATCATTGCAGGTACGGTCCGCCGCCTTGCTCCCGTGGATCAGCTTCGTTCTCGAAAGTGGGACTGCCGGAAAGCGCTCGCCGCGGACGACCCCGTCGATCGCTACGCTGCAGCGAAGGCGGTGCCGCACACGGCCGACACCAAGTCATGGGGAGAGGACGCACTGGCGCGAGCGCTGAAGAAGGAGTCGGAGGCCAGAGTTTCGTTGGAGCTGGCTGCTTCCGCCGCGCGTCTTGGAGTGACCTTCGGCATGGAGGGTATCTCCCAGACGATCTGGAATCACGAACGCGCCGATCTCCGAATGGAGGGCGTGCTGATCCTGTCCGAGCTGGCGACTGGCGTTGCAACGAAGGAGCTCGTCCGCGTGGCGAAGGGAGCGGACTTCAAGGGCAACGAGATCCGACAGGCTGCGGTCTGGGGGCTCGGAAAGGCAGGTTCACGGTCCTACCGAAACCTCGTCGAGTTCATCGCTGATGACGACGAGGGCGTCGCGCTACACGCAATCGGAGCCTTCGGGTCCGACACCCCTGCCGACGTGATTGATTCGCTCGTCGCGTTGCTTGCTGGTGGTGATACACGCTCGCGCCCGGCTGCCTCTGCTGCGCTCAAGACGATCAACTCCGACAGAGCGATTGAAGCGGTGATCCGAGCAGCCAAGCAGACCAGTGGCGATCAGACGTGGGTGTTGGCAACCCTCGGCCGGTTCCCATCGACCCGTGTGCGGGCGCTACTTGCGGGTGATCGGTTGCTCGACAAAGTGGCTCCTCTCCTCGCTCTCGGGCCCGAGGAGAACTGGCTGGCCAACCCCACGGTGGCGAATGACCTCGACTTTTTGCTCATGCAGCACCTGTAGAAAGGCCATGTGGCGCTGGTGCTGTGGCCGACGGAGATTGGATGAAGGACGGGGCCACCAAGGCAAACAAGGGCAAGACGCCGCACGCGGCGTCGGTGTCCCCTGCGACTGACCGGCGCGCTTTGCACTCGAGATGACGTGCAAAGGAACCGACTCGGATGTCGCAGGTGCCACGCGGTGGGCCCAATCGGGGAGTGGACCGCTTCGGCCTTGTCGTGGGGCACGAGGGATCTGGCGTGCGCTCGCGGCGTGCCCGTAGCGGGCCAGAGACCGAGCTCGTGCAGCAGTTCCTTCTTGACTGGCCGTTGAACGCGCCAGGGTGCTGTCGGATCACGGTCCTCCAGGAGCCAAGGCTTCTGTCCGGATTCCCCGACCTCGTAGTCGTACTTTGGCACGAGCCAACCGCCATGCGGTGGGACGCTGCGCGTGCGCGGCTCTCGGGTGACGATTTTCGGCTGATCCACATCCTCGCAACCTTGGGCCCACAGCCCGAGGAGCGTCTTGCGCAGCTCTTTCACCACCACCGAGTTGGGGGGCGAGCACTCGAGCAGTTGGAGGTTCTTGGACTCGTGTCGAAGCGTCGGGGCAGATGGCGAGCCACTGCGCTTCGGGAGACGTTCGCTGTTCGACGAATCATCGCGTTCGAGGCCAAGGTGTCTGACTGGTGTAGCGCCATCGAGCAGGCCTCCCTCAACAGGTGGTTCACCTCCGAGTCCTACGTCCTCCTGCCTCGCGCTTCTCGAGCCAGCGCTCCTCGATCGCATCTGCAAGCGCATCGGCGAGCTGACCGTGAACGTGCAGGTGGTGCCCGAGCTGAAGCGCCACGAGAACGGTGGCGAGTACATCGCGCTCGCCATCCCGCGTGCGACGGGCATCGCCTCGACGAGCGATGGCCGCTACTTCCTCCGTGTCGGCGACACCTGCCAACCCATCGTCGGCGACGACGTGATGCGCCTCGCGAACGAACGCCCGGCCACGCCATGGGAGGAGATGACCTCGCTGCGCGTTCCGAGGGCAGACGCCGACGCCGCGAAGGTCGAGCACCTCTGCGCGGGGCTCCGTGCGTCGGACCGCGTGAAGCCGTCAGTGAAGGAAAAGACCGACGACGAGCTACTCACGCACTATGGGCTCGCGAAGGGTGACATGTTAACGAACCTCGGCATCCTGCTCGTCGGCGACCGAGACGCTCGTGCGAGCCTCGGGAGCGCACCGATCGTGCAGGCCATCAAGTATGACGAGCGCGAGGTGAAGGTCGCGAAGTGGAGCTGGGACGACCACACGCAGTCGCCCATCGAGCTGATCGACGCCATCTGGTCTGAGGTGACCGACTTCCGCGAGAGCTACGAGCTTCCCGACGGCATGTTGCGCACGAAGCTGCCTGCCTACGACGAACTCGTCGTCCGCGAGCTGCTCGTCAACGCGTTCGTCCACCGTCCGTACACGCAGCGGGGAGACATCTACCTGAACCTGCACCCGGACCGCCTCGAGGTTGTAAACCCGGGCCGGCTCCCGATCGGCGTCACGCCGCAAAACATCCTCCACGAGAGCCGCCGGCGAAACGACGGGCTTGCGCACATCTTCCACGACCTCAAGCTGATGGAACGAGAGGGCAGCGGCATCGACCTGCTCTTCGAGCGCCTGCTGGCGACGGGACGCAAGGCGCCAACCATCCGCGAGGGGACCGACTCCGTTCACGTCACGATCCCGCGCCGCGTGGTGCAGCCCGGCGTCATCAAGCTGCTCGTCGAGGCCGACAAGCGCTACCAGCTTACCCAGCGCGAGCGCATCACGTTTGCGCTGGTCGCGCAGACCGAGAGCGTCTCGGCAGCCGATCTCGCCGAGGAACTCGAGCTGGCGGACACAAACGCGCTGCGCCCCTGGCTTGGACGGCTCCTCGACTGGGGGCTCATCGAGCAGACCGGCCGCACGAGCGCCACACGGTACTTCGTGCCACCCGCGCTCCTCCGCGAGGCCGGGCTCGACGCGCTCACGACGCTCAAACGGGTCCAGCCGCACCGGCTCCGTGCGCTCATTCTGGAGGATCTGGAGCGCTTCCCTGGCTCGTCGAAGAGCGACATCTGGCGGCGGGTGGGCCCGAGATCCCCGAGCGGACCTTCCGGCGCGCGCTCGAGGAGCTCGTCACGACGGGCCGGATCGTGGCGACCGGAGAGACACGGGCCCGCAGGTTCAGCCTCAAGCCCGGCGTTTCTGGCCAAGGTGGCGACGATGGCCAATAAGCCGGGCCGGAGAAGCCCGCAACCATGCGTATTTCGATGTTTCGATTCTGGCCACGTCTGGGCGCTGGCCAGAATCCGTGGCCAGAAAGGCGGCCCAGCCACTTCGCCCCGAGTCCCTACGGATTCCCTATCAAAACCTATCAGGAGGAAGATCCCGAAAAACCCTGATCAAAAGAACTGCCCAGCAATTCTGATCGCCCGTTCAGCATCCCGAAACGTGCGTTCAGATAGAGCGAAACGCGCAAGCAGGCACGCAGCGGGCGCCCCGGCGAAAGGAGAAATGAGCGGGTTATGCGTGCGCATTTTGAAATGCGCGACTTATGCGCCAGTCCTCCGCGGCATGTCTTCATCCGAATGCCTTGTCGAGTTTGCTGGCTCTTTTCAGGCGCTGGGCGGACTGGGAGTGGCACCTGTCCTGAGGTCCATTCAGAATGCACCCAACCGCGACGTCGGAGCCGGGCACGGCCTTGGCCGGTAGTACGTCGATCGCAACACACCGAAAACAACTGATATTCAGCTCTGGTGTTCTAAGCGCTGGAAATATCGGTGGTTTTGCACATCCCGCTGATGTGGATGTCCCTCTATTCCTCTACTTCCTATTTTCTTCCCAGCGCTTACAGGACCGGGTTTTCCGAGCCATCGGGTTTTGAACGCAGGTGCCCCTCATTGCCTGGCGACTCATCGATGCTTGTTCGCGTCTCCACGCTTGCTGCCCTTTTTCGTGCGCTTCGGACTTGCCGGTAGCTCGGTGTCTTCCTGCATCGGACTGGCTTCCGCCATCGCGAGCCGCCGAGCGGCCTCGGCGGCTGCACGCACGAGCGGGGCCAGAACATCGGCGGGGCTTGCGTCACTCTCCCATGATGCCGGTGTCCCGAGCTGTCGCAGTACCGCGCCGTGCGTCGCCGGCTCTTCGAACGTGAAGTGAAACGAGGGCATCGGCTCTCGCGGCCGGTCGTAGTCGGCGGCCTTCACCTTCCCCAGCTTCACGGTCGCCACCGCAACCGGCTCGGCCTCGACCGCTGTCTTTTTCGCTCGCTTGCTTTTCTTTGTATCCGCCTCTTCCCCTGCAGCACGGGCGGCTCGCAGTGCTTCGAACACCTGCTCTCTGGTCCGGCCGCGTAGCTCGAAGAGCAGGAATGGGTCACGGTCGAGTGCCTCGCCGAGCACGTAGTGCGTTGCGGCGACGTGCTTGCATGGGTCGCCCCAATCAGGACAGGAGCAGCTCGTTCTGAGATCCGCTCGCTGCTTCGGGAAGAGGCTCGTGCCCGCTGCGACGAAGGCTTCGTCGATGGCTTGCGGCATCTGCCCCGCAAGGAGCTCCGCCGAAAACTGCGCCTTGCTCGCCATCGCACCGATAGCCTTCTTCCAGGCCGCATCATCGAGTTGCCTGATCTCGATCTTGATCTCGTACGGCGTGATCCCCGAGCCGGTGACCTGCGCGGTCACCTTGCCGTCCTTGACCACGAGATCGTGTGTGCGTCCGGCACGTGCGTACGTACGGCCACGCGCCAGCCGTGCAGAATCGCCCCTCAGCACATTCTGGAGTGCGCCGATCCAGCGCTGGCCCCACCATGTGGTACCTGCCTTCTTCATGCGGATGCCACGCTCGGGTGGTGGCTTCTTCGGGGCTGGCGTGTACCAGCCGTAGTCGTTCCAGCGACTCATGGATGCACCTCGTTGCGCGTGGCTGCACCGCGCGTCCGGGTTCGGACAGGCACTTGTATCTCCTCCTCGTCACCACCCACGACAGCACCTTCCGAGAGCGCAAAGAGGTTGCGCAGCTCCTTGCTGTCGAGCTCGGTGATCCATTGCTCCCCGGCGCCTACGATCTTCGATGCCAGATCGCGTTTCTGTTCGAGCAGTTGGTCGATCTTCTCCTCGACGGTACCGGCGCAGAGCAGCTTGTGGACCTGCACCGCACGCTTCTGCCCGATGCGGTAGGCACGATCGGTCGCCTGGTCCTCGACGGCCGGATTCCACCAGCGGTCGAAGTGGAAGACATGGCTCGCTGCCGTGAGGTTGAGGCCGGTGCCGCCCGCCTTCACCGAGAGTACGAAGATGCGCGGGCCGTGTGGCTCTTCCTGAAAGCGGCGCACCATCTCGTCGCGGGTTTTCTTCGGCGTGCCGCCGTGCAGGAAAATGACCTCGCAGCCAAGAGTCGAGGCGAGGTGCTCCACCAGCTTGTCGCCCATCTCGCGGAACTGCGTGAAGACGAGTGCCTTGTCGCCGGCGGCAATGGCCTCTTCGAGCATCTCGGTGATGCGTGCCAGCTTGCCGGAGCGCTTCGGGAGCGGACCCGTCTCTCCAAGGTACTGCGCCGGGTGGTTGCAGATCTGTTTGGTGAACATGAGCAACGCGAGGACCTGCCCGCGCCGCTGGATACCGTCGGAGGACTCGATGTGGCGGAGCTCCTCATCGACGACCGCCTTGTAGAGTGTTGCCTGCTCGCGGGTCAGCGTACAGACGACCTTCATCTCGTTCTTCGGCGGCAGGTCCTGGATGATCGCCTTGTCGCTCTTGAGCCGTCGCAGAATGAACGGGCTCACGATGCGGCGCAGGCGCGTCGCTGCGTCATCGTTGCCGTAGCGCTCGATGGGTACGGCAAAATCTCTGCGGAACGTTTCGAGCGGTCCGAGCAGGCCGGGGTTCGCGAACTCCAGGATCGACCACAGCTCGGCGAGGCGGTTTTCGACGGGCGTACCCGTGAGGGCGAAACGCTGGCTCGCGCGCAGCTCCCGTACGGCGCGTGCTGTCGCCGACGAGGCGTTCTTGATGTTCTGCGCCTCGTCGAGCGCGATGACGGACCAACCGACCTTCGACAACACCGGGACATCGCGGCGCAGAAGGCCGTAGGTCGTGATGACCAGCGTACCGGGCTTCTGCGGAATCTCCTCCGCCGTGCGGGCTCGCTCACCGCCGTAATGCCGCACGATGTGAACCGACGGGGCGAAGCGCTCGATCTCGCGTTCCCAGTTGCCGACGACCGATGTCGGTGCAACGAGCAGCGCGGGGCGGGTATCCTCCGGCGCTTCGTCGTGGCGATGCAGCAGGAACGCGAGGAACTGCATCGTCTTGCCGAGGCCCATATCGTCGGCAAGGCAGGCCCCGAGTCCGAGCCCGCCCATCGTCACCAGCCAGTTGAGACCGCGTTCCTGGTACGGGCGCAAGGTCGCCTTGAGCGCCCTGGGTGCACCGAGCTCCTTGTTGCCGCCGTTGCGGAGACGGTCGACCAGCTCAGCGAGGACGCCGCAGGCCGAGACGGCGACGGATAAGCCGTTTTGATGCCTCTCACCAGCGAGCACTGCCTGGATGGCCTCGCGTGTGCTCAGCTTCGATGTGCCATCCGCGAGCCGCTTCTGGATATCGCCCAATTCGCGTGGATCGACAGCAACCCACGCACCGCGGAACTGAACGAGTGGTGCCTTCTGTCTGGCGAGGGCGGTCAGCTCGCTTGCCGTGAGGGGCTCGTCACCGATGACGGCCTCCCAGTCGACCTGAAGCAGTTCGTCGAGCGCGAGCCCTGCCACACCCTCGACGGCGCCTGCGACCGTGCGTGAGTTACCGCCCACACGCATGCGTAACCTGAGCCTTCGCTGGCCAGCGGCGGTGAGCTCACCGGGAACGATGACGCCGAACCCTGCATCGGCGAGCGCCGCGGCACCTTCGCCAAGGAACGTCCATGCCATCGCCGGATCGAGATCGACGGACTCGGGCCTTGCTTCGGCCAACGACGAGGCGAGCGGCGGGAAAAGCCGCGCAGCGCGGCCGAGCGCTTCGAGCAGCGATTCCTGCGGGTCGCGGAAGGCGCGCCCGAGCTTTTCCAGGCTGCGGCCCTTGGTCCTCCACGCCTCGGCAGCGGGTACGAGCAGGCTCGGGTCGTCTGGGGATTGGAGCAGGAAGCGTAACGTGAACGGTGCACCGTCACTGGCCGGCAACTCCAGCCTGAAGCAGGCGCGCAGCCGGTCACGCGCACCGAGCGCCGGCCCGCTCCATCGTTCGATGTCCTCGGCGACCGAGCGCTCGGCGAAACCACCGGTCTCGAAGCCGCGTTGCGTGCCACCCAGCGCGGTGCGCCACCTTTCAGACCATGTCCCATTACCCGTCGTGGATGGCGGCCTCGCGGGCGACTTCAAGGACAACGAGGGGCCGCCTTGTGCGGTGCGGACGAGAGCATCGACGACCGCATCGAGGTACGCGCGCAGGAGTGCATCGGGGGACCATACTGCACCGGCGGCATCAGCGGCTGCTGGCACCGCGTGGGCAGCAGGTGGCATGCTCCGGGCGAGGAGCTGTACCCGGGCAGCGTCTTCGATCGATCCGAGTGCCGCAGCCCAGCGTGCCTCGATGCGTCCGGCCCGCCGTATGATGGTGGGAACGACACGCTCGCGGGCCACGAGATCCATGGCGAGCTTGCTGGCCAGCACCCACGTTGCGATCGACCCCGGCAACGCCTCGACATCGGCAGCCGGCAGGATTGCGAGCTTTGCCGTCGTCTCGAAGGGGGGAAGCTGCAGTCCGGCTACATCGAGCACGCCCTGAGCCGTCATCAGCCGGGTGGACAGGGGAGTGCCGTCCTGGGCGAGTGTGGCAAGGGTCCGTGGCAGGGGCTCATCGCCCCAGAGAAAAAAGACCTCCGGGTCAGGCAAAAACACGAGGTGCATCGGTCCTCATCCATGCCACAGGATCCCATCGTGTGGGAAGATGGAGGTGTTTACGTATGTTGCCGAAGCGAGTGATGATGACCTCGACCTCCGAACAATCTGCCACCCGTGCAGCGACAGTGGACGCTGGCTGACGGCAAACGGATAACCGTCGTGAGCTGTACAGATAACCCTGTGCGGGTCCACCTCCGTCGCATCGTGCCTGGCCTGTCGCTATGCAGGGCGTGTGAATCTCGATCCTCCCGCGGGCGTAGTGTTTCCGGATACTCCGGTGAGCCGTACGTCATCGCCGCGTTCTTCACACGGCACCTCGATCTTCACCCGCAGCCGGGTCCGTGTGCGTTACGCTGTGTGCACAATCTCTGGAAGGGCAGCGCTCCCGTGTGGTGATGGAGCGGGCCTGCCGCGTTGTCCTTTCCTTTCGGGTACCTGGCTGTGATCGAACGTCTTCTGCTCGTTTCGACCTGCGGAACCAGTCTGCTCACCAATGGTGCGACCGAGGATGATCGCAGGTGGCTCACTCGGATTGCCAATGACGTCGAGGTCGACCGTGCTCGTTTGACACCTATCGTGAATGATCGCCGCCTGCGTCTGGAGAAGGCCGATGAGGCGGCACGGCGTAAAATGAGTGCGGAGCTGAACGGTATCGGCGCTGTCCTCGCGCGCTATGAGCCGAAACAGATCTTTCATCTGCTGGTCCATACGGACACCGCTCTGGGAAAGGTGACGGCCGAGCTGGTGCAGCAGTCCCTGGGGAACGATACGGCGCTCGTCAGTGCCGGCGGTTTACGCACGAACGACTTTGCCTCGTTCCGTGTCGCGCTTGCCGATCTGACCCGGCAGCTCGATGAACTCGTCGAATCCTACCGCGAGCGGGGCTGGTTCGTGGTCTTCAACCTCACCGGTGGTTTCAAGTCGCTGAACGGCTATCTCCAAACGCTGGCCATGATCTCGGCACACCGCTGTGTCTTTCTCTTCGAAGGTGCGTCCGATCTGATGGAAATCCCTCGGCTTCCGGTACGCCTCGCCGAGATCGAGGAGTTGCGTGAGCATGCGATCGTGTTTCGCCGGCTCGCCATGGATTATCGGGTGCGCCCTGAAGACACCAAGAGCGTCCCCGACTCGCTTCTGATGGAGGTTGACGGAGAGGTGTCGACAAGTGTGCTGGGCGATGTCGTCTGGGCACGACACCGTGCAGCGCTGTTTGCAGAAAAGCTCCTGCCCACACTCTCCAGGCGGGTACGAGTGGTACCATCGATCCAAAAGGCTTTCGCCAAACTGGAGGCGGCGCAAAAGGTCCAGGTCAACGAGGCGATTGACGAATTCTGTGCCTATCTCGATCACGGCCGTTCGCTGCCGAAATCCCGCAGCTTCAAAAAACTCCAGGGAGATCCCATGCCAGGCAGCACCCATGAACTGTACGTCTGGAGCGATGGCGCCACGGGGCGGCTGTATGGTCACTTCGACGCCACCGGTATCTTCTTTTTCGACCGCCTCGAAGGGCATCTGCCGTGAGACGCCCAGTGCCTGTATCCCCCATTTCTGTTGCGTAGCGCCGCTGCGCTGCGCAGGCTTGCAGCAGTTGCCTTGGTGCGGGGTCCGGCGATCCGGTGAGGTTCCGGCTCAACCGGTCGTGTAGCCGCCGTTGGTGAAACTAGTTCATCCGGTGATCCATCAGCCGTCGGTCATGGGGTGCTGCACGATCGGTCGGATGTCTTCGATCTTTGTGAAGCGCCGGTCGAGTGCCTGCGACTTGTGGAACGCAACTCGTTCCGGAGTTTCCTGACCAGAGAAGAAGGGCGGACCCATCGCGTCGGGACTGGTACAGACCGGTCAGACCGGTGACACCTTAGACCGGGCACATGGGTAACAATCCCTTTGCCCGACCAGGCCGCACGCCAACTCCGTTCTGAGCCTGGATGCAGAGGGCGGAGTTCGCCCGGAGCGAATGTGCGTTTTTGAGTGCAACAACCCGGGTGGTCTGACCATGGTGACTTCGCCGGAACCGGCTGTCGTGAATTCCGAAAAACAGGTCACGAACGGGAGATGAGGATCGTCATTGAGGCAGTGCAGGGTCTGTCATGCTTCGGTGAGACCGATCCACCGAAGGGCGGCGATGAGTCAAAGGAGATCCGTGCCGGAGTGACGGTCGGGATCGATGTCGTTGCACCACATGAGCGTGTGGTGACCACGATTTTCTGGGCGGAGCGAGATCGCCCTGGACGGCGATCGACAGGATAGGCCGATTCCTGCCGGGGTGGGCGAGTGGGTACGTCTGGATCGTCTTGATCAGCCAATATCTTAATAGATTTATGTAACTATCGGAAAAATAAGGGATTTTATAAGGTCAGGTCGGGTGGGTGTCCAATGAGAGGATTGTGTAACTATTGGGAAAATAAAGAGTTTTGTAAACCGGGCCGGGTGGATGTCCAATGAGAGGCTAAACAACCAATGTTCAGAGATGTGCTTGTAACTATTGGAAAAATAATGGGTTTTGTGAGACTGGCCGGGTGGATGTCCAAAGAGAGGCTGTTTGCATATCTGGCCAGGGGGTGACCATAGCGGGGCCGGCATGGAACGGCTCCTCTAAGCCGGAGCCGTTTGCATGCCAGCGCATGGACCCTCAAACGTTTTCTATGCTCGGGTGGTACCGTTTGACACGACGCAGTGTGTTGCGGTCGGTGTGGTTCATTTCTTTGCCGCCGAGCGCCGCGAGCTTTAGAACCAGGGTTTGCGTGTAACTGAACGTGCCGTCGTCGTTGAGCGTGAAGGTGCCCTCGAAGCCCCGCAGTTCGGCCTGCGCGGAAAGGTACTTGTTCTGCAGGATGCCGAAATTGGGGTCGCCGGGCGTTGCCTTGAAGTGCAGACTCGTGTCGCGCGGCCTGGCGGTGCCACCAGCCAGGATGGCAATGCCGCGCCCGAATACGACGTTGCGGATGATCGTGCCGGTCGCTTTCTCCCAGAGCAGGTACCCGATCTCATCGTGGAACGCCTCCATCGCCTCTTCGCCGTGCCGCCATGCCTGATTCTCGTACTTTAGGCCCTCGAGCTCCTGCTTGCCGTTTTCCTGCTTCGGAATCGGATGGAAGCGGAAACGTTCAAAGTAGCTCGTCTCCGATGTCTCGCCGTCCCGGTTGTGAAAGGAAACATCGACACCCACGTCGCCTTCCCATTCGCCCACGAGCCATGTGAGCGGGCCCAGCCGCTGCGGACCAAGAATTTTCGTCATGTCCATCCCTCCTTGTGGAAAGTCATTGGAACTGTCACCGCTGCCCAGAACCTACTCGCACTCCAGCAAAATGACCAATCGATTGTTCGCATTAATTCGATAGCCATGGCCTATCAATCACCACCGGCACCGCGGAGGAAGCCGGCCAGTATCGATGGAGTCTGCCACCTTCGTCGTGGCCTTCAACTTGACGCGCGTGGAGGGCGCCGGCCGGTACTTCTCGCAGTGCTCGAATACCGGAGAGATGGTCGCCATGGGTGCGTCGTGCACGCCGCATGACCGCAGCCCGGCAGGAAGCGGGCAGATGAGAAACTCATGTGCGCACTTCCTCATGCCCAATTTACCGAATGCCGTACGCTCTCTGTCCGATTCGATCGCTTGCCAGGGATTTAGAAACCGTCTCGAAAGGGGGGAGACGGCCGTTGTCGATGTGCATGGTCTGAAGTACTACCCATGTGCCTGGCCGTACACTGAAACCCATGCGGACGCCTGAGAACCCTTTCCTGCCGGAAACGCCGATTCTGCGCCCGTGTCCAGGAGAAGGGTCTGTTGTCGTTACGCCCTGACCGGGACGCTTCCGTGATTGAAGCCTCGTAGGCCGTCCTAGCTCATGCCCGCGGATCATGCGGCGACGGGACCGCGACCGCTGCTGGCCGAGCTCACGAACTCCTCGACAAAGCGTGATGCAGGCCGCTGGGCCAGATCGGCCCATGTCCCGATCTGGGTCACCTTGCCAGATTCGAGGACGGCGATGCGGTCGCCGAACTGGAGCGCGTCCGCAGGGTCGTGCGTAACGATAATCGTCGGCAGGCCGGCCTTCTTGAGGTAATGGCCCACGAAGTCGCGCACCTCCTCGCGTGCATGGACGTCGAGCGCAGCGAGGGGCTCGTCGAGGAGGAGAGCACGTGGGTGCACCGAGAGCGCGCGACCAAGAGCAACCCGTTGCTTTTCACCACCAGAGAGCGTGTGTGTACGCCTGCCAGCGAGATGGGTGAGCCGGAGGTCATGAAGGATCGTGTCGATGTGCCGGGATCGTTCCGGCGCGTTGATTCGGGGGGACGCACTCTCGACCGCAAACGCAATGTTGTCCCGGACACTCAGATGCGGGAAGAGGGCGTAGTCCTGAGGCACGTACCCGAGACGACGATGTTCCAGCGGGACATGCACTGCGGCGTTGGTGTCGAGGAGCACCGTGGCCCCTACCTTCAGGTAACCCCGATCGACCGGACGAGCACCGAGTACCATCTCGAGCAGGCTGGTCTTTCCGGCGCCGTTGGGGCCGATCACAATCAGCGTTCCAGGCGCGGTATTGAGTTCGATCTCGATACCGATCGAACCGACACGGGCAGCACATCGAAAATGAAGGCTGGTGAGTTTGCTCATGGCCGCCAATTCCCGAGTTCTCCGGAACGCCGCGTGCCTGCTTGAACGAGCAGCAGAAGAGGAAAGGCGACGAGGACGAGGAGGATAGACAGCGCCTGGGTAGCACGCATGTCGGACTCGAGTGCAGTGTAGATGGCCAGGGGCAGCGTCTGGGTTCGCCCCTGGAGGTTCCCAGCGAACATCAGTGTTGCTCCGAATTCGCCGACGGAGCGAGCCCAGCTCATCGCGGCACCCGCCACCAGACCGGGTGCCGCGAGTGGAACTGCGACCCGGAAGAAGATCCGCAGCGGGGATGCGCCAAAAGTCCGGGCGACGATGATGAGTTTCGAATCGACCCGGCGAAATGCACTTACCGCAGCCTGTATGAAGAACGGTGCCGAGACAAAGACCTCGGCCATGACCACGGCTGCTGTGGTGAAGGGGACCGACCATTCTTCGGGATAGAGCCGCCCGGCCAGTACGCCTCGCCGCCCGAAGGCGAGTAGCAGAGCGATCCCAGCAACCGCGGGAGGGATGACGATCGGCAACTGCACCACCGTCTTGATCCCACGCGCGATCCGGCCGGGAGCACAAGCCAGGGACCACGCGAGAGGCGTCCCGAGCAGTACGACAATGGCCAGGCTGATCGATGTCGTAAGTAGGCTCAGCCGGAGTGCTGGCCATACAAGCGGATGGTGTAGACCGAGCCGCAAGTCGGCCCCGGATGTACTTGCAAACAAGGCGGCGAGCGGCACTGTCAGAAAGACAACGAGCAGAGCACCGGCGATCGCAAAGATACTCTGCTGAACGAGCAGTCTTCCCCGGCTCACGGTGAAGGGAGGTTTCTGGGTGGACTCAGGAATCCAGCGTTGCGGAGGCGTTGCTGGCCATCGGCAGACATCACGAGGTCTACCCACGCCTGCGCCAAATTCGGGTGTGCCGCCCCCCTCACCACCGCGATTGGATAGTCGGCAATGACATTCACTTCAGCCGGAATGGGAATAACCGTCACGCGATCGAGGGCCGTCTGTGCATCCGTGCGGTAGACGAACCCCGCCTGCGCCTCGCCGAGACTGACTTTCGCCAGCACCTGACGCACGTTGAGCTCGCGGGAGACGACCTTGGCTTCAATGCGCGAGCGGAAATCCGGCCCGAAGAGGCCGTTGGCGCGGTCGAGGATCTGCAGAGTGTAGCGCCCAATCGGAACCTCCGGTGTGCCGATGACGATACGGTTTGCGTTCGGAAGGCCGGCGAAATCCCGGATCGTGTTGCCGCTTTCCTTTGAGATGATCACGACGGGTTCGTTACGCGCGAAGACGACCTGCGAGGTGACCTTCGACGTGCGGACGAGTTCGTCCATGTGACGCTGGTCGGCCGACGCGAAGACATCAACTGCTGCGCCGTGCTCGAGCTGGGTTCGAAGCTCCTGCGTACCGGCGAAGTTGAACGTGATCTCGACGCCGCGATGGATTTCCTTGAAGTCGTTTCCAAGTGCTGTGAAAGCGTCGCGAAGCGACGCTGCGGCGAAGATGACGATTTTGTTTTCGTGGATCTCCTGATCCGCCTCCGAACGCTTGCACGCGATGGCTGAGAGGATCACCGTAAGGGAGGCCAGGAGGGTAACATAGGGGCGTCGCCGGAGAGTCTTCGTATTGCGGGTGGAGTATTTCATGATGTCAGATCGTTGCCGTCACTTGCGTGTAGACGAACACCGGATTCGACGGCTTTGCACCGGGTGCATCGGTCGCGAAGCGGCCACGGATGAGGTAGGCGCTGCCTACCTCGATCGAGAAGTTCTTCGGAAACAGGTGCCACCGGATGCGCCCCTCGATCTGCTGGCCCACGAAGTTACCCGAATTGCCTGATGGATCTCGGAGCGCAGCCGTGGTCCAGGCGTCGCGAGATGAGGCGAGCCAGAACAGCCGGTAACCCGCGAATGCATCGACAGTCCGGTGCGGAGCCACTTCGAAACGTAACCCGGGTGAGTTGATGTTGCTCCGCGCGAACGCTCCGTAAAGCCCCGTGGGACCGTAGTC
>JAANMY010000600.1_pt1 | contig 49648 bp, 40 predicted proteins | sample 7279691 | NCBI WGS metagenome assembly JAANMY01 (sample SAMN14094543, study PRJNA606508) | bioreactor metagenome | isolation source: A lab-scale SPAN reactor treating ammonium-rich wastewater day 388 | place: Ireland: Galway | collected 2018-02-07 | reverse complement strand
CATGATGTCGGCGATCTTCTGGCAGTGCAGCTCGCCGGCCGAGCCGCCGGCCACGGTGAAGTCCTGGCTGGCCAGGTGGACGAGCCGGCCGCCGATGGAGGCGGCCCCGGTGACCACGCCGTCGGCAGGCATGGGCTTGCCCTCCATGCCGAACAGGGTGGCCCGATGCTGGGCGAACATCCCCAACTCTTGAAAGCTGCCCGAGTCGACCAGCGCCTCGACCCGCTCGCGGGCCGTCAGCTTGCCCTGGGCGCGCTGCTTGTCGAGGCGGTCGGCCCCGCCTCCCAGCTCGACCTCCGCGCGTTTCTTTTGCAGGAGCTCGATCTTTTCTTTCATGCGGGTGTCACCGTGACCTTGTGAGATTTTCCGGCGTGCGTCACCGTGTACTGAATCGGGTTTCGAATGGGTTGCGGCCCTTCGGCGGGACCAGGATCGCGGCCCAGGTTCTTGGGCCCCTCGTGACGGTGCTGGAAGAACTTGGGAGCCACCTGGGGAAACATGGCCGCGGTCAGCACGTCCTCATCGGACCCGTTGCAGCCCGTGAGCGCGAGCGCCGAGGCCCGCAGGCGATCCCACTCGGGCTCGAGCATGTCGGCCGGCCGGCAGGTGATGGGAGGCTTGCCGGCCTTCTCCTGAGCGAGCTTGATCACCTCGGGGTCGCGCGGCCCGATGGTCTCGCCGTAGTAGCCCAGCATCAGGTCGGCGAACTCGCCCGTGAGCACTTTGTAGCGGCCCATCATCACGTTGAAGACAGCCTGGGTGCCCACGATCTGGCTCGAAGGCGTGACCAGCGGCGGGAAGCCTGCGACCTCGCGCACCCGGGGCACCTCCTCGAGCACCTCCTTCATCTTGCCAGCGGCGCCCTGCTGCTTGAGCTGGCTCTCCATGTTGGAGATCATCCCCCCGGGAATCTGGCTGTCGAAGATCTCGGTGTCCACCCCGGTGATGTTGGACAAGAACTCGCCATAGCGCGGCCTGACCCTGGCGAAGTGATCGCGAATCTTGAGCAGGCGGGCCTTGTCCAGGCGGGTCGTGTAGCCGGTGCCTTCCAGCATCTCCACCAGGCTCTCGGTGGGGTTGTGCCCGGGGCCCAGGCTGAGCGAGCTGATGGCCGTGTCCACCACATCGGCCCCGGCCTCGATGGACTTCATCAGGCTCACCAGGGTAACCCCGGTGGTGGCATGCACGTGCACGTGCACGGGCATCTTCTCGCCGCAGGCGGCCTTGATCCCGGTCACGATGTCGCTGGCCGGCTGGGGCTTGAGGAGGGCCGCCATATCCTTGATGCAGATAGAGTCACAGCCCATCTCGACCAGTTTTCTGGCCATGTCCACAAACCCCTGAACGGTGTGCAGCGGGCTCACCGTGTAGCAGATGGTGCCCTGGGCGTGCTTGCCGGTGCGCTTGACCGCCGCGATGGGCTGCTCGAGGTTGCGCAGGTCGTTGAGGGCGTCGAAGACTCGGAAGACGTCCATGCCGTTCTCGGCTGACTTCTCCACGAAGCGGTCCACCACCATGTCCTGGTAGTGGCGATAGCCGAGCAGGTTCTGGCCGCGCAACAGCATCTGCAGGCGGCTGTTGGGCAGGAGCTTGCGGAAGGTGCGCAGCCGCTCCCAGGGGTCTTCATTCAAAAAGCGGATGCAGGCGTCGTAGGTGGCCCCCCCCCAGCACTCCAGCGACCAGAAGCCCGCCTTGTCCAGGTCTTCCAGGGCGGCCACCATGTCCTCCATGGCCATGCGGGTGGCCATCAAGCTCTGGTGGGCGTCGCGCAGGACCAGCTCGGTCACTTCAATCGTCTTCATGCATTCGTCCCGTCCGGTGTGATGGGCTTTCCCCTTTGCGAGCAGCTCGGGTCAGTCCTTCGCAGGATATCCATCGCACGAGGGAGCCGAAATGACCTTGATCATTCGAGCTCTACGTAAACGGGTTGAGCAGCGAGATTGAGCAGCCTTCGAAGTCAGAGACATTGCGGGTGACCAGAGTCAGCCCATAGCCCGCAGCGCGGAGAGTCACCGCTCCAAAAGACCTTCACTGGACCGGCTGGGGGAACTGCGGCGTGGGCTCAGCCAGAGCAAGCCCGGTCAGGAGAAGCAATGTTCAGATTGTTTATCGCCCCCCAATGAATTCGAGTCCAGGCGCGGGACTCCCGACCTGTTACGAACCCTGGCCCTCTTGCGCGCGTGTGTTTGACAATCGCCTTCCCGAACCTTTGCCGGCGCTCGATAAACAGGCATCGGCGCGTGCGAGGAGGCACCTCGTGGACAGGCAGGCGCCGTCTCCATCTCGCTCGAATTGCCCCAGTCCTATGGACGACGTGACCCTTGAAGCGCTGATCAGCGCTCTTGCAATGAGCCCCGACAACAAGATTCTGCGCGTACAGGTGGTGCGCGAGCTGTTGCGCTCGCGCCGCTGGTTGAAGGCAGAGGAGATGGCTAAACCGCTGCTGGAGAGCGGCGAGAAGGCGCTGGCCCTGCTGGCCGCCGCCCGCGGAGCCCTCGAGCGTGGCGATCGGGGCGAGGCCGGTCGCTTCTACCGCGCTGCCCTCGATCTCGACCGCAGCCTGGTGGACGAGGCCCTGGAGGCGGAGTTGGAGGTGGACGATCAGCCGGCTCGACTGAGCGTCCACTTGCCCCAGGAGGAGAGCGCCCCCGGCGCCGACCGGCGCGAGCGCATCACCTTCCAGGACGTGGGTGGCATGGACTCGCTCAAAGAGCAAGTCCGGCTGAACATTCTCTACCCGCTGCAGAAGCCCGAGATTTACGCCGCTTACGGCAAGAAGGTGGGCGGGGGGATCCTCATGTTCGGCCCCCCGGGCTGCGGGAAAACCTACCTTTCCCGGGCCACCGCCGGCGAGATCGGGGCTCACTTCTACACCCTGTCCCTCAACGACGTGGTCAGCATGTGGGTGGGCGAGACCGAGAAGCACCTGGCCGCCCTCTTCGAGACGGCCCGCACCAACGCGCCCTCGGTGATCTTCGTGGACGAGGTGGACGCTCTGGGAGGCAAGCGCAGCGACATGTGCGCCACCACCCGGCGCATGGTCTCGCAGCTTCTCATCGAGATGGACGGCATCGCCAGCAAGAACGAGAAAGTGCTGGTGCTGGGGGCCACCAACATGCCCTGGAACGTGGACGCCGCGCTCCGCCGCCCGGGACGCTTCGACCGGGTGCTCTTCGTGCCCCCGCCCGATCTCAAGGCTCGCGAGGAGATCCTGAAGGTCTCCTCGCGGGGGCGAAAGCTCGAAAACGAGATCAACTGGGTCGACCTGGCCAAGAAGACCGAGCTCTTCTCAGGCGCCGACCTCAACAACCTGGTCGAGCGAGCCACCGAGCGAGCCCTGTCGGACGCGCTCAAATCGGGCACCCTGCGAGATGTGACCAGGAGCGACTTTCTGGCCGCCCTGAAAGAGTGCCGGCCTTCCACCACCGAGTGGCTGCGCCGCTCCAAGAACTACGTGGCCTTCGCCAACCAGGAGGGGCTCTATGACGACCTGGCCCGCTATCTGCAGGAGGTGCGATTGACATGAGCGAGCATCCAGCCCTGGAGCGCGGGCGACTGCTCTACCAGCAGCGCCACTACGAAAGCGCGGGCGCGGAGTATCTGCGGGTGCTCAGCGACGAGCCTCAAAACGCCCCCGCCCAGGCCATGCTCTCGCTCTGCTCCATGCACCTGAGCCGCTGGAAAGAAGCTGTTCGCCAGGCGAAAGAAGCGGTGGCGCTGGACCCCCAGGAGGTGCTGGCCCACCACGCGCTGGCCGTCATCATGCTCAACGCCAACCGCCTGGACGAAGCCGAGAAAGCCATCCAGAACGCCCTCGAGCTCAACCCGGAGGACTGCGATCTCTGGCACATTCTGGGCAGTTGCTCAGTCCACCGCCAGCACTGGAAATCGGCCCTGGAGGCAGCCGAACGGGGGCTGAGCCTGGAACCTTCCCACTCCAACTGCCGCAACCTCCGCTCGCTGTCGTTGATGAAGCTGGGCCGGCTCGAGGCCGCCCGAGAGGGGCTGCGCGACGAGCTGGCCGCCGATCCCCAGAACCCCGACACCCTGGCCAACATGGGCTTTGCCTCCCTGCACGCGCGCAACTCCCGCGAGGCCCTCGACTTCTTCAAGCAAGCCCTGCGGGTCGATCCCGAGCACGAGTATGCCCGGGCCGGCCTGATGGAGGGGCTCCGGGCTGGTTACCCGCTCTACGGGCTGGTGCTGCGCTTTTTTCTCTGGATGTCGAGCTTCTCGCGCGAGGCCCAGCAGGCCATCTTGCTGGGGATGTGGCTGGGCGAGAAGGCCATCGTTTATCTGGCCCAGCAATATCCCGTCTTGCGGCCCTTCGTGCGGCCCCTGGTCATCTGCTACACGCTGTTCGCCTACCTGACCTGGGTGGCCAAACCGCTCACCAACCTGATGCTGCGCTTCAACCCCTACGGGAAGCTGGTGCTGAACAAAGATGAGATCGATCAGAGCACCCTGGTGGCCGGCTGCCTCGGGTTGGCCGGGATCTTCTTCGGCCTCTCGTTCGTGTCCGGCCCGCTGGCCTTCCTGACCTCCATCTTTCTGCTCACCCTGGTGGTTCCGCTCACAGCCATCCACGACTGCCCCGAGGGCTCTCCCCGCAAGACCATGACCAGGGCGGCCGCCGCTCTGGCCCTGGTGGGCGCGGTCGGGCTCTTGCTCTTGCTGGCCGGACAGAAGAGCGGATTTCGCTTGCTCAACATCTACTTCCAGTTGCTGGTGCCCTGCCAGTTCCTGGCCATGTACCTGACCACGATCGACCCCGAGAAGGGACACGACTGAGTCTGCCAATTCTCAGCGACGACAGGAGCGGTCGATAATTCTTCGGATTTGACAGCGATCAATGCACCCGGGCACTTCTGGCAGTAGGCTATGCTCTACTGGGGGGTCTGAATTTTTGCCGAGGTGTGCCGTGAAGCGCTCAGACAACCCATGCCGCCTTCAGAGCCGCACAATGCCGGTGGTCGGCAGTCGGTTCCTGAGCAGACTGCGTGAGAACGCGATCGACCTGGGGGAGATACTGCTCGAGCGAGGGATCAGCTGATGAGTCCATCCACTCGAGAGGTCATCAGGTGGGGCCAGTATGCCTCGGCGGCCGGATGCCTGACCGGCAAGTCCGGCAACCTCAGCGTGCGAGACGGCGCCTTCATGGCCATCACAGCCAGCGGCTCCTTTCTTGGCAATCTGCGTCCCGAGGATGTGATCCGTTGCTCTTTGCTCGACGGACGTGCCGAGACCGGCAAGCCCTCCATGGAATCAGAGATGCATCGACTGCTCTACGAGGCGCTCCCCGAGGCCGACTCCGTCTTCCACTCCTCGCCGTTCTACAGCACCTTGCTCGCGTGCACGGGCGCGCAGCTCCCACTCGATCTCCTTCCTGAAACCATGGCCTACATCCAGGGCGTAGTGCGCATCCCGTACTTCCACCCGGGCTCGCCGGCCCTTGCCCAGGCAACCGCCTCCAGGCTCGGCCTGGGAGAGGTTGGCCTGCTGGAGAACCACGGCGTCATCATGGCGGCGCGGTCGCTGGAAGAAGCGGTGGTGGGCGTGGAGACCTTCGAGATCCTGTGCCGAATGCTCGTGGTCGGACGGGCTGCGGGTCTGCCCTTGCAGCAGCTTCCCAACGGCACCCGGGCGGACTTTCTCGACCACCTGGCCCGGTTGCGCTCCGGCAGCCCCGTCTGCACGAAGGCCTGACCGAAGGACCCACGCACGTCTCAGGGCAAAGGCTGCCTCGCGACCAGAGCCAGCGGTCCGGCCGCCTGTGGTATCGGAACGAACCGCAGCCGGACCAACAATCTGTTCGGGCGTCGCGCAGCCGGAAAACGTTGCCGGCTGCCCTCCTGACGGAGGGCCGTCTATTCCTGAAAGAGCTTGCCGTCCTTGACCAGGTAGACCCCCTGAAAGCCCTCGCCCTGCAGGGTAATGCGGCACGACTCCGGGTCCTTCTGCAGGCGTACCGTGTGAATCTTGCTTTCCCACCAGGGTCCGGCGCCATCCGGCTGCAGCAGCGTCTGGCCGGGGGCCTTGCCCACCGGGAACTCAATCTCAGCGTGGCCGCCCAGGCGTCCCTCGTTGCCGATCACAAGCCGGCCATCACCCTCGAAGTCGCGCTCCAGGTTGACCTTGAGGTTGTCGCGGCCGTCCGCGTCGCGCACCGTGAAGTCGAATTCCTGGGCCCTTTGCGTCCAGTGCTTGGCGTGACGCCCTGTGACCTGCATCGTGCTGGTCGAGTCGCCGAAGCTGTCGGTCCGGCTGAAGGAAGGGGCGCGCACTGCTTCCCCGGTGATGGTGCCCTGATACACCCGGTCGGTGTGAGCGTTCTCGGGCGCGTAGAAATCGCCATGCTCCACGCAGGCGTGGAGGTCCTCGACCAATCCTCCCCGAATCCGAAACGGCGTTCCAGGGACCTTACTCCCGCCTGAAAGGATAAGCTCCATTGTAGTGACCCTCCTTGCATCCGTTCCCGCGCCACGCATGGTGATGCCCTGCGCGCCGGGTCAACTGATGCTAATACCCGACACAGAAAAAAATCCGAAAGCGCGTCACGAAGGAAATTTTTCATCAATCAGGGCCAGCGAGGGCTCCGCCGTGGCCTCGGGGCCAGGACGCCGGGAGCGCGCGTAGCGAAAACCGAGGGAAAGCTGGACCAGATTGACGATCGGCGAAAGATAGCTTCCACGGGTCGACCTCCAGAGATGCGACCGGCCACGAGCAACTCGACGAACCGCGCGTCGTGCCGAGGAATCACCAGGGGGCTCTGGTCAGCGTCCTCGTCGAAGTGCTCCGACTCTCGCTCAAGTCGGGCCGTGTAGGTCTTGACCTCGCCAGCCGCGACGCACCCGCGGGCCTGACGGGTCCGGTAGCCCGGGGGCCAGCAGGAGCAGAATCAAGATTCGCCACCTCAGCATCTACCCAGCCCTCCCATCCAGCAGATTATTCAGCCCGCTCGCTCGGCCAGCACGATCATACGGGGGCTCGAGAAAGAGTAGGGAGTCCGCTCATAGCTACCATAGACCTCGAGAATGCCCAGGCCCGCCTGCTGCAGCATGAGCTTGAGCTCGGGGTAGGCATAGTAGCGAACCGAGGTGGTGTGCTCGCGGGCCAGCCCCCCTTCGCGCAGGAGGGTGACGTAGGAGTCCAGGCGACCGGTCAAAGGGTCCATCTCGCGGCGAAACATGATGTAGTTCCCCTTCTTGAGGATCCAGCGCCGGGCGTGCCGGTCAAAATCATGCAGCAGGCTCTCGCGGTTGGCCAGATCGAGCAAGAGTCGCCCGCCGCTCTTGAGCGAGCTGCGCACCCCGCGCAGGACGGTCAGGTTCTCTTCGTCTCGGAAATAGCCGAAAGAGTGAGCGAAGCTGAGCACGAAGTCAAAGCGGGCCTCAAAGGCGAGCGCACGCATGTCCTGGCAGACCGTCTCGACCGACAAGCCGACCCGGGTCGCCTCGTTAGCAAGCCGCTCGACCATCCGCGGGCTTGCATCCAGCCCGGTAACCCTGTGAGCGAGCCGAGCCAGGGCCAGCGACAGCCTCCCCGAGCCGCAGGCCAGGTCGAGCACCTCCAGGGGGCTCTCTGATTCCAGGAAGGACCTCAGGAAGGCGACGTGGGCGATGGTTTCGAGGTCGGTCGGCTCCTCGAGCAGAAAGTAGTCTTCCTCGAAGTAGTCGTCGTCATACCAGGCCATGTCAGGTCGTGGCCATCAGGCGATAGAGGCAGTACGGGTTGTTGTACTTGGTCCCCGACACATAGTGGGCAAAGGCCGTGCAGCCGCAGCGGCACAGCTTGAGGTGGCGGCAGCTGGCGCAAAAGCCCCGGGCCTGACCCAGGTCAAACTGGCGATTGTAGGCAAACAGGCTGTCGTCTCGCCAGATGTCGGCGATGGGACGGTGGTTGACGTTGCCTTCCACGAACTTCTTGCCCTCGCGCAGCTCCGGCTCCTGGCACAGGCACCCCTTGACGTTGCCATCGGCCTCGATGGAGATCAAAGACAACCCCGCCTGGCAGCCTCTCCAGGTGCAGCCGCGCACCGTATCTTCGAGGGCGGTGTAGTAGCCGATGTTGTCGCCGGTGTGGAGCTCGAGCAGCGATTCGTCCCGGACCCGGGCCAGAAACTCGGTGATCCGATAGAGGTCCTCGGGCGAGCAGATAAGCTCTTCTCGCTCGCGCATGCGACCGGAGGCGAAAACCAGCTGCACCTGCCAGCCGACCACGTCATGCTCGACCAGCAGGCGGTACATGTCCTCGAGCTGGTGCAAATTGAGCTTGGAGATCGATGTCACAGCGAAGCGATAGACCTCGTGCTCGGCCAGCTCGTCGAAGGCGGCGAAGACATCGGCGAAGGCCGTGGGGCTGTTACGGATGAGGTTGTGGGTCTCCTCCAGACCGTCCAGGCTCATCGAGTATGCCGTCAGATACTCGCGGATGTGGTGCATCTGGCGCAGGGCGAAAGTTCCGTTGGATACCATCCCCAGGCTCATGCCGTGCTCGCGCACCCGAGCCGCGAGCAGCGGCCAGTCCTTGCGCACCAGGGGCTCGCCCCCGGAGAACACCATGTCCTCCACCCCCAGCTCGTGCAGCTCGTCGATGAGGCTCAACATGCGCTCGGTGCTCAGCTCATTGGGACGCACCGTGCCGGCCGCCGAGGCGCAATGCAAGCAGCGCATGTTGCAAGCGCGGGTGATCTCCAGAACCGCTTTGTTGGGACCGGGGCGCTCCCCATCGGGCCCCACCGAGAGCCAGCTGTCGCGTGGCTTCCGAGTCGAAAAGCAGATCTGCTCACTTCCGTACAACGAAGTTGCCCTCCTTACGACCGGACGCATCGCAAAGGGCAACAAGCGGGGCTTGCACTTCAGACGTCCAGGCAGTCCGCTTTGTTGAAATAGCGCAGGCAGTAGAAGCAGGGGAAGTAATCGGTGGGAGCCAGGTCGTCCATCACCGTGTAGTCGATCTTGTTCTGCCAGAACAGGGCGATGCGGTTAGACAGGGCCTTCAAGGACCATTGCAGCGGACGCATGGCCAGGTCGGCGATCACGTCGGTGTCATCCTCGGCGCCCCCGGCGCCCCGATAATTGGAGATATCGGGGCAAAAACGCAGGTAGCCGTTGTAGTCGATGCTGATGATGCTCAGCCCCAGAGGGCGGCAAGCGTACAGAGGCTGAGGCGAGAAGTAGCCGGTGGTCATGTCGACCTTGATGCGACTTTCCTTCTTGCGAAGCTCGGCGATCTTCTTCTCCGCCGCCTCGGCCGCTTCCATGTCCAGGATCAGCCCGTCCTCAATGGGGCGCGGAGCCGGCCGCATCAGGATGAAGTTGAGCTGATCGGCACCCTGCTCGACGGCCAGCTCGACCAGGGCATCCATCTCGCCCACGTTGCGCGTGCTGAGCACGGTCTGCAGGCCAAAGCTGAGACCGTGGCGGCGGCACAGCTCCAACGCATCCATCACCCGGTTGAAGGTATTGGGTCCCCGGATGGAATCGTTGGTCTCGCTCGTCGCGCCCTCCAGGCTGAAGGTCACGCCGAGCAGCCGATTGCTGTGACGCAGCAGCACCTTGTGACTGTCGCGGAAGTTCTGCCCGTTGGTCACCAGGGTGTAGCCGATGTCGTGCCGGGCGATGGTGGCGATGAGCTCATCGAACTGCTTGTGCGTCGTCGGCTCACCCCCGGTCAGAGCCACCACCCTCGGACTGAAGGGTCGGGCCTGCTCGAGGATGCTGTCCACCAGGTCGACCGGGATATCCCGGATGGGATGCTGGTTGACCAGCTTGTTACAGTGCACACAATCGAGGTTGCACCGATTGGTGACCTCGATACAGATGATCTCAGGCAAGGCTCAACCCTCCAGTGTGCTCAGTTGGCCTTTGTGCCCGGGATGGAGATCGACCCGTTGCCGGTGGTGTGCAACTGCTTGGCCGCCTCGGCCCCGGTGGCCTCGCCCCGGACGGAGGCGATGAAGCTGCCACCGTTGTCCACCCGGCTCAGGCCAGAGAGGGCGTGCAGAGAGCCATCGGCGGCCCTTCCCACCATCTTGGGGATCTTCACGTTGATGGCCTTGCCGCTCAGGTTGCCGTTCACCTTGACCCCGCCGCCACCCCCGCCCTTGCTCATGCTGACCTGGGCGTTGGGCTCAAAGACGTGGATCTTGGCGCTGAACTTCTTACCCGACATCCCCAGCGCAGCCATCAGCGATTGCAGGTCGCGCGGCGCCCGGCCGGCACCAGCCCCGCCCGCCGGCATGGGCCGCCCAGCCGCGGGTCCCACTCCCTGGGCCCCGTTGGCTCCGTTGGTGCTCGGCCAGGGAGCCGGAGCCGCCATGGGGGCTCCGAAGCCGCCTCCAGCGCCCGGGCCGGCTGCTTGCTGACCGTTCTCTCCCGGGGCCCCGGGCCGGGGAGCCGAGAAAGCCTGATCGAGCGGGCTGCCCTGCCGGGTTTCGCCCAGGTCGAGCACCGCCGGTGGCTGGAAGGCATCGCCCATGGCCTGTTTCTGCTCCCACATGGCGGTGAGCTGGTCGATCATCGCCCCGGCCATGGCCGGGTTGGAGGCAACCTCATCGGCTCCCACCTCGATCTGCTTCTCGGTCTTCTGGGTGGTGATCTGGAAAACGTCGTCGTCACCGCCACCCTGTCCCTGGTTGGCCCCCTGCGCCTTGTCCTGAGGGCTCCCGGGCGTCTTGCCCTTGTCGCCGCCCTGCACGGTGGCCCCGTTCTTCTCGCCGCCCTGCACAGCAGCCCCGTTCTTGCCGCCCCCGGGCGCGCCGGCTTCGGCAGCCGCCGCGCCGCCGGGATTGAGACCACCGGCCTGGAGCCGGCTGGCACGCTTCTCGGAAACCTCGATCTCCAGGCCGCACTTGGTACCGATGTCGATCACCTCTTTGCCGATGCGGGCCACGAAGCTTGACACCGACGCCTCATCCTTGGGGTCCACCCCCTGGGACTGGTAGGAGTCGTTGGCGGCCCCCTTCCCTCGTTTCAGGCACGAGCGGATGATCTGCTCCTTGGAGCGTAGCTCGGCCACGGCTGCCGAGAGCCCGGAGGAGCCCGATTCCTCGTCCTGGCTTTGCAGCTCGCTCAGGGCCTTGGAAATGGCTTTGCACTCCTTCAGGTTTTGCTGCATCTCGGGCTTGGCCTTGTCGGCCGAGCTGACCCCGCCCATCGCGCACATCGAGGGCGCGGCCATGGTCTCGTCCTGGCTGAAGGGCTTGAGGTCGGAATCTCCCTCGTCATCTTCCTCCGAGCCCGAGAAGGAATCGCCGGGCGCGGCCGAGGAGGCTGAGGATGCCGAGGAAGTGGCGCTTGCCTTGGTGCTTCCGGCCACCGCGAAGGCGAAGGCAGACCCCTGCCCGCGCGGGCCCTGCAGCTCCTCAGGGTGCTCCATGACGAATTGAACCAGCTCGTCGTCGCTGACCTGGCCTTCGGAAACCATCTTCTTCAGTTGCTCGGACCCCGAAGACTGGATCAAGAGCCGAAGATACTGCGCCTGCTCGTTCGCGTTCGGCGCCGGGCTCTGGGGATTGAGGAAAGGTCGTCCAAGGCTGGTCATGTCCATGGCAAATCTAGCTCCCTCCGATGAACTTTTGGATATTATATCAAAATGGCCCCGGAGATATCTCTGACGAGGGTCATGTTTGAGCAATCCGGGCGAGCCAGGAGCGGGAGCGAAGCGGGCCTTGCAGCGGGCAGGACCCGACCTCTCAGGGCCCTTCTTCCTCCGAGCAGCAGCTGGTCAGCGCCTTCTCGACCGCGTCGATGCTGCGCGAGCGCTCAACACCCAGGCCCTCCTGCTGGTGCACGACCACGCCATCGGCATCCAGCACGGTGATCAGGTTGGAATGAGCAAAATCGGTGGCGCTCACTTTGCGATACTTGACGCCCAGGACGGCGGCCAGCTCCTGCACCTGCTGCGAGTCTCCCCGAATCAGGCGCCAGCGAGGATCGAGCTTCTGCTCGTCTGCCAGCTGGCGCAACCGCTCGGGGGTATCGGTCTCGGGGTCGAACGTCACCAGCACCAGCTCCACGCCTGCGGGATGGCGCTTGCGCAGGTCCTCGTCGATGGACTTCATGTCGGCGATGATGCGCGGGCAGGCCTGAGGACAGGAAGTATAGACCATGGCCAAGAGCCGCACCTTACCCCGAAGCTCCGGCAGAGTCAGCTCCTTGCCGTCCTGGTCGGTCCAGGCCCCGGGGAGATGGTAGATGGAGAGCTCGGGCAGAGGGCCCGGGCTGCGGGAGGCGGGCGCCTGTGGGGGCGGCGTGCTGCAGCCGACAAAAAGCAGCGCGGCGAGCAACAGGGCTCTCATGGCTTCTTCCCCGAGGGCAGGTCGAGGGCGCAGCGAAAACCAAGGTTGGCCAGGGTGTAGCGGGCCTTCAGGCTGGAGCGAAAGGCATAGCGCATGAAACGAGCATAATCAGAGCGGTCCCGGGCATCGGCCGCCGCGGCCCCACAAAAGAGATCGCCATCGCCTCCGCCACGGGACTCGCCCCCCACCATGGTGGTCTGAAAGTCGTCCACCCATTCCCAGACCAGGCCGTGCATGTCGTAGACTCCGTAATAGTTGCGGTAGGTGGAGCCCACGGGGGGCAGGGCCGGCCGGGTCGGCCGGGCGTACCAGTCCAGGATCCGGCGGCTGAAACCCGGCTCCAGCGTGCCGTCGGCCCTCTTCTCGCTGGCCGATCCCGCCAGCTCCCACTCGGCCTGAGTCGGCAGGCGCTTGCCGAGGGAACGGGCATAGGCGCGGGCGGCAAACCAGGAGACATGGGTCACCGGGCTTTTCGCCAGGGCGGGGTCGAAGTCCAGATCGCCGGTCCAGTGACCCAGGTAGCGCACATCCGCGAAGACGCGCTTGACCTTCGAGCGCCTCCATTCGGGGTGAGCCCTGACGAACTCACGGAACTGCTCGTTGGTCACCGCATAACGGTCGAGCAGGAAGGGCCCCACGGCGATGCGATCGTCTTCTCGCGCATAGAGCGGAGCGTAGCTCCCACCGCTCACTTTGACCATGCCCGGCGGGGGAGCCAGAGTCAGCAGCAACATCGCCGTGAGAACCAGCATCACGACTATTTGACCCGCACCCTGGCAATGGTTTTGGGCGACACGTCGCCTCCCTTGTTGCCCCAGCTGTTGAGCACGAAGGTGACCACGCTGGCAGCGTCCTCATCGGACAACTGCAGGTTGGGCATCACGTTATTATAGGTCTCACCGTTCACCTTGATCTCACCGGAGAGGCCATTGACCACGGCGCTGACGGCCACCTCCGGGCTGGTCAGGAAGTCGGAGCCGGCCAGCGGCGGGAAGACCTTCGGCACCCCCTTGCCCTCTTGACCGTGGCAGGCCACGCAGTTGCGCTTGTAGACGATCTCTCCGCGAGCGATCCGCTCCTCTTTGTTGGCCGTGGGCTTGCCCACCGGCGCCCTGGAGCCAGGAATCCTCTGGATGGTGCTTCCTTCGGCCATGTAGACGACGTCGGCCTGCTTGCCGGAATAAACCAGAGGGTTCTCGGGGCCTTCCACCTTGAGCTTACCCAGGGCACCTTTGTTGAAGGCTCGGAAGATGGAGTGGTCGACCAGCACGAGCGTGCCCGGGGCCTCCACTTTGAAGTCGACGATGGCCGAGCCACCGGCGGGGACCAGGGTGGACTGGACGTGCTTGTTCTTGGTCGTGCCCCCTTCGATGTAGACGGTATCGAAAATCTCGCCGATCACGTGAAAGGAGGAGACGAGGTTGGGGCCACCATTGCCGACGTAAAGGCGCACCGTCTCGCCCACTTTGACGACCTGTGCCTGGTCGCCCCCGAACCCGTCGACCTTGCCGTTGAAGACCACGTAGTCGGGATTCTCGTCCAGAGCCTTCTCCATGGAGAAAGGCTGCAGGCCGGGCTCGCCGTGGGCGCCCTCGGTGTAAAACTCGCTCTGCATGACGTAGAATTCTCGGTCAACCTTGGGAAGCCCGCCAACGGGCTCCACCAGAATCAGCCCGTACATTCCGTTGGCGATGTGCATGCCCACCGGAGCCGTGGCGCAATGATAGACGTAAAGCCCGGGGTTCAGCGCTTTGAAGGAGAAGACCGACTCGTGGCCCGGGGCCGTGAACGAGGCAGCCGCCCCACCGCCCGGCCCGGTCACCGCGTGCAGGTCGATATTGTGGGGCATCTTGCTGTCGGGACGATTTTGAAGGTGGAACTCGACCTCATCGCCCTCGCGGATGCGGATAAACTTGCCCGGGACCTCGCCGCCGAAGGTCCAGAACGTATAGGTCACTCCCGGAGCCAGCTCGGACTCGACCTCGCTGACCTCGAGCTTGACGCTCACCTTGGCCGAATGTTTTCGGGTGATGGGCGGCGGCACCTCGGGTGCGCTGGTCAAGACGGCCACCTCCTCGGGCAAAGCCCCGGCCGGGGAGGGGGAAGCGGAAGGGGTCGGGGGAGAAGAGCAGCCTGCCAGCAAAGAGCTCAAGAGCAGGGCGGTGATCGTGCGTTTCACAGGTTATGAAGCCTTTCCTGAAATCAAAGGCGACTCAGCGACTTCAAGCCGGCCCCGGCCTCCGTCTCCCGGACGGTAGCTCGGGGACAGCCGTCAGCTCCCCTCGCTCTTCACGTCAGCCGCAGCACCCCCGCCTGCGCCAGACACGGCCACCCGCAGGCATCTTGCGACGAGGCGTGGCGAACTCCTTCCAGGTTGGGGCGTCGCGCAGCCGAAAAAAACCTGGGTTTCGTCTTCACTTCCCTGCGACCCGACCCACAGACCTGCCTGCAAAGGCCAGATCACGGGTCACGGGCCACTCGAAAACCGGACGGCTCCAGGCGCGAAGCCGCCAGGTTGTAGCCCCGCTGGGAGGTTTCCAGGAAATCGGGGCTGCGGTGCTGCCAGCATCCCCCGCGCAGGACCCGAAATTTTTTCCCGAGCTCGTCGCAGCGCCAGCTCGAGCCAGGGTAGGCATCGTACCAGGCATCGGTCCATTCCCAGGCATTGCCGGCCATGTCCAGGCAGAGCGTGGGCGAAGCTCCGGCCGGGTGGGCGTCCACGGGGGACGGCCCGTCGGCGGCGGACTGGCAGCGCGCAGGGTCGAAGGCATTGCCCCACGGAAAACGACGGCCATCGAGCCCCCGGGCGGCTCGCTCCCACTCCGTCTCGCGGGGGAGGCGCAGCCCGGCCCAGTCACAGTAAGCCTGAGCATCGAAATAGGAGAGATAAAGGGCCGGGGCCTTCTCGCCCCAGCGGCCAGCGGCCCTGGCCCACGATTCGGGGGCGGGCCGCCCGCTGGCCTGGAGGAAAGTGCGAAATTGCTGGTTGGTCACTTCGTGCTTTCCGATGTAGTAAGCGGGCAGCGCGACCCGGCGGGCCGGCCGCTGGTCCATCGAGCCGGCGGCCGAGCCCATCAGGAAGCTGCCGGCCGGGACCAGAACCAGAACCGAGCCGTCGCGCTGGTGAATCAGCTCAGCGGGAAGCTCAGCGCGGACCGGCAGCCAGGCAAGCGCCAGCCAGAGGGCCAGGAGCGCGGCCGGACCCCCCCTTGACAGAGTTTTCCGGCAGCGCGACGCCCAACATATTGCGCTCGAGATCCAGCCGCCTACAATAACCGGTGGTGGCGGAGGCGGGGGTAGGGGCCCCCGAGAGCGTAGCTCCTCCGCCCCCCACAGGGGGGGTTGCGGCCGGACTTCTAGCAGGCGCCATCGCCCGGTCAGGGCTCTGGCTCCGGATTGGCCGGCTGGCCCTCGTCCGCCTCGAGCTCCGGCTCCTCCTCGGCCGGCTTCTCCTCGGTCGGCTTCTCCTCGGTCGTCTCCGGCTCCAGCGGGCCCTCCCAGCGCAAGATCTTCAGGTCCAGCACGAAGATGGAGTACATGACCGGCACCAGCAGCAGCGTCACGCAGGTGGCCACGGTCAGCCCCCCGATCTGGGTGTAGCACAGAGGCTCCCAGAGAGGGCCGCCGCTGTGGACCAGAGGAAACATGGCAAAGACCGTGGCCCCCACCGTGATCAGCACGGGGCGAAGGCGAGCCAGCCCGGCATCGAGCAGGGCGTCGGTAAAGCACGCCCCCTCGGCCTGCATCTCCTCGATATAGTCGAACAAGACGATGATGTGGCTCACGATCACGCCCACCAGGGCGGCAATGCCCAGGAACGCCATGAAGCCGAACGGCGACTTCATGACAAAGAGGGCGGCGATGGCCCCCACGAAGCCGAAGGGTATGCCGGCATAGACCAGCAAAGGCTTGAGAGCGCTCTTGAACTGGAAGACCAGAGCCAGGAAAATGCCCGCCATGCTGATGGCCATGACCACGGCCAGCTCGGTGAAGCTCTTCTGTTGCTCTTCTTGCTCTCCGGCCACCTCCAGCTTGACTCCTGGACCCAGGCGGGCGGCCAGGTCCTTGATCTCGGGCTCGATGGAGCGGATGACCTCGGAGGGCAGGTGGCCGGCCACCGGAAAGGCTCCCACCGTCAGGGCCCGGGCGAACCGGCGGCGGCGAACCATCTGGGGCTCGAGCTTGAGATCGACCCGGGCCACCTGGCCGAGCCGCACTTTCTGGTCGCCCTGGCTGGAATAGACGTACAGGTTCCGCAGGTCAGAAAGTTGGGCCCGCTCGTCCATGCGCATCCGCGCCACCACCGGGATCTGGCGGTCCCCCTCGCGCAGCACCGTCACGGCGGTCCCGCTCAGGGCGGCAGTGGTGGACTGGGCCACGTCCAGGTGGGTCACCCCGGCCAGGTTGGCGCGGTCCGAGTCGGTCACCACCTCCAGCACCATCCCCTCCTCTCCCCAGTCGTCGCGCACCCGGGTGGCGAGCGGGCACTTTCTCAGCAAGCTCTTGACCTGCTCGGCGGCGGTGCGCAACTGGCGCAGGTCCTGGCCGGTGAGGCGCAGGGCCACCGGCACGCCGATCGGCTTACCGGTCTCGAGCTGGCGGGCGTCCACCTGCACGCCGGGAAAAGCACGCTCGGCACGGGCGCTGACAGCCTCCAGGAGCGGCACGGTGTCGTGCTTGTCCTCGACCTCGATGATGATCTGGGCGTAGTAGAGTTGCTTGAGCTCGGGCTCGACCGAGAACCAGAAGCGAGGACCCCCTCCTCCCAGAAAGGTGGTCAGATTCTTGAGCACCTTGCGCCCGAGACGAGCCTCCAGCTCGCCGGCAGCCTCCAGGATGAGCTGCTCGGCTTTGAGGGCCTCGCGGTTGGAGCTCACCAGGGTGCGGTCCATGGGCAGGCGCAGCTCGAGATAGGACAGGTACTGCAGGTCCTTGGGAAAGAACTGGGTCTCGAGTTGCAAGAAGAGGGCCGCGCCCAGGGCCAGCAGCAGGCCCGAGAGGGCCATCACCCACCAGCGGTGAGTCACGCACCAGCGGGCCACCCGATAGTAGATCCGAGCGTAGCCGTGCTGGCGGCGCTCATGCAAAGGAAGCTCGCGGCTGGGGCGCAACAGGTAATAGCCCAACAGGGGGATGAAGGTCATGGAAACCAGTCGCGAGGCGACCAGAGAGCACGTGATCACCACCGGGAGGCTGTACAGGAAACGTCCCGTGTCGCCGCTCAAGAGCAAAAAGGGAAGATAGGCCACGATGTTAGTGATGGTGGCGTAGAGGATGGCCGTGGCCAGGCGCGTTGGGCCCAGCCAGGCGGCGATGGCCGGCGGATGACCACGGCCCAGCTCGTTCTTGATGGCGTCCCCGGCGACCACCGGGTCGTCTACCAGCAGCCCCAGGGCCAGGATCAAAGCGGCGATGGAGACCTGCTGCAGGTCGATGCCGCAGACCGCCATGAACAGGAAGGTCATGGCCAGGGTGATGGGAATCGCCAGGGCCATCACCAGGGCCGAGCGCCACTCCCAGAAACCCACCAGGCTGATCAACACCACCAGAACGATGGCCTCCAGCAGGCAGCGCATGAAAAGATCGATGTTCTCGGTCACCTGAAGCGGCTGGTCGGAGGTGCGGCGAATGATCAAATCGGAGGGAAGCTCGCGGCTGGCTGCCGCGAGCACTTCGTCGACCTCGCGGCCGAAGTCGCCGATCTTCTTACCGGGACGCATCTGCACCGTGAGCGTGATGGCCCGATTGCGGTGCCACGTGCCCTGCTCGTCCCGCCAGGTGAAGAAGTTGAGGTAGCTGGCCGGACTCTCGTAGGAGCGATCGATGCTGACCAGGTCGCGAAGGTAGACCGGGGATCCCTTCTCCTGGGCGACGGCCACCTCGCCGATCTCTTTCTCGCTGCGGAATTCTCCTGTGGGGGTGAGCGGCACCACGCTGCCCCCGCTTTGCGTCTCTCCGCCTCCGGTGGCGATGTTGCGGGCCCCGAGCAGGTCGGCCAGACCGGCCACGCTCATACCGTAGCTGGCCAGACGCTCCTGGCTGTAGACCAGGAAGATCCGCTCCTCGAGCACCCCGGCCCGCTCCACCTTGGTGGCATCGGGAACGGTGCGAAGCCGGTCGGCCAGCAGCTCGGTGATCTCATCGAGCTCGCGATAGCTGTACCGGTCTCCCGCCACCAGCGAAAGCTTCTTGCGCGTCTCGGAGGGCGAGCGGATCACGGCCGCCTCCCACAGGTCTGGGTGCAGCTCCTCGAGCTTGAGCCGCTCCTGGGTAAAAGCGAGCAGGTGCAGCAAGATGGCCTCGTCGGACAGCTTCGAGCGACCGTCCACAGCCACGTAGCCGGGTCCCCCGAAGACGCTCAGATCGCTGGCCACGCCACGCTCGCGAGTGAAGCTCAGGAAGTCGGCCACCGTCAGGCCCAGCAGGCGCTCGTCGGTTGACTCGGGAAAGCAGGCAACCAGCGTGAAGCGGGTCGGGTCGGATGCGCTCTTGCCCCGATGCTCGCGGATCGCCCGCTCGATGGCCTGAGCGCGCAAGTCGATCTCCTGATCCGAGAGCGGAGGGCTGGCCACGGTCAACATCAGAGCGGCGGTGTCCCCGAAGTCCTTGACAAACTGGATGGGGCCCGCCCCGGCCGGGAGCTGCACCCCTTCCAGCTTCATTTTGACATCGTCGAACTGCTTGCCGGTGTCCTCCAGGTTCTCGTCGAGATCGAGATAGACGATGCTGAGGTTGGTGCGCGAGACGGACTCGACCTCGGTCACGTAGGTGTTCTGAGAGACCGCCTCCTCGACCGGCCTGGTGACCAGCTGCTCGACCCGCTCAGCCGAGTTGCCGGGCCAGGGGACCAGGGCCACGGCCCGCCGCACCGGGATGTCCGGGTCCTTGCGCTGAGGCATGGACCGATAGCCGTAGATCCCGCCCAGAACGGTGAAGATCAGCAGCACCCGGGCGATCTGCCGCTGCTCGACAAAGAACCGGGACGCGTTGCGAGTGGTTTGAATCGCCTCTTGATCGGAGCGGCCGTGGCTCATCAGGGTTGCACCGCGACCTCTTCACCATCGGAGATCATGTTCGAGCCGGAAGCGACCACCTCGTCTCCGCTCTTGAGACCAGACACGACGACCATGCGGTCGCCGGTGGGATCGCCGAGCTCCACCGGCCTCAGACGAGCGATGCTTCGCTGGCCCTGACGCTCGAGCACGTAGACCGAGAACTTGTCCGGCGCGTCCGGCCGACGGACGATGGCCGAGATGGGGATGGTGAGAACGCTAGAACCACCGCCGCCCAGGTAAAGCGAGGCGATCATGCCCACCTTCAGCTTCTGTGCCGGATTGCTCACCTTGACCTCGACTCGAAACACCCGGCTCTGAGGGTCGGCCTCGGGGTAGATGGTGCTGACCCGTCCCTCAAACTTCTCCCCGGGCAGCGACTGCGTGCCGATGGTCACACCCTGCCCCAGCTTGAGAGCGGCCACTTCCAGGTCGGGAACGCCGAAGGTGACGCGCACCTGGCTTACCTCGGCCACCTCGAACGCGGGCGCGCCGGGAGCGACCAGAGAGCCGACCTCCACGCTCCGGCTCAACAGCACGCCATCCATCGGAGCCTTGAGCGAGGCGTCCATCTGGGCCAGGCGAGTCTGCTCCCACTGGGCTCGGGCCGAGTCAAGATCGGAGCTGGCCGCCTGGACTCCGGCAGCCGAGCGTTGCTCCCTGGCCAGGCCCACCTCCACCTGACCGGCGGCTTGCTCCACCCGACCCCGAGCCTGCTCGACTTGAGTCCTCCCCTGCTCCAGCCTCGACTGCGCCCCCTTGAGCTGCTCCTCGGCCTGGGCCAGGCGCACGCTGGCCTGCTGGTGATTGAAGAGGGCCTGGTCGAGCTCGGGCTTGATCAGCGCGTCCGAATCGAAGAGACTCTGGGAGCGAGCGAGATTCGTCCTGGCCAGCTGGTCGGCCGCGCGGGCTTCGCGCACGGCCTGGCGGGCCTGGGCCACGGTCGCCTCCAGCTCGCCCAGCGCTGCGCGAGCCTGCGATTGGGCCGCTCGAGCCTCGAGCAGTTGTCCCCGGGCCAGCCGGCTGCCACCCCGGGCTTCCTCGACCTGAGAGCGGGCATCCTGCTCCTGCGCCTCAGCCCGGCCCACCTGGGCGCCGGCCTGCTCGAGACGGGAAGAGAAGTCGATGGACCGCAGGCTGCAGAGCACCTGGCCCTTTTTCACCGGATCTCCGGGCTGGATCAGGCGCAGCTTCCCGTCCCGGTCGCTCACGCGGCCCACGCTCTCGACATAGCCTCCCGAGTTGAAATTGACGACCACCCGGGTGGAGGGCTCGACGCTGGCGCTGTAGCGCTCGCCTCCTGTCGCGCTGGAACGTTCTTCGAGCCGCTCCACCTCGACCACCGTGGGGGCCTTGCCGGGGGAAGCGGGCGGCCCGGCGCACCCGCAGAGCCACATCGCCAGAACCCAGATCAACACCAGTGCACGGCTCACGGCACTTCCTCCTCCAGCAGCGAATGGCCCACGGCCCGCTCGAGCTCGGCCTCGGCCGTGGCGCAGTCGAGCACGATCTTGCGGTGCTCGCGCTGCGAGCGAGAGAGCTGAGCCTGGGCCTCAAGCACGTCCTTGAGCAGGGCGGCCTTGAGCAGAAAACGGCTGGTGGCTACCCGCAACCGTTCTTCGGCGGCATCTCGGGCAACCCGGGCGGCCGATTCTCCGGCCCGGGCCTCGCTCAGCCGGCGGTAGCTGGCATTGACCTCCAGCACGACCTGGTCGCGCGCCGCCGCCTCAGCTCTCCGGGCCTCCTCCAGGCCGGCGCTCTGGGCCGCCGCCTGGTGGCCGCGCCGACCCCAGTCCCAGGCCTCCCACTCGGCCTGCAGGCCAAGCGTGATGGCCTGATCCGGGAGGATCCCGCTATCGGAGAAACGCTGATACTGAAAGGCAAGATTGATCTCGGGAATCCATTCGGCCGCCTTCAGGTCGCGCTGCTGCTCGGCCTGCCGAATCCGGATGAGCGCCTGGCGAAGCTCGGGGCGCACGGAAAGGGCCGCCTGCTGAAGACTTGCCAGGTCTGGGCAGGGTGGCTGGGCGCCGGTCGGATCGGCCACCGAGAAACGCGTGGCCAGGTCTCTGCCAAGCAACAGATTGAGCTGCTCACACCGGGTCTGGAAGGCATTCTCCAGCTGCAGAACCTGGGCCTGGGCCTCCAGGCGGCGGGCCTGCACCTCCAGCAGATCGGCCCTGAGAGCCACCTTCTCTCGAACCAGCTCCCCCGTCACCCGCTCAAGCTCGGCCAGAAACTCCGCTCCGTCACGGGCGGCCACCAATCCGGCCTGGGCATCGAGCAGGGCGTAGTAGGCCGAGCGGACCTCCAGAATGGTCTGAAGACGTTGGAGGCGCTCTTCTTCCCGAGCCACATCCAGCTCGCCCTGCTGCAGGTCCACTCCCAGATTGAGCCTGTAAAGCCCGGTCAGAGGCTGGGCCACCTGAGCTTGAAAGGTCGTGACCGAGCCGCTCAGCACGGCCACCACCGTGTCCTGGGAGGGGATGGGCCCGATGCTGTAGGTGCCCAGGCTTCCCTTCTGAAACACAAAGCTCTGGTCCTCGAGCTGCCGCTGGTGGTTGGCCTGCAGGCTGATGCTGGGCAGTCGTTGCGCCTCAGCCGCCCGGAGCAAGTGGTCATTTCGCTCCACCGCCAGATGGGCGCTCTGCATCTTGCGGTTACCCTGCATGGCCAGCTCGATGGCCTGCTCCAGCGTCAGCAACCCCTCTTGAGCCAGAGCCGACGGGAACAAAACCAGCACCAACAAGATGAGCCAGAGAATGCGAGCCAAGTTGGACCAACCCCCGGGCAGGAAAATTGTGGACTCGGTTATCTTCCTGACCGAGAACTCCTGCCGGTGGCTTTGAAAGACCAGGCCGCCCCGGAGCGAGCCCGGAGCGGCCTGGAGGGTCGGCGGCGCCTACTTCAGCGTGCGCATGTAGGCCACGACATTGGCCAGGTCCTGATCGGTCAGGGCCGGATTGCCGCCTCGCGGCGGCATGTCGATTCCGGTGGTGTTGGCGGTATCGGTCGGGGGACGACCCTTGACGATGAAGGCCACCAGATCCTCATCTTTCATGGCCAGCATGGCGCTGCCTACCAGGGGCTTGCCCAGGCCCTCCACCCCCTTACCGTCAGGTCCGTGGCAGGCGGTGCAAGTCCCGTCATAGGTGGCCTTCCCTTTGGCCGCGTCGCCTGCCGCCAGGGCGACCGGAGCAGGACTGGAGGTGGCGGCGGTGGAGGTCGTCGCTCCCGGAGTCGGGGTGGTGTCGGTCGAGCTTGGCGGGCTCGAGCACCCTGCGGCCGCCAATGAAGCGGCCAGCAGCGACAAGATGAGTGTCTGTTTCACTGGCTTTCTCCTTCGATTTCCGCTCGAGCTTCCTCGAAGCGGAGGATTCTTCCCCGATAGCGGGCGGCCAGGAGCTCGGCCTGGGGGGCCGTGCCGGCCGCCAGAAATCGGTATCCCATGGGGGTTTTCAGCCCCTCACAACGCACATAGTAGGCCGAGCGAGCATCGATCCACTGCCCGCTTTCGGCGTCATGCACCCAGGCCAGCTCACCCGGCCGAAGGCCGGGGGGCTCGAAAAGCTCGCCCAGGTCGTCCAGCACCCGCACCTCCTCACCCAGGCGGGTGGCGGCGGCAAAGCGGGGCTGGTCGACGATCATGCGGCATCGCGAGCATTCATCCTGCCCGTAGCGTATCTCGGGCGGACCATTTTCGGGCTCGACTGCGCAGCCAGTCAAGAGCAGCGCGAGCAACAGGAGCCTTCTCATCTTTCGTTCACCTCACAAGACACTGCGGCGCCGAAACACCGCATAGGACAAAGTTGCCGGCAGGCAGGCCCAGGCCCCCAGGGCCCCCATGAACAGTGCCAGGGTGGCCGAGCCGTAAGTCCGGGTGGCATACAGCCCGGCCGGCCCCAGCGAGTCGAGGCTGGAGCGCAGCGAGAACACGCTGGCCATGCGGAAGGCCTCAAGCGGGTTGAGCAGGCTCAGGTGGAAGAGCTGCTGGGCCCCCAGGCGCATTCCGGAGGCCATGCCGAGCAGGGTCAGATCGGCCAGGAACGCGAGCGACAACCACATCACCACCGAGACGGCGAAAGCTGCCGAAGCGCGGCGCACCAGAACCGAGATCAGGAAACCCAGGCCCAGGCTGGCCACAGCCAGGAGAGCGCTGAGGGCCAGCAGGACGAAGTAGAGGTTGCTCTGGGCGACTCCCCCTTTCCAGGCCACCAGGCCGCCGCTGAGGGCAAAGCCCAGCAGCAGGCTGCTCACCAGGGCCACCACTTGACCGGCGAACTTGCCCCAGTAGACCTCGAATCGGCTCACCGGCTGGGCCAGCAGGTAGGCCAGCGTGCCTCGCTCGCGCTCGCCGGCCATGCTCAGGGTCCCGGCGGTCAAACCCATCAGGGGCACGATCAGGAGCACCAGGTTGATCATGCTCGCGGTGGTGCGGCCAAAACCGGCCAGCCCTCCAAACCCCGAGCCCAGCAGGGCGGTGCCGGCCAGAGCCGAGCTGAGCAGAGCAAAGGCAGCTGTGTAGAGCCAGAACCAGCGGTTGCGGGTGGCGTCTTTGATCTCTTTGGCTGCGATGGCCACAAGGATGTGTCGTTGCATGGCTTTCTCCGTCAGATCTCGAAATCGGTGACGAGGATTCCTTCACGGAACAAGGTCTGGATGGGGGTGGCCTTGCGGTCGCCCGGCACCTCCACCCACAATCCAGAGCCGTTGCGCGAAGCGGTGTAGCCCGAGCGGCAGAGCAGCTCCACTGCCTGCTCCAGGCTCTCCGAGGGTATCCTCAACTTCATCACCGTCTGCCAGCCCCGGGTCCCCACCAGCTCCCCGGGCGTCGCGTTCAGGGTGACCTTGCCTTGCTCGAGCACGATCACCCGGTCGGCCAGGGCCAGCACCTCCTCCAGCCGGTGGCTGGTAAACAGCATGGTCTTGCCCTGGCTGCGCAGCTCGCTCAGCAGGTGCAAGAGCTCCTGACGACCCTGCAGGTCCAGGTTGGAGGTGGGCTCGTCGAGCAAGAGCAAAGGAGGGTCGCCCAGCAAGGCCAGAGCCAGAGCCAGCCGCTGCTTCATGCCGCCCGACAGCTCCCCAACCTTGCGCTCGGGACAGTGATCGAGCCCCACCCGGGCCAGTGCCTGACCGGGGTCTCTCACGCCGCGCAGAGTGGCGTAGAGCTCCAGGGTCTCGGCCACGCTCAGGTCGTCGTGGAAGCTCAGCTCCTGAGGCACGTAGCCCAGCAGGGCGCGGGCCTTCTTTCCCTGACGCTGGGCGTCATAGCCGCCGATCGAAAGACTTCCCTGGCAGCTGAGCAGGCCCAGCAGGCAGCGCATCAAGGTGGTCTTGCCCGCTCCGTTGGCCCCCCACAGGGCCACCGCCTGGCCGGGGTCCACCTCCAGCGAGACCTCGTCCACGGCCGTCAGGCGGCCGAATTTCTTGGTCACCCGGTCGAGCTTCAACACGGTCTGCATGAAAGTCACTCCTTCAGGGCGGGCGGTGGGACGAATTCTCAGACGCAGGGCGGCCAGGGCCAGCAGGGCCAGAACCGGCCAGGCCCAGCCAGAAGCGGCGGGTCGAGCGTCGGAGAGAGGCGGAAGTGCCGGGGGCACCAGGCTGGGAGAGGGGTCCTCCAACTTGGGCTGGGGCGCCACCAGCGGGAAGAGGCGAGCGGCGCTGTCGAGCGCCGACTGCACCAGGGTTCCCTGGAACAGGCGAAGGCTCGGGTCACGGGAAGCCAGGCTCTCGAAAAGCTTCTGAGAACGATAAGGCTGGTCGCCCCGCCCGTCGCCGTCCAGGTCGCAGCCGGTGTAGTCGCTCCAGTAATTGCCCTCAAAGCGATTCCCCTGCTGCTGGCCCCCGCCTTCCAGGCGCACTTGCTCAGCATTCTCCTGAAACGAGTTGCCGGACAGCTCGGCCCCCCTGACCGAGGGGAACAGGGCGACGCCAGCGTCGTTATAGGCCAGCACGTTGCCCGTGAAGCGACAGGAGGCACCGGGCAGGGTGGGAGTGCTGTCGAGGAAGAGGCCGACCTTGCTGTCCACCAGCACGTTGCCGGCAGCGAGCACGTCGTCGGCGTCCTTGAACCCCAGAGCGTAGCCGGAGGCACCCCGGCAGCCAATGACGCGGTTGCCCTTCAGCTCGACCTGGCGTGAGTACATGGTATAGATGCCGACCGAGTTGCGCTCGAGCAGGTTGTCCTCGACCAGGCTGCGGTCACAGTACATGAAATGTAGGCCGTAGCGCCCGTCGCTGACGTGGTTGCGGCGGAATGTGATATCCGAGGAGTACCAGGCCACCAGATCCCGGCAGTGCTGGGCCCGGTTGCCCTCGAGCACCACGCCCTTGCTGTACCACACGCGGATGCCGTCCCCACGCCGGCCGAGCTCCATCTCGGGCAGACTCTGGATATCGTTTCCCCGAACCACTGAGCGGTCTGAGCGCGCCACCACCACCCCGAAGAGAACATCCCGAAAGATGTTTCCTTCCACCAGGGCCCGGGGGCCGTTGAGGGTCACCCCCGAGTGATCCTGCTCGGGCTCGATGCCGCTGCCCCGGATCTCGAAACCTCTGACGGTGACGTCAGGGGCGTTGACGGTCAGCACGGTGCCCTGTCCTTCCCCATCCAGCACGGGCCGATCGCGCCCTTCCAGCACCAGGGGTCGATCCACCACGAACTGGCCACGATAGCGACCCGGCAGGACCACCACGTGGGCGGAAGCTCGAAGGGCCTCGCGCAGCTCGGCCTCGCTGGACACCAGCCTGGGCTCAGCCCAGGCCGGAGCCAGCAGCAGGACGAGCGTGGCCAGGAGGGCTCTCACTTTGCGTTGGCCCGTTTGCGGGCCTGCGCCACCGCCCGGTAAGCCCGGCGATGCAGGTAGAGACCGAAGATGACCAGCAGGGAAGAGGCCATGGTCAGGTAGAGACCGGGTCCCCACTCGGCCAGAGTCACGAACTGGCCGATCTTGCCCTCGCCCAGGATGGGCGGTGTGAAGGGCTTGATGGCCTGGCCCAGAGCCGATTGGGGATCGATGCTGTGCCCATAGGTATAGAGAATGTACTTCAGGTCAGCCAGGAACAGGGCCGGAAAGATGATGGACGGCAGGGCCAGCAGGGCCGCCCAACGGTTGTGCACCAGCACCGCCGCCAGCACCAGGCTGGCCATCACCACCACGGCCAGAAACGAGATCTGCCGCTCGATCTTTCCCCCTTCGTTGAGCGAGGGCATGCCGAGGTAGTGGTTCAGCCCGTCGATCTCGGCCACGTCCCCCTCGACGCGATTGATGTAGAGCGTGGCCTTGAGGCCCTGCGGATACTGCGGGGCTTTCATGGTCAAGCTCCAGTAGGGCACAAACAGGGAAATGGTCAGCAGAAGACTGGCCAGCATCAGCACCACCGTGGGCCACTCGTAGTCGCTCATGGGGCGCAGCGTGCCGTCAGGCAGCACAACCTTCAGGTCGGGGTCGATCGAGAGCCAGCGACTCATCTTTGGATTACCTCACATTTCGGGGTCAAGAATTCCCCCCCCGAGTCGTGCTACTTGTTGGCCACCGGATCGGGCTCGACGAAGAAGTAGCCCACCATCTCCAGGTGCAGCGCCGAGCAGAACTCGGTGCAGTAGAAGGGGAAGATACCCGGCTGGTCGGCCACGAACTCCACCGTCTGGTGCTCGCCCGGCTCCAGGCTCAGGTTGATGTTGTATCCGCCCAGGGCAAAGCCGTGGGTGGCGTCACGAGTGCGCTCGAGGCTGGTGAGGTGCCAGATGATCTTGTCACCCTGCTTCACCCGCACGTGCTCGGGAGTGAAGTGGCTGCGAATCAGCGGCATCGAGATCTCGACCGTCTTGCCGTTGCGCTTGATTCCGGCCTTTTTGGGGTCGGTGACAGCCTTGGGGTCGACCTGGTTGGTCTCGGGGTTGTAGCCCACCTGGGGGTAGACCTCAAAAGGCTTGAGGCGGTCGGCGCGCATCACCTGCACATAGTGCGGCTCGGCAAAGCCGATCGGCATGTCGAAGAGCAGCTTCATACCTTCGCCGGGCTTGGACGAGTCCAGCAGCTGGAAGTTCTGGGGCAAGAGCGGCCCGACGTTGGCAAAGCGGTCGGTGGACCACTTGTTGAGAGCGACCACGAAGCCGTTTCCAGGGGTGGCCGTGTCGCCTTCGATGGAGGCGATGTGGCCGATGTTGTAGTGGACGGGGAGTTTCTGGACCAGCGTCCAGCCGGGCTCGGGATTGAGCTTGTCGTAGTCGCCCCCCAGCGTCCAGCGGGCCACGGCCGAGTCGAGGAACATCGAGGTGTAGGCGTAGCCCTTGTCGTCGAAGACGGTGTGCAGCGGCCCCAGACCCAGCTCCACCTGGGCCTCCATGGTGGAGTCAAGGGGCAAAATCGGGATGCCGAACGGGTCCTTCTGCTGGCTTCCGGCTGCCATCCCCTTGCGGATCTTGTCCACCGAGAAGATGGTGACGTGGGGGTCGAGCTTGCCGGCCACCACCGCGAACTCGCCGTTGGGGGTGACGTCCACGCCGTGGGGGCTCTTGGGCTCGGGGGTCAAGAAGAGCAGGCTCTCGGCCACGGCTGTGGGTAGCTTGATGATGCGCATGCCGTTGACCGTCTCGGTCTTACCGGAGTTGGCTACCTGGGCGGCCTTCTTCCAGTCGATGATGTGCAGAAAGTCGGTATCGTTCTTGCTGGCCCCGGCCTCGAAGGGCGGATTGCCCGACTCGATCCCGCCGGTGGCCATCTCGGAGTTGAAGGAGTTGCAGAAGATCAGCCCGTCGCTGGGGCCCTTACCGGCGTCAGCCAGGTCCTGCCAGTAGGGAGGAAGCTCCATCTGGAAGGACTCCTCGGGAATCACCCGGCCCTTCATCGGGTCGAACTTCCAGAAGGTCATCAGGCCACGGTACTTATCCTTGTAGTCTTTGATGTCGGCATACTCCCAGCCCACCGGAGTGGCGTACTGGGGACCCTCGATGACGTACTCGGTGTTGGGGGTCACGAACGAGCCGCCGTGGTCGGAGATGGCGTTGGGATTCTTGACGATCTGCTTGGTCTCGAAATCGCGCAGGTCGATCACCGCCAGACGGGCGTTGGCCTTGTCGTTGATGAAGAGGAACTTGCCGTCATAGCTGCCTTTGGTCTCCGACAGCCCGGGATGATGGGTATCTCCCCAGGTCAGCTCCTTGCCCGAAGGCATGTTCCCTTCTTTGAGAACCCTGGAGGGCCCGCCGCCATAGCCGTAGCCCTGCCAGGGCTCGGGGGCGAAGACGGCGATGGTCTTGAGCAGTCGCATGGAGGGCACGCCGATGACGTGCACCTGGCCGGAATGGCCACCCGAGCTGAAGATGAAGTAGGGGTCGAGCTTCCCGGTCGGCATGAAGGTCTTGGCGGCGGCAACCAGGTCATCGGGGGTGAGTCCCCGCTCCTGGGCCACCTGCATGACCTCGGCCGGCAGGCCCCCTCCCGCCCCGGGGCTTGGGGTCGCACCCGGGCCCTGGGAGCAGCCGGCGGCCAGCAGCAACACTGCTAGAGTTGGAACGATTCTATTCACGAGGATTTGAGCTCCCTTCGTTGCTTGAGACCAGCCTAGCAGCCGGTCTGAGGAAGAAAATTGATCCAGGTCAAGGGTTTGGGCTGCATGGTCTGCCACAGGGTGACGGCGAAGAACGCCAGCGAGAGCAGTTGCACGAGGCCTCCCAGGGCGGTCAGGGCCGGCTGCCCGGCGGCTTGCGCCCCCAGGCGGGTGACAGCGCCGACCTGCAGGCCAGCCAGGATCAGGGCCGGCCTTCCGGGGGCGATGATGGCCCGCTTCTCGAGAGCCGGCACGATGCGTAGGGCCATGCCGGCCATCATGGTCAGGAGAAATCCCGAAGCCAGGGTATGCCGGGTCAGGCTCGGGGGCGCCTGCAGCACCGCCAGCAGACAGGCCACCAGCAACCAGGCGTAACTGGCTCGAAGGTAGGCGCGCAGGTCCCAGGCCAGACGGGCCGGCCGCAGAGAGACTCGGAACACCCTCAGCCCCGCGCAATGAAGCGCAGCGGCCAGCAGCAGCAAGGCCGGCAGGTCGGTCAGCAGACCCAGGTTCCACAAGATGACGATGGTGGGGCGGGCCCAGCGGGGCACCGCCGGCTGAGCGAGCAGGGCCGGGTGCATGCGCTGCCCCAGGCCCAGGACGAAAAGCGTGGCAAACCCCCACAGGGTGAAGTCGTAGCTCCCGGTCAGGACGGCGGCCAGAAGCCAGAGTGTCGCGCTGACCAGGTAGATACCGTAAGGCCAGCTGAGGAGGAGGAGAGGCAGACTGCCCAGCGCGAGCAGCGCCCGGCCCGCCCAGACGGGGACGCCAAGCGAGGCAAAGGCCGCCAGCAAAACACCCAGAGCGGTCAGTACGAAGGTCAAGGCAATCAACCACTTCGGGAAGCGGGGAGTGCGCAGCATAGCCAGGGCGATACCCTGGATGAAGAGCACGACGAAACCGTAGACCTGAAAGGAAGCGTGGGCCACCCGGTGAGCTTCCCAGGCCCGGGACGGTATCCAGCCAGCCAGCTGGGCCAGCATCATGGCGCCGATCAGCGAGCCGAAAATTGTCAAGAAGACGAGCGAAGTCTTCACGTAAGGGCGGTGCACCTTCACGCGGCCATCCTAGCAGAGCCCGGAGGGGGGGGTGATGATCTAGGTCATGTCGGGGACCCCAGCTCGTGGGCATGGTGGGCCGGGGACTGGGGGGCTGGCGCGGATCCCCACAGCGGACGGTGGGGATACCCACGCTGGGCTGTGGGGGCAGGGGGCTGGCGCGGATCCCCCACAGCGGACGGTGGGGATCCCCACGCTGGGCTGGGGGGACAGAGGGCTGGCCCCGATCCCCACAGCGGGCGGTGGGGATCCCCACGCTGGGCTGTGGGGGCAGGGGGCTGGCGCGGATCCCCACAGCGGACGGTGGGGATCCCCACGCTGGGCTGTGGGGGCAGGGGGCTGGCGCGGATCCCCATAGCGGGGCGATTGACATGGATCAATGAGCCTGGCAAAGATTGGGGACATGCTCCGGCCATGAGGACGCTGTTTGTGTCATTGTTGCTCTGGGCGATCCTTTCACCGGGGGCCTGGGGACAGGCCGCCCCGCCAGAGCCGTCTCCCTCTCCCCCTGCCCCGGAGGCTCCTCCTCAGCCTTCGCCTTCGCCATCGCCCGAGGAGGCGATCCTCGAGGGCGACCTGCGGATCCGGGCCGAGATCTGGGACTGGTTCGCCCCGGTCCCCCCTCTGGAGGACGATTACACCTTCGGTCACGGCCGCCTGCGCGCCCGGCTCGGATACCGCAATCCCGGGAGCTTCGAAGGCCTGGTGGAGCTCCAGGGGGTGCAGCTGGTGGGCCTGCCCGACAACGCCATCGGCCCTGCCCCTATCGGCCAGATGGGCCCGGGCGCCATTCTTTACAACCATGCCGGACAGAGCGACTTCAGCTCGCTGGGCGTGCGCCAGGCCTATCTCAAGCTGGGAGACCCCCAGAGCTTTCAGGCCCAGCTGGGGCGGATGGACTTTGGCAACGCCGCCGAGGTGATGCCGAAGGAGCCCTCTCTGGCCTGGCTCAAGCGGGCCCGACTGAAAGACCGCCTGATCGGCACCTTCGACTTCTCCCCCTTTGCGCGCAGCTTCGATGGGCTCAGGCTGGACGGCGACACAGGCGATCTCCACCTGACCGGCTTCGTGGCCATGCCCACCCAGGGCGGCTTCGAGCCCGGCTTCTCCACCACCATCGACAACTACCTGATCAGCGATCTGTCCATCACCCTCAAACAAGGTGGGCTGCTCGAAGACGGGGAGGCCCAGCTCTTCTGGGTGCACTCCGACGACCAGCGCCCGGTGCCGCAGGTGGACAATCGACCGCTGGCCCTGCGCGGTCAGGTGCGAGCTGAAGGGGGCGATCAGATCGACACGCTGGGAGGCCACTTCATCCACAAACTGGGTGAGAACGGCGACGCGCTCGTGTGGTATGCCCACCAGACGGGCAGCTGGGGCCAGCAGCGCCATGTGGCCGACGCCTTCAGCGCCGAGCTGGGCTACAAATTCAAACAGACCGGCTGGGAGCCCTGGGTCCGGGGTGGCTTCAGCTACTACTCGGGAGATTCCAACCCTCTGGATAACGTGCACGGCACCTTCATCGCTCCTCTGCCCACCATCCGCGTGTATGCTCTGACCCCCTTCTACTCCGAGTCCAATCTGCAGGATCTTTTCCTCCAGCTCATGCTCAAGCCCGGTCCCCAGACCGCGGCCCGCCTCGAGCTCCACAATCTGCGGCTGGCTCAGGCGGCCGACCTTTGGTACGTGGGTGCCGGGGCCACCCGGCGCACCACCATCAACGGCTATGCCGGCCGACCCAGCGGGGGCAACACGGGGCTGGCGAACTTGCTGGATCTGGGGGTTGAGCACCAGATCGACGCCAATCACAAGCTGTCGGCCTACTTCGGGCACGTCTTCGGGGGACCGGTCATCCAGTCGAGCTTCCCCGCCAATCCGAATGGGAACTTCTTCTTCCTGGAATATAACCTCAAGCTGCCCTGAGCCCCGGCCCCGTGAGCCTGAGCTGGTTCCACGGCGCGCCTGGAGCAGGGGCCACTTGATCCCGGTCATCGCATCCCTGGCTGCGCTCAGGCAAGCTGCAGGGGTGAGGCTGCGCCTGCTGGTGATGCTCTCGGCCGGGCTCTGGCTGCTGCTGGGGCTGGCCACCGGCCTGACCCGCCTGGGCTGGGGCCTGGCTCCGGCCGAGCTCTCGGCCCTCCACGGGCCTTTGCTGGTGGCAGGATTCCTGGGCACGCTGATCTCTCTCGAACGGGCCGTGGCCCTGGGTCAGGGTTGGGCCTACCTGGCCCCGTTCCTGACGACAGTCGGGGCCGCCTTGCTGGTCTCCGGCCGGCCGGGCAGCTGGCTCATCGTGGCCGGAAGCCTGGTTCTCCTGGCAGCCAACCTGGCCCTGCACCGCCGCCAGCCCTCGATTTCCAGCTCCACGATGGCATTGGGCACGCTGGTCTTTCTGCTGGGCAACCTCCTCTGGGCCAGCGGCCGCCCACCCGGCCAGGTGGTGCTGTGGTGGGCCTCCTTTCTGGTGCTGACCATCGCGGCCGAGCGTCTGGAGTTGTCCCGCTTGCGCGTGCCTCCGGCCTGGAGCCGGGTTGCCTTCCTGGTGTGCGTGATCCTCTTGCTGCTGGGTTTGTGGCTCCAGTCTGCCCTGGCAGGCCTGGCTTTCCTGGGGCTGACCGCCTGGCTGGGGCGCTTCGACCTGGCCTGGCGCACTGTGCGAGCCCGAGGGCTGACCCGCTACATCGCAGTCTGCCTGCTGACCGGCTACTTCTGGCTGGGGCTGGCCGGGTTGCTGCTCTCAACCGGAGGGCTGCCGGTCGCGGGGCCCTGGCGCGACGCCGCCCTGCACGCCGTCTTTCTGGGCTTCGTGATGGCCATGATCTTCGGGCACGGGCCCCTGATCTTCCCGGCCCTGGCTGGCCTTCGCATTCCGTATCGCCCGGTCTTCTATGCCCCGCTCACCTTGCTCCACCTGTCGCTGGCCGTCCGGGTGTGGGCAGATCTGGCCGGGCCACTCGAGCTGCGGCCGATGGCAGCCCTGGGAAACGCGGCCGCCATCCTGGCCTTTCAGGCCTGCATGGTCCTCAGCGCCCTTCTTGCCAGCCGGGCCGCAACCGGTCGGCCAGAGGGAAGAGCACCCCTTCCTCCAACTCAACCAGCCGCTCAAACAGCATTCGCGCGGCTTGATCGCCCCGACCCGCCAGCTCCAGAAGCTCGGCAAACACCAGGCTGCGCTCGAGCCACGGAGGACCCATAGGGTCGAGCGCGGGGCGGAGCCAGCGGTAGACGGCCCTCTCCTCCTTGCGGGCGTGCTCTTCGAGCTCTCTCACGAAGGTGGAATAGTCCCCGACCTCCAGGAGCGAGCGCAGGTGTTCGTGCTGCGATGCAAAATCGTTCATGGTTCTCTGCGGAGTTTAATCCCACCAGACCCTGAGGATCGTTGAGGCAGATCAAGTGGACATAACCCGGCTCCCCCTCTTCTCCGGACTCAGTCCGGAAGACGTCGAGGCTTTGCAACCCGCGCTCCAGAAGCGCAAAATGACGGTCGGAACGAGAATTTTCGACGAGGGCGACCCGGTGCGGGGGTTCTATGTAGTACTGAGCGGCTCGGTCAAGATTTTCAAGACCTCGCCCCGGGGCACCGAGCAGGTGCTGGCGGTCATCCTGCCGGGGCAGACGTTCGCCGAGGCGGCCGTGTTCATGGGCGGAGGCTACCCGGCCTCGACCGAGTGCCTGGACGACTGCGAGCTGCTCTTCGTGGAGCGCGAGCCCTTCGTGCGCCGCCTGCACGCCGACCCCGATCTGGCCCTGCGCATGATGGCGGGCATGGCCCTCAAGCTGCGACGGATGGTGGCCATGGTGGAAGATCTGACCCTGCGCGACGCGCGAGGGCGTATCTGCCGCTATCTGCTGGGTCTATTGCCCGAGGGGGCTACGGCCCCGGTCGAGCTGGAGCTGCCCGCCCAGCAACTTCTGATCGCCCGCATGCTGGGAGTCACAGCCGAGACCTTGTCGCGCACTCTGAAGACCCTGCGCGAGGACGGGGCACTGGAGACCCTGGGCGGAGGCAAGTTCTTGCTGCTCGATCTCGAGGAGTTGCGCCACTCGGCCGGCGAGGTGGTGGCCGCCTGATCGGGGTGGGGAATTGATCTAGATCATCGTCATCAGGCCAGACAGGGTGTTAGCCTGGAGCCGTGATGACGCGTCGGCATGCCGTTGACCTCGAGAAGCTTGCCTTTCCAGTCGAGGGAAGCCCCCGCGAAAAGCTCATTTTCGCTCTGCACGCGGCCATTCTGGCCCCCTCGGGCCACAACACCCAGCCCTGGATCTTCCGACTGCACGCCAACTCGGTGGACATCCGGGCCGACCGGCGACGCCGCCTGGCAGTCATCGATCCCCAGGACCGCGAGCTGACCATCTCTTGCGGAGCGGCCCTGCTCAATATCCGAGTCGCACTGGAGGCCCACGGCCTGGGCTGCAAGGTGAACCTGCTCCCGGATGAGGCAGACGCCGACCTGTTGGCCAACATCGAGTTGACCGACGCCCCCGAGCCAGGTCCGCTGGCTCGGCTCTGGCCGGCGATCCCTCGACGACACACCCATCGCCTCCCGTTTACCGACAGACAGGTCGAGCCTGACGTGCTCTGGGCACTGCAGGAAGCGGGCCTGGCCGAAGGCTGTCGATTTCTCCCGCTGACGGGAGACCTGAAGAACGAGGCTATAGGCCTGATCGGCGAGGTGGACGTGCGGGTGGCCACCGACCCCATCTATCGTCAGGCGCTCGACCGCTGGCTCTCCAGCCACATCGAATCCGACGGGGTGCAGGTGGCGGAAGGAATCGAGATCACCATTCTGGATGACTTTGCGGCCAGCCTGCCCCGCTGGCTCATGCGCTTCAAAGGCAATGGGCAGGCCCGCGGAGAGCGCGACCAGGAGCTTGCTCGCAGGGCCCCTTTGCTGGCGCTGGTGGCCTCTCCGGGAGATACCGTCTGCCACTGGCTCATGGCAGGTCAGGGCCTCCAGCGCGTTCTGCTCGAGGGAGTCCTGGCCGGGGTGCAGGCTTCCTACCTCAACCAGCCGCTCGAGCTGCCCGACACGCGCGCCTGGCTGGCGCGCTGGACCTCGGGCACGACCCCCCACCTGATGCTGCGGATGGGCTACCCGGAGCATGATCACCGCTCGCCTCCCAGGCGCCCCCTGAAGGATCTCCTGGAGGAGGCTCCATGACTCCGATCGGCCTGCATCCCTCGGAGGAGTACTAAAGCATGGCTCGCCCGCTCGACTCCCAGAAGGGAGAAGCTTACTGGAAAGAGGCTGCCAGCCAGGCCCGGGTCGACCTCGATCAGGTCGCGGCCCACAACCACGGGCTCCCTCTGGCCTTTCACCGGAGCATCCGAAGACGGCAGATCGACCGGCTGGAGCAGGCTATCAGCGCTCTTCCCGCGCCGCCCCGGGTGCTGGACCTGGGCTGCGGCCCTGGAGTGTGGGCCCTCGAATTGCAGTCCAGGGTGCGCTCCTGGCTCGGCTTCGACATCGCCCCCACTTTCGTGGAGGAGGCCACCCGCCAGGCCCGCGAGCGAGGGCTGGAGCACCTCGAGTTCAGGGTGGGCTCCCTGGTCGAGCTTCCCTTCCAGGGCCTCTTCGACCTGGTCATCATGGGCGGCACCCTGGGCCTGTTCGACGATCGGCAGTTGCCCGAGCTGCTCGAGACCGTGCACCGTCACATGGCGCCCGACAGCCTGGCCTACGTGCGCGTCTCCACGGTTCCCTGGCCCTACCCCCGCCTCACCATCCGCCACGACCTCCCGGTCCGCTACCGCCGCGTGGAGCACTACCTGAGCCTGTTCCGCGCAGCCGGCTTCGAGCCCACCTTCGAGCGCGATATGGCTTTCAGTGAGGCCTCGCTGGCCACCATCTACTGCTATGTCGGGCGCAGGCTTGGCCTTTCGGGCGAGACATGTTGCCGGCTGGCCCAGAGAAGCTTTCCTCTTTTCCGGCCCCTGCTCGACCTGACCCCGCTGCCTCGCTCCACGGTGTTCTGGCTGAGGCCAGCGTGAGCTGGGACTTCCGCACCATCATTGAGCCCTTCCGCATCCGCGCCGTCGAGCCCATCCCGCTGCTCGACCGCAAGGCCCGCGAACGGGCCCTGGCCCGGGCCGAGCACAACCTGTTCGGGCTGCGGGCCGAAGAGGTGACCATCGACCTTTTGACCGACTCCGGCACCGGAGCCATGAGCGCCGAGCAGTGGGGCGCCCTGATGATGGGCGACGAGACTTATGCAGGCAGCCGCTCCTTCCGACGCCTGGAGGCGGTGGTGCACGAGCTAACCGGCTACCCGCACGTCTTTCCCGTGCACCAGGGCCGCGCCGCCGAGCGCATCCTGGCTCGCACGGTGCTCGAGCCCGGCAAGCTCGTACTCAACAACACCCACTTCGATACCACCCGCGCCAACGTCGAGCAGGCCGGGGCCCGGGCGGTGGATCTGCCCACCCCGGGCTCGGACGACCCGAGCTACGCCTGTCCCTTCAAAGGAAACATCGATCTTGCCAACCTGGAAGAGACGCTGCAGCTTCGTGGCTCCGAGGTGGCTCTGGTCATGCTGACCCTGACCAACAACGCCGTGGGCGGACAGCCGGTCAGCATGGCCAACATCGAGTCGGTCAGCGCCCTGTGCCGGCGATACGAGGTTCCCTTCTTTCTCGACGCCGCCCGCTTTGCCGAAAATGCCTGGTTCATCAAAGTGCGCGAGCCTGGCTATGATCGCTGGCGGTTGCCCGAAATCGCCCGGCGCATGTTCGACCTGGCCGACGGGTGCACGTTGTCGGCCAAGAAGGACGGCATCGTGCATATCGGCGGCCTGCTCTGCACCCGTCTGCCGCAGTGGGCCGAGAAGTTCCGCTGCGAGCTGATCCTGGGAGAGGGCTACCCCACCTACGGGGGCCTGGCCGGCCGGGACCTGGAAGCCATGTCCCTGGGTCTGCTGGAGGCGCTGGATGAGGACTACCTGCGCTACCGCGTGCGCAGCATCGCCTACTTCGCCGAAGGCCTGGAGCGAGCCGGCATTCCCGTAGTCCACCCCCCGGGGGGTCACGCGGTCTTTGCCGATGCCGGGCGACTGCTCTCTCACCTGCGCCCCGACCAGTTCCCGGGCCAGGCCCTGGGGGCTGCCTTCTACCTCGAAGGGGGGGTGCGCGGCGTGGAGGTGGGCTCGCTCATGTTCCCGGGGGCGCGTCTTGAGCTGCTCCGCCTGGCCGTGCCCAGGCGCGTCTACACGCAGGCCCACATCGACTACGTGATCGAGGTGGCCGAAAGGGTGGCGGCCCGGGCCAGCGAGCTGCCCGGCTACCGCATCCTGCGCGAGCCGCCCTTTCTGCGCCACTTCAGCGCCAGCCTGGAGCCTCTCGAGGCTTACATTTGCGCCTCCGGTCGACGCGAGAGCTGCGCCCCCAGCCCCTGATTCAGGCTTTCCCGGAGCGCTGGAAGAGCGACCGCCAACGAAGGCCCATGAGACGGCCATAGAACTTTATCGTATCGAGCACGGGATGAAAGTGCGAGCTCTCGTTTTTGCCGATGTAGATGCTCTGCACGCGAATTTGCCGGATCCGGTGGTTGCGACAGCGCCAGATCATCTCCATCTCCCACTCGAAGCGATCGGCCTTGATGTCCAGGAGGTCAGCAAAGAGCTCGAAGGGGATGCCCCGCATTCCCGTCTGCACGTCGCGGATATCCTTGAAAAGCAGCAAGAAGGTGACCAGCCGCTGGAAGACGCTGCCGATCTTCCGGGGCAAGGGAACGCAGGCCTCGTCGAAAGAGCGACAACCCAGCACCAGCTCGTGGGGATGCTTCTCCAGCTGGCCGGCCACGGCCAGCACGTCCTCCACGGCGTGCTGCCCGTCGGCGTCCAGGGTCACCGCGCCGACTTCGCTGGAAGTGGCCGTGGCCTGAATGTGGGCCAGACCCGTGCGCAGGGCGGCTCCCTTGCCTCGATTCTGAGGATGCACCAGCACCTCGGTGCGAGGCAGCTCGCGCAGGGCCTGGAAGATCTCGGCCGTCCCGGCCCGCCGGCTGCCATCGTCGACCACCACCAGACGGGCCAGGCCGCCCTCGAGCAATCCGCGCGCCGCATCAAGCACGGCGGGCTGGGGCTCATAGGCAGGGATCAAGCCACAGACCTGGATCACGATGAGGTCTTCGAACAGCCGGTCGGCTCGCCTGCCGTCCGAGGGAGGATGGCAGCGGGCCAGGCGGGGCGCTCGGGGACCCGCACACGGGTCCCCGAGCGCAGGTACCCGGGCTGGAGATCGGCTTCGACCCAGAAAAGCCACTGGTCCCCGACCAGAAGTCTGGTCCCGCGTGCCTCAGCGCCTGGCCCCAGGGACGACTTGAGGCAGGTCAATTGCCGGGTCTTTTCCCCCGTGATAAGGTTGAGCCATGCTCTCACTCCCGGTTGTTAACGGCCGCCGCCCGATGCCGGCTGCCTCCGGGCCGGCAGTGCTGGCCCTGGGATTTCGGCCCTTCTTTCTGCTGGGCTCCTGGTATGGAGTCCTGACCGTGCTGGTCTGGGTGGCCATCTACCTCGGATGGCTGAGCTTTCGTCCGGGCCTGAGCCCGATGTTGTGGCACGGTCACGAGATGCTCTTCGGCTTCGCGACCGCGATCATCGCCGGCTTTCTGCTCACAGCCGTGCCCAACTGGACCGGCATCCCCACGCCCCGGGGAGCCCGCCTGGGCGGCCTGGTGGCGCTCTGGCTGCTGGGCCGTGGGCTGACCCTGAGCTCGGGTGTGCCCGCTATCCTGGCCGCAGCAGTTGATCTGGCCTTCCTGCCGGCTCTGGCGGCAGCCCTGGCCTATCCCCTGATCAAGGCCGGCAAGCGCAACAACCTCGTGTTCTTGCTCGTGCTGGGGGTCTTCACCCTCTCCAACGCACTGGTGTGGGCCGAGGCTCTCGGCCGCCCTGGAACCGCGGCCCTGGGCCTGGAGCTGGGGCTGCTCTGTATCCTGCAGCTGGTGGCCCTGATCGGAGGGCGCGTGATCCCCTTTTTCATCCGAGCCGCGCTGCCCGAGAGCCCGGCCCACAGCTGGCCCTGGGTGGAGCGCTTGGCCCTGATCAGCCTCCCCCTGGTGGCTCTGTCGGAGGCTCTGAGCCTCTCGCTGGCGGCGGTCTCCTGGGTTGCCGCCCTCCCCCACGTGGCCCGCCTGGTTGGATGGTTCGACCGGCGACTGGTGCGGGTCCCCTTGCTGTGGGTGCTCTACCTGGGCTATGCCTGGTTGCCAGTGGGCCTGGCGCTGAAGGGCTGGTCTCAACTGGCCGGGACGAGCCCCTTTCCCGCCCTGCACGCCCTGACGGTGGGCTGTATCGGACTCATGATCCTGGGAATGATGGCGCGGGTGGCCCTGGGCCATACCGGTCGAGCGCTCAAGCCCCCCCGACCGGTGGTGGCCGCCTTCGGGTTGCTCCTGCTGGCAGCTATTTTACGGACTTTCGGACCCATGCTGGCCCCTTCGACATTGTGGGTAAAGTCCTCCGCCGCCCTCTGGGCCCTCGCCTTTGGACTTTACGGGCTTGTTTACTTCCCGATTCTCACCAGACCGCGTGTGGACGGCAAACCCGGTTGATCGAGATCAACGACGCCAAATCTGGCCAGGATTAGGATTCCCTCTATGGATTGCCTGGACAACTATCGCTGGAAGCTCGCTAGCCACGAGCTGGTGCCTCTGGTCATCGGGGGCATGGGGGTAGACATCTCCACCATGGAGCTGGCCCTGGAGGCGGCCCGGCTCGGTGGGGTGGGCCACATCTCCGATGCGATGGCCTGTCTGGTCTCGGATCGGCGCTTTGGGACCCGCTACAGCTTGAGCAAGTTCAAGCGCTTCCGACACGAAGGCGACCGCTCGAGCTATCGCTTCGACCCGGGAGAGCTGCGAGAGAGCCAGCTGCGCCACGTTTGCGAGGCAATGAGTCGCAAAGTGGGCCCGGGCCTGATCTTCCTCAACGTGATGGAGAAGCTCACCATGCTGGACGCGGCCGAGACGCTCAAGATCCGGCTCACGGCCGCTCTGGATGGTGGTATCGACGGGTTGACCCTGTCCGCCGGGCTGCACCATAAGAGCCTGAGACAGATCGAGGAGCACCCCCGCTTTCGCGAGGTCAAGCTGGGCATCGTGGTGAGCAGCCTCAGGGCCCTGGAGATCTTCTTGCGGGCCGCTCAGCGCTCTCATCGTCTGCCCGACTACGTGGTGGTGGAAGGTCCTCTGGCCGGAGGCCATCTCGGATTCGGAGAGGATTGGGCCCAGTATCGCTTGGAGTCGATCGTGGACGAGATCCTTGCCTACCTGCGAGAGCACGAGCTGCCCATCGCGGTCATCCCCGCGGGGGGGATCTTTACCGGCACGGACGCCACCGGATATCTGCAGGCGGGCGCGGCCGCCGTGCAGGTCGCGACCCGGTTCACCGTCACCCGAGAGTGCGGTCTTCCGGCCGCGGTCAAGCAAGCCTACTTTCGAGCCAGCGAGGAAGATGTGGTGGTCAACTCCTACTCCCCCACCGGCTACCTCATGCGCATGCTGACCAGCAGCCCCTGCCTGGACTCCGGAGTGGAGCCCAAGTGCCGTCTGCACGGCTACCTGCTCGACCGCGGCGGGGAGTGCGCCTACGTTCGGGCCTGGGAATCCACTCCGCGGGGACAGAGCGTGTCCGGCAAAATGTGCCTGTGCCATCATTTCTCTCGCCACCAGTGCTACACTTGCGGTCACTACACCTATCGGCTCAAGGATACCAGCCGACCGGACGGCCAGGGAGGCTACCACTTGCTCAGTGCCGAGCATGTCTTCCGAGACTATCAGCACAGTCGCGAGCACAAGATCCATCTGCCGATTGATCCAGGTCAATGACGCAGCCCCTCTGACTGGCTTAACCTCATGCTGACATGTCCGTCCTCATCATCGGCGGCGGGCCGGCCGGGCTGGCCCTGGCCGGCCAGTTGCAAGAGCGAGCCATCGAGTACACCCTGCTCGAGCGGGCCCCGTTTCTTGGGAGCACGTTTCGATGCATGGCTGCAAACACGTGCCTCAGCCCCTGGATCAACACCGTTCTGCCGGGCACGCGGCCCAGCTGGCGGATCGCTCTGCGACCCACCGAGCGCGAGGAATATGCTCAGTATCTGACCGAGTACGCCATCCAGCGCAACCTGAGCTACCTCACCTCGGTAGAAGTCGACCGGGTCACCCGCGAGCCGGGCCAGTTCCGGGTCAGCACGAGCAGGGGCCAATTCCAGTCCCGGGTGCTGGTCAATGCCACGGGATACTTCTCCAATCCTCACATTCCCGAGCTTCCGCGCGACAGCCAGTGTGAGATCCCCCAGATCCATGCAGCGGCATATCAAGACCCGGATACGGTGCGCCGCCTGCTCGGCAGCAACCGGGGCCGGGTGCTGGTAGTGGGCCATCGGCTCACCGCCGGGGAGATTATCGAAGGCCTCTACCGGTCCGGCTACGAGGTCTGCCTGTCTCACCGCTCGCCCATCCGCTACGCTCTTCCGGACATGCTGCAGGCCTGCGTCTCCCCCTTCAGCTATATCCTGGAGGAATCGCTGGTGCATTTGCCTGGCATGAAGCCCCCTCTGTCGCTGGAGAGCCGCATGCCGGGCGGAGTGGCTCGCCAACTGATCGAGTGGGGCCTGGTGCGGAGCTTCCCGGCAGTGGTCCGCCTGGAGCGGCGTGCAGTGGTGTTCCAGGACGGTCAGGACGTGCCGTTTGACCTGGTGATCTACGCCACCGGCTATCGCCCCGCGCTCAAGCACCTGGCCGGGTTGATCTCGACCGACCCCGAAACCGGCCTGCCCCCCCTCTACGGTGCCGAGAGCCGCGAGACTCCGGGCCTGTTCTTCCTGGGCCTGCAGGGTCTGCGCACCTTCCGCAGCCAGTTCCTGAGGGGCATTCGCGAGGACGCCGTCTATCTGGCCGACTGGCTGGCCAACTACTGGCTGCTGGACCGTCAGGCGGCTTAATACGCAGGTTTCGGCACTCCTTTTCGCAGGATGAAGCCCTTGCCGGGGCCTGGAGCCCCCACCAGCTCGAACTTCTGGGTCAGGTGGGCCAGCGTGGCAGGGGCCACGTCGTAGACCGGCCAGCCCTCGCAGAGGAACTCTCCCCCCGGCTTGAGCACCCGGTGCACCTCCTCGAGGCCCGCGATGGCGTCCTCCGAGCGGGCTCCGATGGGGAAGCTGGCATAGGCGAGGAGCAAGTCCTGCGAGCCGTCGGCCACCGGCAGCGAGAAGAGGTCTCCCACGTGCTGGCGTGAGTTGCGGGCGGCCGGGCCGCCTACCGAGTCGAGCACCTCCCGCTGGAGAGCCAGAGCGGTGGCATTGACGTCCACCCCGAGATAGCGGTTGCCGGAATCCTCCGTGAGGAGCGTGCGGGCCACGCAGGTGGTGGCAAAGGGACCGATCTCCAGAATGGCAGCCCCTTTCAGGTGCCCGTAGCGCTCCCGCAACAGCTGGCTACGTTCTCCGCGCGACTCGTCCCAGGCCAGCACGTCCGCCACCGAAAGGCGCCGGGCCCGCTCCACCTCGCCGTCCAGGGCGCGGGGGTCGCGCTCGAGATCGCTCATCCGGTTGGCCGGCCGGCGAAGCCCCTCGCCGACGCTCTGGTAAACTTGCAGATCCTCGCTCCAGAGCTCACCGTGGCGCACGTCGCGCACCTGCACGACCGGCTGGCCATTCTGGCTGGCCAGAGCGGTCTGGTCGCTGAGCAGCCAGCCCTCCTCGGAGGGCAAATAGCGGGTGCGGATGACCGTCTCGCGCTCGGATCTCTCGGGCTGCGGGCTCACCGAGCGGGGCGGAAAATCGGTGGGGATCGCCCGGGCGTGCTCGTCGAGGGGCGGTAGCTCGCTCACGCTCTGCCCGTTGACCTCGAGCCCCACCAGCAGGCTCCGCTCACCGTCTGAGACCAGCCTGCGGGTCACCACCAGCTCGTCCACCGAAGCCGCCTCGCCCCGCCGAGCCTGGGGGGTCCAGGAGGGCCAGGAAAGGCGTGAGTCGTTCAGCTTATCCATCTTTGCTATTCTAGCAGCCTGTTGTTGCCAGAAATCTTGATCCAGATCATGGATCCGCTGCCCCATCTGGGGCAAAGTCGGGGTATGGCCAGCACCCTGCGACGTCCCGCTTCCGACAACTCCGTCAGTCCCTTCCTGGTGATCTGGGAGACCACCCAGGCGTGCGATCTTGCCTGTCGCCACTGCCGGGCCTGCGCTCAAAGCGAGCATGATCCCCTGGCGCTGAGCCATCCGGAGGCCAGGCGACTGCTCGAGCAAGTGCGCAGCTTCTCCGATCCCCCACCCCTGTTCGTCTTCACCGGAGGCGACCCGTTCAAGCGCGCCGACCTCTTCGACCTGGTCCAGTATGGCAGCGAGCTGGGTCTGCGTCCGGCGGTCTCTCCCTCGGCCACCCCCCTGCTGACCCGGGCCAACCTGGCCCGCCTGAAGGAGTGTGGCGCCCGGGCCATCTCGCTCAGCCTGGACGCCTCTCAGGAGCAGGCGCACGATGCCTTCCGGGGCGTGGCCGGGTCCTACGCGCTGACCATGCGAGGCTGCGAGCTGGTGCGCGAGTTGGGGCTCAAGCTGCAGGTCAACACCACGGTCACCCGCCACAACCTGGCCGACCTGCCCTCGCTGGTGAAGCTGCTGGTGCCCCTCGAGCTGATGACCTGGAGCGTCTTCTTCCTGGTGCCTACCGGGCGCGCCCAGCACCAGGACGCCATCACCGCCGAGGAGTGCGAGGAAGTCATGCACTTTCTGGTGGACGCCTCGCGCTATCTGCCCCTGAAGGCTACCGAAGGCCATCACTATAAGCGCGTCCTGCTCCAGAGACAGAACGCCCCTGGCCCGGAAAACGAGCTGCGCCAGGAGCTGCGAGGACTGTCCGCGGCATGGCCGGCCCGGGCAGCTGCCCGGCGCACCCCCATGCACATCAACTCGGGGGACGGATTCGTCTTCATCTCCCACCGCGGGGAGGTCTTTCCCAGCGGCTTTCTGCCCCTGTCGGCCGGCAACGTGCGCCGCGCCAACCTGGTCGAGCTCTACCGCCACAGCCCGCTCTTCGAGCTCATGCGCAACACGGACGACCTCAAGGGGCGCTGTGGAGCGTGCGAGTATCGTTCCGTGTGTGGAGGCTCGCGCTCGCGAGCCTACGCCACCACCGGAGACCCGCTGGCAGAAGAGCCGTTGTGCGCCTATCAGCCGGAGGCCGCATGTCCCGCGTGATCGTGGTCGGAGGGGGCCTGGCCGGGCTGGCAACGGCCTACTTTCTGGGCCAGCGAGCTGAGGTCACCGTGCTGGAAGCCGCCCCCCGGGCCGGAGGCAAGCTGCTCACCGAGGCCCGCGACGGGTTCCTGCTCGAGGGGGGACCGGACGCCTTCGTCACCTACAAGCCGGCCGCCCTCGAGCTCTGCCGAGAGCTGGGCTTGGAGCTGCTCGAGACCCTGCCGGCTCGTCCCCGCAGCCTGGTGCTGGACCGGGGCCGGCTCACCCCCGTCCCCGAGGGCCTGATGGGGGTCATCCCCAGCCGCTGGCTGCCCATGGCCATGACTCCCCTGCTCTCCTGGACGGGCAAGCTGCGCATGCTGGCCGACCTGTGGCTGCCGGCCCGGCGCGAGTCCAGCGAGGAATCCCTGGCCGAATTCTTGAGGCGCCGACTGGGGGGCGAAATCGTGGAACGGCTGGCCGATCCGCTGCTGGCCGGCATCTACGGCGCTCCCGCCGACTGCCTCAGCTCACGCTGCCTCTTCCCCCGCCTACTGGCCCTGGAGGAGAAGCACCGCAGCTTGATCGTGGGGGTGCTGCGCCAGCCTGCCCGCGCCAGGGGGCCGGAGATGCTGGGCCTGCGCTCGGGAATGTCGGGCCTGGCCGAGGCCCTGCAGTCGAGGGTCAACGGACGCCTGAAGGTGAGGCAGCGGGTGGAGCAGGTGCTGCCCGGCCAGGTGCGAGTGGGCGGCGAGTGGATCCAGGCCGACTCGGTGGTGCTGGCCACCCCAGCCCCGGAATCGGCCCGCCTGCTGGGTCCGGGGGCTCTGAGCGAGCAACTCACCGGCATCGCTTACCAGAAGGTGGCCACAGTGGCGCTGGGCTTCCACCGCCGCCAGGTGATCCACCCTCTCGACAGCCACGGCTTCGTGGTGCCCACCCGGCAAGCGGGGCTGATCAGCGCCTGCACCTGGTCGAGCTCGAAGTTCCCCGGACGGGTGCCCGCGAGCTGCGTCTTGCTGCGAGCTTACGTGCGCAACCCGCAAGAGTCCGATGAGGAGCTGGCGGGGGCCGTGGTGCAGGAGCTACGCCCCCTGCTCAAGCTGATCGGCGAGCCCCTCTTGACGCGCGTTTTTCGCTGGGAGAACCCGGTCTACCGTGTGGGCCACGGCGAGCTGGTCAGCGAGCTGGACCGCCAGGCTCCACCCGGGCTGTTCCTGACCGGCAGCGCTTACCGGGGCGTGGGGGTGCCGGACGTGATCGAGCAGGCCCGAAGCACGGCCGAGCGGGTGCGGGGTTTTCCCGCCAGTCTCGACAAACTCCCCGGATGAGCTCCTCGGACGACCCCGCCCAGATCTTCGACCAGCTCTTCCCCTCCGGTCTCTTCCGGCCGGAGATTCTGGAGGCGATCGCGCCCGAAGGGTGGGAGGCGAGTCCGCTGGCGCGAGGATTCGAGAGCTCGCCACCAGGGAAGAGCTCGATTCTCTCAGCGCTCCTGCCCTGGAGGAAACCAAACCAGCCGAGCTCTCGGGCCGACCCTCAGAGGGAATGCGCCGAGCTGGTCGCGGCCGGTCTCTGGCACGTCTTCGCTGAGCACGAGGTCGTGGGGCCCGATGGGGAAAAGATCGATCTGGGCTCGTGGCGGGGAGTTGCCGAGGAGATCGCCGACTGGCTGAATCGGTCACTTGGGGACGACCGTTACCAGTACACGCGATTTTATATGGGCCAGGCCAATCTAACTCGTCACAGGGTCGACCTCGCGCCTGTCTTTCGCCTGATCTTCGCGCGCTTTCGCCAGCTGGAGATGGACTGGCAATACGATATGCCGCGTCTGGACGTGGTCACGCTGGGGGAGCCTGATGAGCACACCGTGCGCATGAAAGCTGACCTGGACGCGGCCGATCGGCGGGCCCGCCAGAATGCTCGCGACGTGCCCGCCCCGAGCATCGTCAAGGCCTTCCAAGAGGTTTTCGGCCGGCTTCCGGCGGGATGGCCTCCCGAGGTTTGAGTCAGGCCGGCCGCTGATAGCCCAGCGCCAGCATCTCGCGGAACTGAGGATACATGGGCGGACGACGCAGCGAAAGCACATCCTCCACTCCGCCTTCGGCGAAGAGCTGGCGAGCCAGGGGGCTGAACTCGACCGCGTCCGAATGGCTGCGGAAGTAGAATCCGTCCCGCGCAAAGCGCACCTCGGACTGCATCACCACGACCCGCTCCTCGGAGGCACATTGCAGGCACAGGTAGAGGCGCTGGAGGATCTTGAAGCCGCACTCGCAGCAATGGCTGATGTAGCGCAGCAGCGATTCGGGGTGCACCTCGCCGGGTCGAAACTCGGGCTTGGGACGAAGCGGCAGTCCGTCTTCCAGCGGATCGAGCTCGTCCATCCGCTCGCTGAAGGAGAGACCTGACAGGGTCTTGCGCGGAGTCTCCTTGGGACGCGAAGCGGCTGCCGCCCAGGTGGCCGCGAACTGGCTGCTCTTGCCCCCCTTGATGCCGTCGATGGCCTCGACGGGGGCAGCCTTGATGAACATGCGGCCGGTGGCCGTCTGAGCTTGCCCGCTCTGGGCTGCCTGCTCGCTCTGGGCCTTCAGGTTGAGTCGCGGCTTGGAGCGCATGGAGGAGGTGCGCGCCGGCTGGTTCGCCCGAGCTCCGGGAGCCTCGGACTGAGGCGTCGCTGCCGGAGGAGTGGTGGTCGTCTTGCTCTCCACCGGCCGAGGGCGAGCCGGCTGCGCGGTGGCCTGGGGCGGGGTCTCTTTCTGGATCGGTGGAGCCGCCGGGCCAGGCGTCACAGCCGAGGCCAGGTGGGGAGTGCTGGCCGTGGAGCGCGGCGTGGGCGCCGGACGCGGGAACGCGGGAGAGGGGGGAGCCTGTGCCTCGGGTCTCAAGGCACGGGGGCGTGAGGTGGTGGGACGCTCCACCTCGGGCAGATCGCGCTCGAGGAGGCTCTCCATGAAGTTCGCCTCGGGGGCCGGCTCGTGCCAATCGAACATGGGCTCCGGCGCGGGCGTTTTGAACAGGCCCTGGAAGCCACCCTCGGTGGGACGCGGACGCATGACCATCTCGGGACGAGGGGTCGTTTCCTTGGAGACGCGAGGATAGCGCGAGATGGGCACTTTGGACTGGGCCTGGCCAGGTCGCTGGGGCTCTTTCCTGGGGGAAAGCAGGCCTGGAGTGGTGGGAGGGGCCTCGCCGTGAGCGCCTTTGGCCGTGCCGCGGGCTTTGGGGATGGCCTGAGTGCCGTCTTGGGCTTTGGAGGCGGGGGTTGCCGGGGTGTCGCCCTGGGCTTTGGAGGTGCCCTGAGCGGCGGGGACTGCCGGGGTCTGGGCGCCGCCCTGGGCTTTAGAGGTGCCCTGAGAGGCGGTTGCCGGGGTGCCCTGGGCGGCGGGGATGCCGTCCTGGGCTTTCGGGATGCCCTGAGGGGCGGGGGTTGCCTGGGTGGGCATATTGCGGCCAGCCGGAGTCAAGAGGATGCCCGATCCGGGGAAGGAGCTTCGTGCTGGGCCGGCGGGGGGGCCCTGAGCCTTCGCGGTGCCGCGACCTGAGGGGGCAGTCCCCTGAGCTTTCGAAGAGCCCTGGCCAGTGGGAGCGACTTGACCCACCCGGCCGCCCCGGCCTGCGGAGGCGCCCTGAGTGCTCGATGATCCACCAGCTACGAGGGGCTGACCCAGAGGGGCGCCGGCGCCGACGGTGGGGGTGCCCTGAGGGGTAGGAGTGCGGTTAACCTGAGCTGCTGGGGTTCCCTGAGTCGTTGTGCCTTTACCGATAGCGCCCTGAGCGCCAGGCGTGCCCTGAGCTGCTGCGGTGCCCTGACCTTTACCGACAGCGCCCTGAGCGCCGGGCGTGCCCTGGGCTGCAGGATTGCCCTCAGTTGCAGGATTACCCTGAACTGCTGGGTTAACCTGAGCTGCTGGGGTTCCGGTGGTGCTTTTACCGGCAGGCGTGCCCTGAGCTGCAGGTGTGCCCTGAGCGCCAGGTGTGCCCTGAGCGCCAGGCGTTCCCTGAGCGCCAGGCGTTCCCTGAGCTGCAGGCGTGCCCTGAGCTGCAGGCGTGCCCTGAGTTGCAGGTGTGCCCTGAGCGCCAGGCGTGCCCTGAGTTGCAGGTGTGCCCTGAGCTGCAGGTGTACCCTGAGTTGCAGGCGTGCCCTGAGGACCAGGCGTTCCCTGAATCGCAGTGCCCTGAGCTGCAGGTGTGCCCTGAGCGCCAGGGGTGCCCTGAGCTGCAAGGGTGCCCTGAGTTGCAGGCGTTCCCTGAGCCGCAGGTGTGCCCTGAGCTCCAGGCGTGCCCTGAGCTGCAAGGGTGCCCTGAGCTACAGGCGTTCCCTGAGCCGCAGGTGTGCCCTGAGCTCCAGGCGTGCCCTGAGCTCCAGGGGTGCCCTGAGCTGCAGGCGTTCCCTGAGCCGCAGGGGTGCCCTGAGCTACAGGCATGCCCTGAGCTGCAGGTGTGCCCTGAGCTGCAGGTGTGCCCTGAGCTCCAGGTGTGCCCTGAGCTGCAGGCGTGCCCTGAGCGCCAGGCGTGCCCTGAGCTCCAGGGGTGCCCTGAGCTCCAGGCGTGCCCTGAGCTCCAGGCGTGCCCTGAGCTGCAGGGGTGCCCTGAGCTCCAGGCGTGCCCTGAGCTGCAGGGGTGCCCTGAGCTCCAGGCGTGCCCTGAGCTGCAGGGGTGCCCTGAGCTGCAGGCATGCCCCGAGCGCCAGGCGTGCCCGCTGCAGGGGTGCCCTGAGCGCCAAGCGGTCCCTCAGCGCCCAGCGTGCCCGCCGGGGTGTTGGAGGTTGCCGATGCGCCCGACCCGGCGGCCATAGGCAGAGCATTTGTCTGTGAAGCCGGGCCCTGACCGGGGGTCACGGAACCAGGGGAAGGCAACAAGCTTGAGCCTGACGGCACACTCGATCCCGAAGCCGGTGCCAGAGGACCCGCACCAGGCATCGGCGGCGCCTCACTGACTGGAATGGTCGAAGAATTGAGGGGAGTCACCCGTGGAACGGCGGGCGCCGGCCCCGCGATAGAACTGGCCTGGTCCAGCCCGATCATAGCTCCCAACTCCCCACCAAGGGCCCCTCCGCTCTGGCCAGTCCCCTGCGGAGTTCCGGTGCCCAACTGACCACCCGGAGGACCGCCAGGCTGACTTAAAGGCGTTCCGCCACCAAGCTGACTACCCTGAGGAAGGCCACCGCCAGGCTCAATCGGAGGGGGTACTCCCGGCCCGCCGCCTGCGATGTTGATACTCGGGTTGCCCACGCTGCCCGACGTCTGCCCGCCGGGCAATTGTCCGCCAGGCTCTCCACCACCCATCTGTCCACCAGGCTGTCCCCCACCAGACAACTGACCTGGCTGCGCACCAGGCTCGCCACCTGTCTGACCGCCTGGCACCTGACCAACTGGCAACTGCCCGCCACCCACCTGTCCAGCGGGGATCTGACCGCCAGGCTGTCCATCATTCGTCTGACCGACCGGCGGCGGCGGTCCACCGGGCTGCCCGCCCGGCAACTGCGCACCAGGCTCGCCACCTATCTG
>JAANMY010000599.1_pt1 | contig 49706 bp, 43 predicted proteins | sample 7279691 | NCBI WGS metagenome assembly JAANMY01 (sample SAMN14094543, study PRJNA606508) | bioreactor metagenome | isolation source: A lab-scale SPAN reactor treating ammonium-rich wastewater day 388 | place: Ireland: Galway | collected 2018-02-07 | reverse complement strand
GGGGCCTCTTGCAGCTTCTGAGCGGCGTCAACAGCTCGGGGCTGCGCGCTTTGAGCGTCTGGCCGCTGCCCCCCGCCTACGATGCTTCCGTGCTCTGGGGCGACTACAACGGCGAGGAAGGCAGGGGAGGCTCCCGGCGGGCCACCCTGTTCGCTCACGCTGCTCCCACGCAAGGTGAGCACGTGGTGGCGCTGGCTCACACTCTGACCGCGGCCATGAAAGAGCACGCCCATGTCGTTCTGCCGGCCTGCGCCATCCCCGAGCAGCTCTGCACTCTGGTGGCTCTGGATGGGACTCTGCAGCTCAACCGTCAGGCCCTGGCCCCGCCCGGTCAGGCCCGCCCCGACTGGCGCATTCTGGTCGAGCTGGCAGCCTCCCTGGGCAAGAGCTGGGAGTATCACGACGCGGCCAGCGTGTTCGCCGAGATCGGCCGGGTCCACCCCAACTGGCGCGGGGCCACCTACGACCGGTTCATGGCCGCTGAAGGCGTGCACTGGTCGTATCCCCAGCAGGGCCGACTGGGCACCCCGCGGCCCGACCTCTCGGCCATTCCCGTGCGCAGGCCGGATGCCCCACCCTGGCAGCCCGCTCCCGCCACCGGCAGCCGGGTGGAGGAGGCCGCGCGCATCACCCAGGGCGACCCGGAGGTTCCCCGCGTCCCCGGCCAGGAGGACCCGCGCCGCGTGGCCGCGGCCATGTCTTTGCAGGGCGTGCTGGAAGGCTGGCAGAGGCTGGCCGCCACCGCTCCGGGCAGCAATTTCGTCAGCGAGTCCGAGCTTCTGGCGACGGTGCGCGGTCCCCAACCGCCCGGCCCCAGCCCCGCCTACCGCTATCACGCGCTGGGCGTGGGGGTGCGCCACGCGCCCGAGGGGGCCGACGCTCCGGCCGTTGAGGAGGCTCCCGCCGAATGATTCTCTGGCTTGCCATCACCGCCGCCAAAGCGCTCGGATTTTGCGTGCTGCTGCTGACGGCCTTTGCCTACATGACGCTCTTTGAGCGCAAGATCGTGGGCCGCATGCAGTGGCGCGTGGGCCCCAACCGGGTTGGCCCCTGGGGCCTGCTCCAGCCGCTGGCAGACGGGGTCAAGCTGCTTTTCAAAGAGCAGATCCTGCCAAACGAAGCCCGCCCGCTGCTCTATATGATCGCCCCGTGCATGAGCCTGGTGGTCGCACTCTCTGCCTACGCGGTCATTCCTGTGGGCCAGCACCCCTACGAGGTGGCCGGTCAGAAGATCGAGCCCTGGGTATCCAACATCAACCTGGGCGTGCTCTACCTGCTGGGCATGACCTCGCTGGGGGTCTACGGCATCGTGCTGGGCGGCTGGGCCTCGGGCAACAAGTATTCCCTGCTAGGCGCCATTCGCTCCAGCGCCCAGGTGATCAGTTACGAGCTGTCGCTTGGTCTTTCGCTCTTGTCGCCGGTCCTGATGGTGGGCTCGCTCAACTTCCTGGATGTGGTCAACTGGCAGGAGAAGAACTGGTGGCTGGTGCTCTGGCAGCCCATGGCCTTCGTGCTCTACTGGACGGCGGCCGTGGCCGAGGTCAACCGCGCTCCCTTCGACCTTCCGGAAGCCGAGCAAGAGCTGGGAGCCGGCTACCACACCGAGTACAGCGGCATGCGCTTTGCCATGTACTTCATGGCCGAGTATGTGGCCATGCTCACCGTCTCCTCGGTGGCTACCACCGTCTTCTTCGGGGGACCGCTGGGCCCGTTTGTGAGTGGCCCGTGGTGGTTCGTGCTCAAGGTGGCCGCCTTCATGTTCGTGTTCATCTGGCTGCGGGCCACCTTCCCGCGCTTTCGCTACGACCAGCTGATGCGCATCGGCTGGCAGGTACTCTTGCCCCTTGGGCTGCTCAACTTCATGATCACCTGCGTGGGCGTGGCCCTGAACTGGCCCAACAGCTCAATCCTGGCCTCGGTGGTGGGCTTCGTGGCCCTGCTGGTGATGCTGGGCAGGATGATGCGCAAGGCTCCCGAGGCTCGCTGACCCGATCAGCATCGCCCGGTACTGACCGGCTCGATCAAGCGAACCGCCAAAGCCATTCCTGGAGTTCAACGCGCGGCGCCTTAGAGGAGTAGAAGGTCCAGAGAATACGCCGCGAGCTTACCGTCGGCCGAGATGAGCGTCAGGTCCTCGAGTTGGGCCTGGGCGACCAGCAGCCGATCAAATGGGTCCGAGTGATGATGGGGCAACTCGGCGACGTGGGCAGCGTGATGGAGCTCGATTGGCAAGAGCCCGATTCCATCTCGGGCCAAACGTGCTGAAAATAGAGTGCGAGGTGGCTCAGGCAAAGGCAACTTGCCGAGCCCAAACTTGATCGAGATTTCCCACACGCTGGCAAGTGACAAAAACAGCCTGGAACCGACATCCTCAAGAAGGTCTCGCACAGGTCCCGGCTTGATTTTTCGGGAATCAAAGTTCATCCAGAGCCACACCCCCGTATCGAGCAGGATGGGCTTCAAGGCATCAGGTCGCCCCAGACCTCGGGGGGAAGGGGAGCGTCGAAATCATCCGGCACTTCGATGATGCCATCATCGCGCCCCAAGATTCGCTTTCGCTTCTCTGGCACCACCGCCACGAGGCGAGCCACCGGAGTCCCGGCTCGTGCGATCACCACGTCTTCTCCTGCTTCCACTTGGGCCAGAAGCTGAGAAAGTCGAGTTTTCGCCTCGTGGACGTTCACTGTGATCACAGGACTAACCTAGCAGGATTAATTAGCTAAGTCAAGGAAGTTGTCGAATCCAGGCCTTTTCCCCATGGAAGTTCCCCGGGTAAGAGCGACGCTGCCTTCCGGCTTCGTGCGGGTTCGGGGAACCTGTAAGCCGATGATACCTGATTCCGCCGAGATCTTCGGTGAGGTTTTCCCGCAGGGCCCTACTCGATGAGGCTCAAAGGGTGCACTTGATGGACTCAATGAATGCTTTCACGGCGGGCTCCTTCGGGTTCTTGTGCCCCCATGCCGTCCGCCGAAAAGGTCGAGACATCGTGGGCGGCGCTGAAGGGCAGCGTGACGTGAAAGTCCTTGTCGGGAGTGAAGCAGGTCCAGGAGCTGGCCAGGGCCAGCAAGAGGGACAGGAGAAGGGGAGCAAAGCGCGTCATCGGGCCTGGTTCGTTCTCGAGTCCCAGGCCCCTGGCGACGATGCTATTTGCCTGGATGGGCAATAGCTGCCTCAGTCGTCCATCCCGGTTGTTTCGATGCCAGGCTCGCCTTTGCCGGCCAGGTCGCTCGGTTCAATGAGCGATGGGAAGGCTCTCCAGCCACGGCAGCAGAAATCCCTCCCCATGAGGAACGTTGTCTCGCTCCTCCTGTGGCTGGCTCTGGTCTTGCCAGTTCTCACCCAGATGCCCCCCGTGCCGCCCGGCCCTCGGGTCAACGGGGTGCTCACCACGCGGGTGGATCCGGCCGACCCCACCGTGACCCTGGACTGGGACGTGGGCGACATCGCCGAGGTGACGGGCATCGACTGGGAGATCCTGGACCGGCCCTTCTCCGACGTGCACCCCATCACACTGACCGACGAGCCCCTGCGACAGGGCAGCTTCGAGGGCAAGAGCGGCCACGGGCCCATCGACCTCAAGGGTCTGCCCGATGGCACCTTCTACATCCGCTACATCGGCAAGAAGGGCAAGCGCGAGGTGACCCTGGCCAGCGAGGCGGCCCGCTTCGTGATCATCGCCGGCCATCGCGCCGGACCGAGCACGGGAGGGCCGGGACCTTCCGGTCGCCCCACCGGAGGTCCCGTGAGTCCCGCAGGCCCCGGGCCGGGAGCCACCGGGCCTCCCCTGCGGCTGGTGCCCGACTCCATCAACCTGCCGGTCAACTCGGTGCAGAAGTTCTGGCTTCCCCCCGAGCTCAAAGGGGTCACCGCTCTCTCCTGGGAGGTGGACGGCGGACCGGGCGAGGTCGATCCTACCGGCGTCTATCGCGCTCCGGCCGTCGTACCGGGGGGCGGCCTGACAGCCCCGGTCAAGCTGGTGGCTCGGCTGTCCGACGGGCGGACAGCCACGGCTGACATCATGCTGCTCTGCCCTGTGCGCTTCCTGGGGGTGGAGCCCTCGGGCTCGATCAAGGCTGGCAAGACGTTGCAGTTCCGCGGGATGGCTGAGGGGATCACCACCAGTGTGCCCACCTGGACGCTGGTGAGCGGACCGGGCCAGCTCAAGGAGAACGGAGTCTACACCGCTCCCAGGCAGGTCGATTCGCCCCAGCGGCTGCGGGTGCGCATCAACTGGCCCGGGGTGTGCAAGCCCACCGAGGTGGAGCTCACTGTCATACCGGGAGACAAGTAACCCGGTTTGGGGTTACAATGGGCCGATGGCACAGAGGTGGGATCTGTTCGATGTCCACGCCGGGCTCGTCAGCATGGAGGAATACCTGCTGGAACGCCACTGCGAGGAAGACCTCAAGACGGTGGTGGAGATACCGGCCGAGAAGTGGGTGGAGTTTGTCAAGCCCCCTCCCCCCCCGCCCGAGCCGCCGCCGCGTCGACTCGTGCCCGAGATCAGGGTGGTCGAGCAGGAAGAGCCGAAAGAGCCCGACGTGCAGGACCTGATCGAGAACTTCCACAAAGCCGCCCGTGATTGGGAAGAGCGTAACCAGTAGCTGACCGGCGGCTACCGGCTCGTCACTCTTGACAGCTCAAGTGCTGTCTGGCTCGCCCTGGCACAGCTTGTGCCATCACCCACAGTTGGCACATTCAGGCGGCAGCCGCGCTCGTCTGGCTCCGCCTCATCGCGGGACGCGACGTTCTATCAGGTCGAGTCCGGTTTACATTTCGGCAACCTCGCGCGGTGGGTCGCTCCTTATGCTGAACCAACCATGCGCATCTCCCCCCACCTGCCCGTGCGTTCAGCCCGCCGGGCCCCGGCCCTGGCTGCGCCACCTCTGGCTTCGGCGCACACCCGTCCGGTCGCGCCACGTCCGGTGGACGCGCGGGCCGAGCGCATCGAGCACTGGCTGCGGGGGGTGCAGGAGGGCACCCTGGCCAATCTGCGCGGAGCGGCCTCGGCCTACGCCGGGCAGATGGTCGGCATGGCCGTGGGGGCGGTCCTGTTCGCGCCGGCGGCGGTGGCCACCGGCAATGTGTTCGTATTCTTTGGAGGCGCTTCGCTGCTTGGCTGTGCGGGGGCCTACGCGGGTTACCAGATTGATCGCAAGCAAGCCCAGCGCCAGTCCGGCCCGGACCGCCTCACCGGGGCAGCCCTGGCAGCGGGAACGGCCGTCCAGGCCCTGCCAAAGTTTGCTTATCCCTCGCTGCTGGGAGCCTCTACAGCCGATCGGGCCGTCATCATGGGAGCTCTGGACAAGATGCCGATGGGCTCGGTGACCAGCCTGTCTCACGTGCAGGTCTTGAGCGATCTGACCAACACGGGCGCTTCGGGGATGGCCCTGCCCGCGTTCTCGCAGAACGGCGTGCTGCTCGACCGCGAGTCCCTGCACTACTGGGGCTGGGGGGAGGAGCTGGTGGCCCACGAGGTGGGCCACACGCGCGACTTCGACCGGGTGGGCTATGGCGTATTCGGCGGGCACAGCCTGCTCGGGCCCTTTGGAAGAGCGCCCTACATCACCTCTTACGCCGGCACCAACCGCCTGGAGGACTTCGCCGAGACCCACGCCCTCTATCACACCGGCCAGCGCTCCTCGATGGAGGCCCGCACCCCGGCCAAGCTGCAGGCCATGGAGGCGCTTCACCAGCAGGGACTGGGCGAGCGCTTCGCCGAGCGCCCCGAGGTGCGCCAGGCAGGCCGGGACCTGGGTCGGGCCCTGGAAGCGGTGCCCTACCTGCGCCAGGGTCTGGAGCTGGCCGGGGGGCTGGTAGCTCCAATCCAGGTGCGTCGCGGGGCGCGCAAGCTCGAGGACGGGTTCCTGCGCGGCGACGAGGCCCAGAAGTTCCACGGCAAGATGAACCTGGCCAGCGGGCTTATGATCCTGGCTCCGGCTGGGCCGGTGGGGGCCCTGATCACCTCGGCCACCCACGCCGTGGTAGGCGGCCTGGTGCAGGACGGCAAGCTCTCCCTGGAGCGGGCCAACTCGATCGGGAATGGGGCTCTGGCCATCGCCGCCGGACCCCTCGGAATGGTGGGGAGCGCCGTCATCGGCGAGCTGTCGGCTGGCGGGGTGAGCATCCAGCGAGCTTCCTACCAACCGGGCGAGCATCCCACCGGCAAGCCCGATCCGTCCAGGCCCGGCGCACTCCCCTGGCTGGCGGCCGGGATCAGCGGCGGGATCGGCCTGGGAGCGACGCTCGGCGCCCTGACCGGCGGGGCCCTGGGAGCGGTCAGCGGTATGTTCTGGGGGCCCCTGGCGGGCACCGCCCTGGCTCTGGGAGCCTTCGCCTTGACCCGTCCCGAGCCGGTACCCGGCAAGCTGGATCTGACCCGCGATGATCGGATGTACCTGGCCCGGGTGATCGGGGGAGGGGCTCTGGGCGGCACGCTCGGGGCGCTGGGTGGGGGAGAGCTGGGAGGCCTGGCCGGGACCGCCGCCGGAGGCGCCATGCTCGGCCCGGCCGGGGCCGTCACCGGGGCCTGGGTGGGACGCTTCGCCGGCATGATGCTGGGCTCGCTGGCCCTGGGACGCGCCGGCGCCTGGGCCGGCCGCAAGCTCGACGACGCCTTCTGAGCTTGCCGCCCGCCCACCACGAACACACGTTCCGGGCTCCGGTCCGGGGACGGATCATGATCCGCTTTCGAGCCCGATCACGACGAACGCGCGTTCCGGGCTCCGGCTCGGGGACGGATCATGATCCGCTATCGAGCCCGATCACGACGAACGCGCGTTCCGGGCTCCGGCTCGGGGACGGATCATGATCCGCTTGCGAGCCCGATCACGGCGAACGCGCGTTCCCGATTCCGGTCCAGCACCCCGGGACCTGGCAGACCCGCAAGCCTGTGAAAAGGAGTTCGTGAATCTTTTCACGAACTCGCCCCCTGCTAAGAAAGACGCGCTATGGACGAGATTCTCTCCGATCTGGTGGCTCTGGGCAAAGGCCTGAGCATCACCTTCAAAAACATGCTGCGCCCACCGGTGACGGTGGAGTATCCTGAGAAGAAACGCGTGTTGCCCCCTCGCACGCGCGGCCGCCATGTGCTGCACCGCTACGAAGACGGCCGTGAGCGCTGCGTGGGCTGCCTTTTGTGCCAGGGCACATGCCCGGCCAGCGCCATCTACATCGAGGCCAGAGAGAACGATTCGGCCAGGCCCGTTTCGGCGGGCGAGCGATATGCCGAGATCTTCCGCGTCGACCTGTTGCGCTGCATCTACTGCGGACACTGCGAGCTGGCTTGCCCCACCAACGCCATCACCCTCGAGTCCAACACCGCCCTGGCCGGCTACACGCGCCAGTCCCTGGTGATGGAGAAGGAAGACCTGCTCGAGCCGACGGGCAGTGCCACCCTGGGCTCCACCCAGGCCTGGGACGCCCGTCCTCCCAGCGAAATGACCCGCTTTGACGGCTCCGAGACCTCGGCCGCCGCGGTCGGCAAGGGAAACCTGGTGCGCCGGCTGCCTGAGCGCTAGGAGAGAACGAGACTTGGACAACGCACTGCTCTTTTTTCTCGGTGCCCTCTCGCTCGCTTCCGCACTGGGCGTGGTAGGCTCGACCCAGGCCGTCTATTCAGCTTTGAGCCTGACCGTCAACCTGCTGGTCATGGCCGTCTTGTTCTTGTTCCTGGGGGCCGAGTTTCTGGGCCTGGCTCAGATCCTGATTTACGCCGGCGCGGTCATGGTGCTCTTCTTGTTCGCGGTCACGCTGCTGGCTCCGCGCGAGGAGACTCTGTTCAAGCTCACGGGCCATCCCCAGCGTCTGCTAGGAATCTTCGTGGGCCTGGTCCTGGCCATCACGCTGGGAGCGCTGATGGTTGCCTTCCCCCGCACCCCCCCGTCCGGCCCGGACGGGACCATCCAGGGCTTCGGGAAACTGGTTTCCGGGCTCTACGTGCTGCCCTTTGAAGCCACCGCCTTCGTGTTGCTGGTGGCTTTGATGGGCGCTGTGGTGCTGGGCAAAAAGGAGCTCAATGGCTGAGCAGCCCACCTTCTTTCTGATCTTGAGCGCCCTGCTGTTCGGCCTGGGAGCCACCGGCGTGGCCGTGCGCCGCAACCCGCTGGTGATGTTCATGTGCATCGAGATGATGCTCAACGCCGCCAACCTGGCCATGCTCACGTTTGCTCGCTACCCGGTGGTCATGCCCCCCGGCGGCCTGGGTGGTCCGAGCGACGGACCGGTCTTCGTCTTCGTGGTCATGTTCGTGGCCGCGGCCGAGGCCGTGGTGGGCTTGGCCATCATCATCACCATCTTTCGAAGTCGCCAGAACGTCGATGTGGACGATCTGAGCGCCATGAGGGGCTGAGCCGATGTTCTGGGCGGCCCTGTTCCTGCCGCTGCTCGGCGGGCTCTTCATCCTCTCCTACGGCCAGCGCCTGGGGCGCAAGCTCTCCGTCTCCCTGGCATGCGGCACGGTGGGAGCAGCCTTCGTCTCGGCCCTGCTCACGTTCTTCTTCCCCCCGTCCGAGCCCGATCAGGTGCTGTTTCGCTGGCTCGACCTGGGCGCGGCCCGGGTCGACTTCGGAGCCTGGATCGACCCGCTCTCTATCACCATGCTCTTGACCGTGACCGGTGTGGCCTACCTGATCCACCTCTACTCCGCCGGCTACATGGCAGAGGAGCCAGAATTCGCGCGTTTTTTTGGATACCTGAACCTGTTCGTGGCGGCCATGGTCATGCTGGTGCTGGCCAACAACTTCGCCCTGTTGCTGCTGGGCTGGGCGGGAGTCGGCTTTGCATCCTGCATGCTGATCGGGTTCTACGCCCACAAGCAGTCGGCCCTCATCGCCGCCCGCAAAGCCTTCGTGATCAATACTTTCGGCGACCTGGGCCTGATGCTGGCCGTCTTCGTGCTGGCCAACCAGGGCTCGGTGGCCTTCCGCGATGTCTTGCAGGCACCCTCCGACGAGCTGGCCATCGTGGTCGTGGTCGGCCTGCTGGTGGCCGCCTACGCCAAGTCAGCTCAGTTCCCGCTGCACACCTGGCTGCCGGACGCGATGGAGGGGCCGACCCCGGTCTCGGCCCTGATCCACGCTGCCACCATGGTGACCGCAGGTGTCTATCTGCTGGCCCGTTGCGAGCCGCTGCTGCGCCTGGTAGCCGAGATGGGCTCGTTGATTGCCGCCCTGGGTCTACTCTCGGCTGCCCTGGCGGCCAGCTGCGCGCTGGCCCAGACGGATCTCAAGCGGGTGCTGGCCTACTCGACCATGTCCCAACTGGGCTACATGTTCATGGCCTGCGGAGTGGGCGCTTACGGGGCGGCCATCTTTCACCTGGTGACCCACGCTTTCTTCAAAGCCCTCTTATTTCTCTGCGCCGGCAGCATCATTCACGCCCTGCACGGGGAGCAGGATATGTTCAAGATGGGGGGCCTGGCCAGAAGATCCGAGCTGGCCGGTCCCCGCTGGGGTTTCTTGATCGGTGGTCTGGCCCTGGCCGGCCTGCCCCCCCTGGCAGGCTACTTCAGCAAGGAAGAGATTTTGACTGCCATCGAGCAGAACGCTATGACCGACAGCCTCTTCCTGGGGGCCCTCTTGACCGCCGCCCTGACGGCGTTCTACGTGGGCCGCGCCTACATTCTGGTGTTCTGGGGCCCGGCCGAGCACGGAGAGCTGCACCGACCAACCGCCCTGATGAGCCTGGCCTGCTGGGTGCTGGCCCTGCTCACCGCCGGGGCCGGGCTGGTGCTGGGATTCCCTGGCTCCCCGGCTCTTGGGGCCTACCTGAGGACCGCACCGATTCCCACCCACCTCGGCACCGGCTTGCTGATCTCCCTGGGAACGGCCATTCCGGGCATGCTCCTGGCCTATTTCATGTTCGCCCGCACGCGTCCGCAGGGACCGTCCAGCGCGGCTGTGTTCCGGCTGGCCGAGAAGGGCTGGGCCCTGGATGAGGTCCAGCGCCTGGCCATCATCGCGCCCATGCAGATGATGGGCCGGCTCCTGGGCGGCAGGCTGGAAGACGTGGCCTCCCATCGACTCCCCGAGCAGGTGGGCCAGACCGCGGTTCGCTCCGGCCAGGAGCTGGGCTTGAGCCAGTCGGGCCTGTTGCGCACCTATGCTCTGGTGCTGCTCACCGCACTGCTCGGCGTGATGACCTACCTTCTCTGGCAGGTGCGAGCATGACCTTGAGCTTCATCCTTGCCTTCCCCCTGGCGGCCGCCCTGGCGGTGCTCCTGCTGCCGGCCGCTCTGGCCCGACGGGCGGCAATATCGGTTGCTCTGCTTGACGTGTTCCTGGTCGCGGTGGCCTGGCAGAGCCAGGCACCGAGCGAGACCTATCGCTGGATTCCCGCTCTGGGCATCAGTTGGAGCCTTTCCTTGGATGGCCTCTCGGCCCTCATGGCCGGGCTGACCGCCCTGTTGACGGCCGTGGCACTGGGGGCCTCCGGTTCCCGGACCGAACGAATGTCCGAGTTCTGTGGCTGGCTGCTGCTCTTGCTGGCCTTCTTGCAGGGGGTCTTCCTGGCCGCCAACCTCGGTCTGTTCTACCTTTTCTGGGAGCTCATGATCCTGCCTGCCTTCCTGCTGGTGGGCCGCTGGGGCGGTCCGGGGGGGCGCAGCGCCGCTTTTAAATTCTTGCTCTACACCCTGCTGGGTAGTCTGGCCATGCTGCTGGCTCTGGTGGTGCTGGCCTTCACCTCGCTCGAGCCTGACCTGAGCTATGCCGCCCTGGCCTCGAGAACCTTCTCACCCGCCCTGGGAGTGGGCCTGTTGACACTCTTCGTGCTGGGCTTCGCCGTCAAAATCCCGCTGGTGCCCCTGCACGGCTGGCAGGTTGACGCTTACGAGGCAGCCCCTACCCCGGTGGTGGTCGTGATCGCAGGAGCCATGTCCAAGGCCGGTCTCTATGGCCTGTGGCGCGTGAGCCATACCTTCTTGCCTGAGGCTCTGGCCGAGCTGTCGCCGGTGCTGGCCACCCTGGCCCTGCTCAGCCTGCTGTACGCAACCATCTGTGCTCTTGGGCAGAGCCGCACCCGCCGAGTGCTGGCCTACTCGAGCCTGGCCCACACCGGCATGATGACGCTGGGGATCGTATCTCTACAAAGCCTGGCCCTGCAGGGCGCGGGTCTGCAAATGCTGGCCCATGGGCTGACCACTGCCGGGCTCTTCATTCTGCTCGGCTGCCTGGAGGATCGGGCCCTTCCTCAAGACATGGCCCGGTTGGGAGGGCTGGCCCGGCCCATGCCGATCTTCGGGCTGGCTCTGCTGCTCTTCTCGATGGCCGCGCTGGGGCTGCCGGCGCTGTGCTCGTTCCCGGGCGAGCTGATGATCCTGACGGGCCTGTTTGAAGTCAATCCGGGTTGGGCCTTGCTGGCCTCCCTGAGCCTGGTCGGAGCCGCCTGGTACCTGCTTCGATTCTACCAGCGCATCGCCAACGGCGAGAGCGAGAGCCTTCCCGCTCTATCCGATCTCAGCTGGCGTGAGCAGGCCTGCCTGGTGCCCCTGGTGGTGCTGGTGGTCTGGGTGGGCCTCAAGCCTTCCGACTGGCAGGCCTGGCTGAGCGTCTGGGGGGGTCAATGAACCCCAACTGGATGGCCATGCTCCCCGCCCTCATCCTGTCCGCCACGGTGCTGCTCTTGATGCTGGTGGATACCCTGCTGAGCAAGGCCCGGGGCGTCTTCCCGGCGCTCACCGCTCTGGGCGCCCTGGCCACCATGGCCGCCTGCTTGCTGCCCGCCGGGCCAGACGCAGTGGCCTTCAACGGCATGCTGGCCGACGACGGCGTGACCCGCTCGTTCGTGCTGATGATCGCCCTGGCCCTGTTCCTGGTGAGCCTGGTGGGCGAGATCGATCTGGATGCCCACGCAGTCAACCACCGGGGCGAGTACTACGGCTTGCTGACCTCGTCGGCTCTTGGCATGGTGTTGATGGTGGCCTCCACCAACCTGATCATGACCTTCCTGGGCCTGGAGCTCTTCTCACTGGCTCTGTATCTGCTCTGCGTCTTCTTCCCTCGAGAGAATGCCTGCCAGGAAGCGGGCCTAAAATACTTCATCCTCAGCTCCCTGGCCTCGGCCGTCATGCTCTACGGGATGGCCCTGCTGTACGGCTCGTGCGGCTCCACCTCCTACACGGCGGTTGTCAGCCTGGACCCCGAGGGACCATTGAGGATGCTCAGTTTCGTGGGCCTGGCCCTGCTCTTCTGCGGACTGGCCTTCAAGCTTTCGGCCGTGCCTTTCCACATGTGGACTCCAGACGTGTATCAGGGCGCCCCCACCAGCGTGGCAGCCTTCATGTCGGTGGCCACCAAGGCGGCCGCCCTGGGCACGCTCTGGCGCTTCACGCCGGTCATGCAGATGCCCAGTTTCGATCTGGACTCCATGCAAATGGATGCGCCCCTGCCCTTCGTGGAGGGCTGGCAGCTGCTGATGGTTCTTTCGGTCCTCAGCATCCTGGCGGGCAACATGCTGGCAATGCCTCAGATCAACCTCAAGCGCATGCTGGCCTATTCCAGCATCGCCCAGGCCGGCTACCTGCTCATCGGTATTCTGTCAGCCAGTCCGCGCTCGGCTTCGGCCATCGTGTTCTACCTGGTCGTCTACGCCTTCATGAACATGGGTGCCTTCGCTATCGTCTTATTCCTGGAGAGCCGCCTTCAGCGACCGGTGGTGCTCGACGACCTGAACGGTCTGGCCCGCTGGGAGCCAGGTCTGGCGGCAATCCTGTCGCTCTGCCTGCTGTCTCTGGCAGGGCTGCCTCCGGCGGGGGGCCTGCTGGCCAAGTTCTTCCTTTTCGGAGCCGGCCTCAAGGGTGCCGGAGTGGTCGTGGCCACGGGTGTGGTGGGCTCGCTGCTGGGAGTCTACTACTACCTCAACCCGATCGGGCGGATGTACATGCGTGAGGGCGACGATCCGCGCCTGCCGAGCACCCCCTGGGCCTTCAACCTGGCCCTGGTCGTGGTGGTGTTGGGGCTGTTGACCTGCGGGCTCTACCCCCAGCCGATGTTGGATTGGGCTGCCTTCGCCGGCCAGGCTCTCGAGCAAGCTGCCGGTGCCGGGCCCGCGGTCACTCGCTGACCTGATCCCGAAAAGCGCCCGAGCCACTCTCGATCCGGGACCGGAGCTCGATCCGCCCTCCCCGATCTCGAAAGGCCCCGAGGGAGGACCGTAGCTCTATCCGCTCGCCTCCGTCCGGCCATCCAATCCAAGGAGGCTCAGCTTCCAGGTTCAGGTTGGTCGCTCCCAGTCCCGCTGAGAAAAAAGGCCCCGGGTCGCAAGACCCGGGGCCTTTTTCTGACAAAGACCACCGCCTTTTCTTTACTTGCGCGTGGTCAGGCTCACCATGTAGAAGCCGTCAGCCCGCAGCGCTCCGGCCTGCCAGGTGCTCTGGTAGTCGCCGGCCAGTTGCAGCAGCTTGGCCATTCCGGGGTCCGTCTTGGCCAGCTCGTTGCCGGCCTCGCCGTACACCTTCTTGATGTCCATATACTGGAAGTAGACCGGCTTGTCGGCGCCGAGCATGCCCATCACGCGCCCGAAACCGGGCAGGCTCTTGATGTTCTTGCCGCTCTTCTTGGCGTCGACCATCTTCTTCATGACTTCGCTGGCCTCATTGATGCCAATCAGCATGAAGTCCTCGGTCATGGCGTAGTAGAACTGACCTTCCACGTTGTAGATGGTCACGCCGTTGTGCTCTTCCTTCTTGAAGGTCGCGCGCACCGGCTCGGGGATGTTCTTGTTGATCAGGCCTTCGATCTCGGCTTTGTTGGCCAGACCGAGGGCCATGACCACGGGCATCTCCTGAAGCATCTCCATCTGGTCACCCGGGTCAGGCTGCTCGCCCTGGGACACCTGCTCGAGCGACTGCGAGAAGACCTTCCCGTAGCCGTCCACCGAATAAGCGAGCTCGCCGGTAAGCGGGTCGAGGATATTCTTCTGCAGGTCGATGCCACCCATCGATAGCTGCTGGGCAGGCATGTCGCGCATCTGGGCGGTCTCGGGGAACTCGCCCATGGCGTCGTAAATCATTTGCCACACCATCTTCAGGTTGAGCGAGCCGTACATCTCGGCCTCGGCGGGGTAGAGCTCGGCGCTCTTGATGTCGATGCCGAAGCTGGGCTTGAAGATCAGCGAGGCCAGCTTGCCGGAGGCGGCCGGGTCGATGCTGACCATGACCTCGCTGACGAGGTCCTTGCCGTCGGTGCCGGCACCGGCGGCAAGGTAGCGGATGCCTTCCACCAGCTTCTTCAGCTCGCCGGCCTCGGGCGGGATCTCTTTGAGGGCCGCTTCGGCGCCCTTGATCATGCCCTGCAGGTCACCATACATCACCACCACGTCCTGGTGCTTGATCTTGCCCATGGCGGCTTTGTAGTTGGCGGCCTCGGCCAGACTGGCCTTGGGCCCATCCAGGGCAGCCTTTACGTCGGTATCTTTGATGCCCACGATCAGCATTCCGGGGGCCAGTGCGATGGTGGGTCCGTCCTCGACCCCCTTTTCGGGGATCCAGAGCTTGGCGCCCTTGTGGTCTTCATTCTTAAACTTGATCTTGGCTTTGCCCATGAGCTTCTCGAGGCTCTCTTTGGCCTTGGCATCATCGCGCACACCGATGAGCAGGAAGCCCGAGAAAGGGGGCACTTTGGCGTTCTCGATGTCGGTGAAGATGCTCGGCTTGCCCTCCAGCGGGGCCAGCGCCAACGCCATCGAGGGCTTGGCCCAGGAGAGAATCTCTTCTTCCAGGTTGAGCCCTTCCGACTTCAGCTCTTCGCTCATGTTTTTGAAAACTTGCGTCTGCTTGAAAGCGTCAAGCAGCTCTTTCTGCTTGGCCTCGTCATACACGGGCGCGAAATCCATCGCTACGAAGATCTGAGACGTAGCGGGAGCCATCTTGAGGCCGGTATCCATGATCCCACCGGGCTTCTTGCCGCCCGGCTTCATCAACATGTATACCACGGCCCCGATCACCACGAGGGCAATGATGGCGATTATGGCCATCATCGCGTTGCCGCGGCGTCGTGTCGGCATTGCAGTCATGTCAATGCCCTCCTTAGCTGTTTGTTCTCGTGTTTTGAGCGTTACGTGTTGTGGGTCTTGCCGATTCTTCGGGGACGCCTCCAGACGAGTCTGCCGACGCGAGCTCCTGCAAAACCTTCATCACTCCGCTTTTCCATCCGCCGCGGCCCCCGGCCGTTTTGGATCACGGGCAATTCTCTGACCCTGCCGAAACCCCTGCGCCAGAGGAGAAAATTTTTCCCTGGCGCAGGGCAGAACGCTGTCATTCGCGCGGTAGGGGAACTGACAGCGCTCGCGAAAGCTCTTCCAGGCGGGCCCAAACCCGGCAGACTGAATGGCGGCCCGCCTGAGAGAAGAGGCATGGCAAGATTTTGTCCTCATTGCGGCGGTGAGGTGCGCGAGGCCGCGAAGTTTTGCGGAGGGTGCGGCAACCAGATGCGCCAGCGCAAAGCCATCAGCCCTCACGGCGGGCCCCGCCCCGATCCCCGTGCCGACTTCGTGGCTCCGGTCTCTCCGGTGGCTCCGGAGACGACCGCGCCTCCTCCTCAATACTGGGAGTCCTACGACTACCCCAGCCCCAGGCCGGAAAGTACCCCCCGCTACGAGGGTTGGAACGACGGCTATCGCCCTACCGACGCCTCGCGCCCCCTGCCGCCCCTTTTCATGGGGGAAGGGCCTGCATCTCCCGAATCGTCCTCCTCTCCGGTGGGCTCGCTCTCCTTGACCGAGCGCGAGTCGTCCCGCGAGCGGGCCCGTGAGATCGCTCGCAATTTCTCGCTCTGGGCTGCCGGCATCGTGCTTTTCCCCATCCCCTTCGCTGATCTCGTGCTTCTGATGCCGGTCCAGACGGCCATGGTCATCTCCATCGGCAAAGCCTACGGGGTCAAGGACCCCCCCGAGAAGATGCTGGCCCACATTGCCGCTGCCTGCGGCGCCAGTGTGTTCGGTCAGATCACCACCATGTTCGTGTCCAGCTTTATCCCCATCATCGGCAAGATCGTTACCGCTCCTTTCGTCTACGGCTGGACCTACGGCCTGGGCGAGGTGGCCATGCGCTACTTCGAGACCCAGGGCGAGGTCAATAAGGACGAGATGAAGCAAATTTTCAAACAGGCCAGCAAGCAGGCCACCCGAGCCTTCAAGCCTGCCGATGTCAGCCAGGCCCGCCAGAACTTCGACCATCTTCGCGATCATCTGTCCGAGGAGGATTATCGCAAGTTGCGCGAGCGCTTCGGGAACCAGTAGACAAGTTGCGGTAGAATAGGGATGCTGGGGAGTCTATCCTTCCCAGGACGACGCGAGGAGGATGCTTCATGCTGGGTGCACTTCCGGCTATCGGGTTTCTGACCACGGGTTTCGGGATGTCCTCAGGAGCAATGGCCCTCATGACCGTGGGGAGCCTGGCGGGTCTCATGACCGGACCACCGCCGCAGGTCGATGCCGGACAACTTCCCGGGCAGGCTTCCGGCTACAATTTTTTCGGGATGGCCGGGCAGGGGCCGACCTACAATTACCTCGGGGCCACCGGGCAAACCAGCGGATATCTCAACCAGGCTGTCTGGAACTTGAACGCCTCCCCCTGGAACAACGTCCACTACGGTCAGATTCAGGCCACCTGCGGCTGCCAGCCCTACAATGGAGTCCAATACCAGGCGCCAGTCCCCCCGCCGCCCCAGTACGCGCAGCCTCCGATGGGCTGCTTTGATGTCAGCCAGGCTCTCTGCAATCCCTATGTCTACGGTTCCCAGGCGGCTTATCAGGGATACTTCCAGGCAGGCTTTTACGCCCAGAGCTCTTTCCCCATACAATCCTTCCCCTGCCAGCCGGCCTACCAGCATCCTCAGGCCTACGCCCCGCCTTTCAGCCAACCTTATAGCTACGGCCTGGAGGCCTTCCAGGCCGGACTTTATTGCTATGGCTCCCGGTCGGTCAGCTCGTATCAGCCTTACGACTCTCATTCCTGTGGCTGCCAGCCGCCCACGCCCCTATCGTGTCCCCCTCCGACCGGAGGCGTGGAGCCCTACGCTCAGGTCCAGAACGGCCAGGTGGCCTATCCCAACCTGCCCCCCTTCGAATCGGTCACCAGCTGGGCTTCGGCCAGCCAGGTGGTGGCCCAGCGCCTGACCGGCGACCCCGGCGCTCAGGCTACCTACCACTTCAGCTCCACCGACCCGCGTCTCAATCACGACGGACGGGCCAACGAGCGTACTACCGTCTGGTGGGCTCTGCAGCAGAACGACCGGCTGCGGTTCGACGCCAACAGCAAGAATTTTTTCCTCACCTACCCGGACGGCAGCACTCGCAACGTGGAGACGCTGGCCAACCTGATGAGCGTTCGCCAGGCCTCGGGCTGGGATGGCCAGGTGGCCTACAAGGCCTTCGGGGACCGCATTCAGGAGGTTCTGGTCACGAACGACCTGATCTACCCGCCTTACCAGCCGGGGGCCACCGCGCTCACCACCAATCCGTTCGGCACCCAGTGGGACAGCATCTTCCCCCGCCCCGACATGGCCGGCCACTTCGGCTATCCCACCGTCAATCTGCCTCCTGGCACGACCTGGATTCCGCCCAACGGGCTCGCCTGAAGGAAATTCAAAACCGATTTGAGAAGCAAAGCTCGCTTCCGATGGCGAAGCGATGCTGGTCGAGCCCGGGTTTTCCGGGCGAGGCAAGTCTCCTGTTGCGCGCAACTGGAGGGAACTATCATGACGCAGCTCCGTGGCTGCTCCCGAGGGGTTTGGCCCGATGTTTGTGGCACCCGTCCTGGCCTATCTCGGCGATCTTGGCCGAAGGTTTGGCGAGGGGCAGGCCGAGCTTTCCGATCTCGAGCAAGCCGGCCAGGCCGCCCTCTCCTTTTGCCGTGATCACCGATTTGTGTTCGAGCGGGTGGCCTGCAGCATCGTCATCGACCGCACCGTGGCCGAGTTACAGCGCCAGTATCGGGCCGAGCTCGAGGCTCAGGAGCAGGCCCTGGAGCGCCTCCTGCAGACTGCCCGCGAAGGGCGTCTGCGCGGGCTGCAAGAAGCCCTGGGCCAGGTCATGAGCACAGCCGGACGCTGTCAGGAGCTGGCCGCCCAACTGCGGGCCGAGGAGGAGAAGCGCCCGCGCTACTCTCCGGTCAGTGAGGTGGACCAGTTCATCAAAGTGGGCATCAATGTGCTCAATGGCGCCCTCCCGGCAGTCGAGCTCGAGTCCCGGCTGGGCGGCACGATGAAGGTCGTGGAAGGGCTGGCGCTGGATGTGGAGCGCTTTCGGCGCCTGTACGACCGCTCAGACCTGGTTCAGCCCTCCATTGAGCCGCTGGCTCAGATGCGCGCCGGGCTGGGGGCGGTGGCTCAAGCCTTTCGGGAGGCCAGCTCTCAGACCTTGCTGGACGGGCTCAAGCTGCTCGGGGCTGGCTCCACCGGGATGCTGACCAGCCTGCGGGCCTTCGAGCAGGTGGCTCGGGCCCAGTCCTGCGTCCCCTTTCTCAATGAGCTGCGCCTGGGTCAGGAGCGACTTCACCCCGAGGCAGATCGCGAGCTGATCCGCCAGCTCTGGGGCCGAGTCGAGCAGATCTTCTACCACTACGAGAACGAGGTGCGCTCGGTGCGCGAGCTGTCGCTCTTCCCGTTGCTGGAGGCGGAGTGGTCGCGCACCGACACGGCCACTCGCGAGCTCGGTCGCGAGTTGACCCGGGCGGCCCCCATCTATGCGGAAAACCCGCGGGGTATCCCGCTGGCGGCCCTGGAGGGAGGATTCGAGCGGGTGCATCAGGGCCTGGAAGAGCTGTGGCGCCGGCTGGAAGCCGAGATGGGCAAGCTGGCCGAGGCTCCCCAGTTCGAGCTGCTCCGCGAGCTGGTGCTGCAGGTGGCTCGGGGGCGGGCTTCCCGACAAGATCTGGAGCGGGCCCTGGAGCACAATCGCAAGCTGCAAGAAGAGCTGCTTTCCGAGGTGCAGGGAGAGATGGCCGACCTGCTGGCGGCCCAGGGCGAGGCCTACGCCGAGATTGCCCTGTTCCTGCAAGATGACGATCCGGCCCACCTTCTGCAGGGCTGGACCCGGCTGGAGGCCACCCTGCCCCGCATGATCGAGCTGGTGAAGGCGGCGCGGGCGTCGCTGGGGGCTCAGTCGCCCCAGCAGGTGTCCTGTTTCCGGTGCGGAGCGGTCAATCCGCCCGGTCAGGGCTTCTGTCGCTCCTGCAAGGCGGTGCTGGGCTCCAGCACCGGTCCCACCGAGTACACCGATATTACCGCCGGTCCACCTCGGGGGCGGTCCCCGGCTCACCTGGCCCGGCTCGAGCAACTGGTGGCTGGATTCGAGGGGGGTGCCTCCAGCCGTGACGAGCTGATCATGGAGATCGACAGGCAGATGGATCGAGCCGATGACATCTGGCGTCAGTTCGAGGCCCAGGTCAGCCCACTCACCGGCCAGAACGAGGCCCTGGATGCCTACGTGCACTTCTTCATCGAGCAGATGAGCAACTACATGGAGGGGCTGGAGGCAATGCGCGAGGGCGATCTGTACCACGGCCTCTCGCTCTGCCAGGCTTCGGGGCACGAGCTGGTGGGCCTGAAGGCGCGTATCGAGGAGGCCCTGCGATGAGCTCGGTGCGGCGCCAGCTCGAGCTGTTGCAGCGCACCCGGCCGGCCGCGCCGGCTCCCGGCACCGAGCCCCGGGAGGAGGAAGGCCCCTTCATGCTGCGCTCCTGGGAGGCTGACACCGCTCACGCCCACGGTCCCTGGCCGCTCACCTCGGTGCGCGGTTTCTCGCGCTGCTGGCTCGAGCGGCTGGGCCTGGGCGAGCTCGATCCCGAGCGGGTGATCTTTCTGGATACCGAGACCACCGGACTGGCCGGTGGCACCGGTACCTACGCCTTCCTGATCGGGTTGGCCTGGGTGGAGGACGGCCGGCTGGTGGTGGAGCAGCTCTTGATGCGCGAGTACAAGGAGGAGGCGGCTCTGCTGGGGTATCTCAAGGAGCGCCTGGAGGGCTGCGGGGGGCTGGTCACCTACAACGGCAAGAGTTTTGACATGCAGCTCTTGCAGACGCGCTTCATCATGAAGCGTCTCAAGATCGACCTGGAGAGCATCCCGCACCTTGACCTGCTGCACCCGTGCCGGCGCATCTGGGGGTCGAGCTATGCCGACTGCCGGCTGGAGACCTTAGAGAGCGAGCTTCTGGGCCAGCCTCGCAGCCATGACGTGCCCGGTTGGCTGATCCCGCGCATCTACTTTAACTTTCTGCGATCTCAGAACCTGGGCTCGCTGCGTCGCATCCTGGAGCACAACCGCCGCGATTTGCTGGCCCTGATGGGTCTGGTGGGCGCCCTGCGCGGATGTCTGGAGCAGCCCGAGCAGCCCCGCGAGGGGCTGGCCGACTTCGGACTGGGCCGATGGCTGGAGGAGCTGGGTCTGCAGAAGCTCGGCTGGCAACTGATGGAGCGCGCCCTCTCGCGCAGCCTGCCGCCCGTGCATCGGCGCTCAGCCGCCTTGCGGGTGGCCCGGGCCCGGCGTCGGGCCGGCGATCAGGGCGGGGCGGCCAACCTGTGGGCCGAGCTGTTGACCGAGCACCCGCACGACCCGGCTGCCGGGGTAGAGCTGGCCAAGTACCTGGAGCACCACCGCAAGGATTACCAGGCGGCGCTTCAGCTGGTGGAGGGAGTTCTGAGCCGGCGCGACCTTCCCGTCTCGTTAAGACGAGCGCTACAAGAGCGGCAGGGACGCTTGCTCAAGAGGGTTTCAGCAGATTGCCCATGACGCGCAGACGGGCCGCTTTGAGCTGACGGGCCTTGTACTCGTCGTGGGAGGAGGCTCCGTTAAGGCTCTGGCCGTGGTTGTGGAGATCCATCAGCTGCACTTCGAAAGGGAAGAGGAAGTGCTGCTCGCGCGGTGAGCGCTCTTCCAGCTCCTCCAGCATGGCCTCGAGCTCGGGCCCCACGTGGAAACGTTGCAGGTAGGCCCGCATCTTCTGGGCCATCTTGAAGGTGGGGCTCTGGACCTTCACCAGGTGGCGGCAGGTGAAGCGAATCGAGCGGTACTCGGGGCTGGAGTAGGGATTCTCCAGCACCAGGTCGGGTGCTTGCACCCGCTCGTGGTGGTGCTGCACGGCATAGTCCTCGAAGTCGAGCTCGGGCGGGTTTTCTTCCTCGAAGCGGTGGTGGAACTGATCCAGGTCCAGCATGTTGTTGCGCGAGCGTCCGGGCGTCACGTTGGCGAAGATCACCAGGTTGTGCTTGCGCATGTAGCGCAAGACCATCAGCGCATCGAGTTGCTCGGGCACTACCAGCTTGATGCCCAGCCGGTCGTAGACGTCCTGAGCCACGTTGTTGGGCTTGTGCAGCAGCTTGAGGATCAGGCTGTCGCGGCTCTTGTCCTCCTTGAAGTAGACCCCTTCCAGGGGCACTGCCTCGGGCCCCCGACCCAGGCTGAGCCGTCCTGTCTCGCCGTCCTTAAAGATGTGGTGGCTGAAGCGATCCAGAATCTGTCTTTTGATCTCGTGGTAAAACTCGGATCGGATGGTGTGGTTGAGGTGGCTGACCGTGTGCATCACCCGCAGCACGGCGCAGGACCACATCTGCAGGCTGTCGCGCTCGGGGCTCGAGGCCCACATCAACAGGTCGACCAGATCCTGAGGCCGCTCCACCTCGGCCGGGAGGGTCAGCCCATCGCTGAAGTAACGCTTGATGAAGGCCACCGCCTCGAGGTGCACCCGATGGGCCTCATCGCGCTCGTCCTCCTGATCCAGATCGTAGCCGTAATCGGCCAGAAACTTGCGGGCCTCGCGTCGCTCGTCGAAGGCCAGGGCTGGCAGATCGATGGGGGAGTCGCCCTCGATGAAGACGCGCAGGATCTCCCAGGCAAAATCGTAGCGGGTCCTGCCCAGCGTGCCGCTCATACGGGAGCATTTGTTCTTGGAAGGCGGATTTCCTAGGCAAGCCGAACTCGCTGCGCATTCTTTTTGAAGGGAGCCTTGACTTGCGATGGCCGAGGAGGAGAAGGAGGACAGGTCCTCCGAGCGTTGGGAGATTATTTTCGGGGTGGTGCTGGCCATCTTTGCGGCCGTGCTGGCCATCTGCGATCTGGGGGCCGGCAAGTATGGCGACGACGAGATCCTGGCGGCCAACGAGAAGGCGGGAGCCTATCTCTGGTATCAGAGCAAGGGTATCAAACAGACCCTGGTGGAGGGCCAGGCCAACTTTATGACCACCATGATCGAGACCGGGTCGGTGGACAAGTCCAGGGTGTCGGCGGTGGAGGCCGAGGTGGCCAGGCTGCGCACCAAGATCGACCGCTACGAGAAGGAGAAGACCGAGATTCTCGAGGGCTCAGAGAAGGTGGGCAAAGAGAACTGGGTCCAGGAGGTGGACGGCAAGCTCGGCCAGGTACTGGGCGCCAGGGAGTTCGACCGGGTGGCTCGCGAGCTGGGCAAGGTGGGCGACGTCTTCGACCAGGGCACGCTGTATTTGCAGATGTGCCTGGTGATGGGCGCCATCGGCATTATCTCGCGCCAGGAGGGGATGAAGCGCGCCTTCTTCGCATGCATGCTCTTGCTGGGGTTGTTGGGCAGCTGGTACACCTGGCTGGCTTTCCAGCAGGCGGGAAAGATCTGACGTCTCTGGATGGACGTACGCCAAACCTTCCTTGCCGAGGTTGCAGCCAGCAGCCCGTCAGAGCTGGACGCGCGATCCCTTCGACAGGCTGATCGCTGGCCATGCTCTCTGTCGCGACTGCCCCTGGTCACCAAGGCCCTCTGGTTGCGACTCAGGACTGGCTCTTGGAGCTGAGATACTCGCCCACCACGCCGGTCACCTCGCCCAGAGCCACCAGCGGCAGGGCCATCATGCCCGCTCCGAAGGCCAGTCCTGCGAAGCCCAGCGCGGTCAGGCCGTGGCCCAGCGCGATCAACTGGCGTTGAGGCGGGCGGTTGAAGGCCATGTGCTCCTCGCCCCAGCGGTCCTTCTCGAAGCCGACCAGATTGGTCAGCGCGTAGACCGCGTGGCCCGCCGCCATGGCGCCGCACACCCAGCCGCCCATGCTCTTGAAGACCGAGCCTTCGGGTGCCAGGGTGCTGGCGGTGGCGGCATAGATGTCCAGCGAGCCCACCCCGGCGTAGATGGCTCCTTTCAGGCGGCTGGTGCGCACCCGGTCAGAGTAGGTTTGATTGCTGCCCGAGCTGGCGGCTACGGGCATCGTGCTTACCACGTTCATGGAGTTCTCCTCTTACTGGAAATAGGCAAAGTTGCTGATGACGGCACCGGTGGCCAGGATGGGCAGGGCCCAGGCTCCCATGCCGAAGGCCAGTCCCGCGTAGCCAGCCACCTGCAATCCCTCACCGAAGGCCTGCGTGATGCATTTTTGCCTCTGCACGGCGGTCATGCCCTCATCTGCGGCCCTGGCCAGACGGCTGATGCCGAAGGCCGCGTGACCGACGCCCATGCCGACGTTGAGCCAGAACAGCCCGGGCGTGCTGGGCTGCATGACGGTCAGCCCCGCGACGAAGCCATCGGCCACATCGGTGACGGCTCGACTCACGTGCTTGGCCGTGGTCTGCAGCCGTCTCTCGCTGTAGGGCAGCGCGCTATCCACTTTCATTGCTTGCTCACCTCGCTCCCTTGTATGTTTGCACTGTCTGGGTGACCACCGTGGCCACCACTCCCAAACCGGTGATTGCCGCCGTCCAGGGCCCCCATCCCAGGGCCTGGCCGGCCAGGCCGGCGGCGGTCAAGAAGCTGCCGGCCGCGCTGGCGAGCCGCCAGGGGCCGGGTGACTCCTCGCCACCGAAGACTTTGTAGGCGGCTACCCCGAGGTTGACTACCGCCAGAGCGCCCGAGGCCATGCGCAGGGGCATCCAGGCCTCGGCGGCGGTGCCCGGGCTGAGCTGGTCGAGCACAAAGCCGCCCAGGTTGCCCTGAGCCACCTGGCCGGCGGCGATGCTGGTCAACCCGGTCGCCAGACTGGCTGCCCCCATGGCCGTGGGCAGGGCCACCTGCAGCCGCTTCGAGCGCCGTTCACGCTCGTAGGGCAGCAAGCTGGACTCGCTGACGTTCATGGCTGTCCCTCCTTCTTGCCGATGCGCACTCCGCCGATCACCATGTGGTCTTCCTTGTCCTTGATGCGACCGCCGTTCTCGAAATGCTCCAGAGCCTCGGCTTTGGCTTTCCCGACCTCGGCTCCCAGGACCAGACGACGGCCTACCTCGGTGATCAGCTCCACCGGCCCGATGTTGCGATGCTCGAAGCTCCACTGCAAGAGCGAGCGGGCCACCTCGTAGATGTTGTGACGGCCGGATTGCTTGAGGACCAGCAGGGTGCCGGCGTGGCTCCGGGTCAGATTCTCCAGGTCGGCCGGGCAGTCGGGCCAGCGTTTGGCCCGTAGCTCGCGCACGAAGGTGTACTCCTCGACCGCCTGGCCCACCGAGTCGCAGCCGTCGAGCAAGGGCTCGAGCATGCGACTCATGGAGTAGGCTGACTTCCCTTCCGTCTTGAGAACCTGGCCCAACTCCTCGGCTTCTTCCTTCTTCTCGGCCCTGCAGAGCAGGTTGAGGTAGGCGCGGAATAGACCCGAGCTCGACTGTCCCTCCACCTTGCCTCGAGCCAGCGCCCCGGCGGCCTGCTCCAGAGCCGTGGAGACCAGCTCGGGCGGGCGGTTCTTGTTGTGCTCGAGCAGGACAGGGTGGATCTTGAGCAACTCGTCGGTGGGCGGCAGGCAGCGCTCGGCCGTCTCCAGCAAGCCCACCGTCTGGGCGATGGAGTTGCCCAGCTCCAGGTATTCGCTGAAGGCTGAACGACGAGAGCGGAACTCGCCCTCGCTGCGCGATTGGGCCAGCAGGGCGGTCATGCGCGTGCCAAGCCCCAGGTCGTCGGTCTCGCGCGAGAGCTGGATGACCAGTTTCTTGAGCCGATCGTGGTCGAGAAAGCGAGGGGGCTTCTGGAGCAGCTCATAAGCCTGGCGGACCGCTTCCGAGTCGCGCGCGTTGGCCATCTTGAAGAGATCCTTCAGGTCGGCAAGGCCGCCACGCAGATCGTGGGCCGAGTGCTTTTGCAGCAGGCGCAGGTCGGTCAGGGCCTGCTCGGGATCCGGGTCGAACTCGAGCAACGTTCCGAAGGCCCCTTCGTAGTTCACGCTCTTTCGGAGCCAGCCCCCCGGGCTGTGGGCCGGAGGAGCGTTCTCATGCAGCTTCTGATAGCAGTCGCGCAGCTCGTCGTGGTGATCGCGCTCGACCCGTCCGAGCAGCTCGAGGTAAGTTTCGGCGGCCTGCTCGAGCCCGCCGGCGGGGCGATCGGTAGCCAGCCACTCGAGATCCTTGAGGGCCTGGTCGGGATTGTCCCCCACCTCGACCAGCTTGAGGTAGGTGCGCTGGCGGTCGGTCCTGGCCTCGGGCGAAGGCGCTCCGCGCAAAAAGTCGAGCACCTTCAGGGTCTCGCCCCCGCTCGGAGTGCGCTCTCGCAGGCTGCGCAGCATGGCGAAGTCGTCAGCCTTGAAGCCGTTCTGGCTCAGGTGCTCGAGGTCGCTCAGAGCCTCCTCGATACCCATCCCCACCTCGAGCAGGCGCTCGAGCTTGCCGGAGGCCTCGGGCGGCAGGGCCAGGCTGCGCTCGTAGAGGGCGCGGTCGTCGGTGTGCTGCAAAAAGCTCAGATAGCGCCGGGTCTCCTGCTCGCGGTTGGCCGTGGGGGCAAGCTTGGAGTCGAGCCACTTGAAGTCGTCGAGAGGGCGGTTCTCGCCCAGCATCAGCTCCAGCGCGCAGAGGTGTCCCTGGCCTTTGCCGTCCACGTAGAGAAAACCCTCGCGAGCTGGCTCGGCCTGCTCGGAGAGCTCGAGCAGGTGGAGATAGTGCTTGAGCCGCCCGGGGGCATCCGGCCGGGCGGCCAGGGTGGGCAGCAGGCCTTTCATCTCCTGCTCGGCCTGCTCCAGACTGCCCAGGTAGTTGCTCATGGTCGCCAGGCTGGAGCCCAGCTTCTTATCGCTCAGGCCCTCAACGGGCTGACCGGCCAGGAGCTTTGCGGCCAGCTCGCGCGGGCTGGGGGGCTCGGGAGGCGGCGGCGGCTCCGGGTCCGGCGGAGCAGCCGGCTCAGGCGCCGGCTCCGGCTCGGGAGCGGGCGTAGGCGCGGACAGGTGGGCGGCCACCTCCTCGGGGGTGGCAAAGCCGTGCTCACGCAGCGCGTCCACCCACTGGCGCACCATGCGCTCGCGCTCACGCCCCGGTTGGCTGTGGGTGCGCAGATACTCCGAGTGGGCCAGGGTCTGGCCCACTCGGCCCGGAGTGACCTCAGCCAGGGCTGCAAAGGAACCCACCATGGCGGGTTGTTTCTCGTAATGCTCGAAGGCCAGCCGGCCCGAGGCGAGCTCTCCCTGGCACACCTCGAGGCATTCGAGGTAGCGATGGAAGGCGGGCTCGAACTGGGCCCCCTGAGGCAGGTCGGGGAGCAGCTCCTTGAGGGCGGCCGCCGCCTCCTCGCTGCTGCCGGACAGCCGGGCCATGCGGATCAGCCCCTTGCGCAGGGCCTTGCCTTCGGCCCCCGCCGGCGTCTGGCCGGCCATGACCTGGTCCACCGAGTCGGCGCTCAGGGCGGCCGCGCGCGGTGCGGCAAAATACAGACTACGACCCAATGCGGGTAGCATGTCCAGAGAGTAACGTAAGAGGCTGAAAGAACTCTGATCAGTGCTGGCTCAGGAGCTTTACGAGCTCTTCGCGGGTCAGGCCTGCTTGACGGAGGATCGAGGAGAGCGTGCCTCTGGCCACCTCGTCATGCATCGGAACGATGACTTTGTGGCCGTCCGGACCGGACAACTTGAGGTGGCTGCCTCGCTGGGATACCTGGCTAAACCCACCGCGCTCGAGCGCTGCCACGATCTCACGACCCGAGCAAGTCGGCAGCTTGCCGCTCAAACCGCGATTTCGAGCGGGGCGATGATTGGCTCAACGAGATTCTCCGGCGGGGCCTCGTCCTCAAAGTAGAGCTCCAGGGCCTCTTTCAGATTGGCCAGGCTCTCTTCGACCGACCGCCCCTGGGAGGTCACCTCGACCTCCAGGCATCGGGCCACGAACCAGGGTCCTTCCTGCATGATCGCAGCTGTAAACTTCACGCAAGCCTCCTGAGCGAGCTCTCCTGACAGCGTACCACGCCAGACCGACCCGGGCAAGGGATCAGCGCAGGGCCCGGGCGTGCGCGCCGGGGTCGTAGTCAAAGCGCCCGTCTTCCCAGAAGAGCATCCAGGAGTAGCCCTTCTCGGCCGCCTGGCGCACCTGGGTGCGCACCCCCCGGGCCGGATCGGCCTCGGTGATGCCCACCTCGGCGTTGGGGGGCAGGTTCAGCTCCCAGGCCGCCGGAACGTTGGCGATGGGCTCATACAGGTGGAAGGTGTAAAGGAACTTCTGGTCCCGATGGCGTTCGGCCAGGTAGGTCCAGTGCGAGAGCTCGCGGTAGTTCTGCATCCCCACGGTCAGCGTTGCCCCGGGGGCTTCCTGGGCGAAGAGCTCCACCAGGTCATCCACCAGCGCCTGGCGCCCCGCCTCGGTCACCCCGCTCACGCCGTGGATCTCGTTGACCAGGTCCCACACGATGGGCCGCTCGCCGAACTCGCGCACGAAGGGGCGCAGGGCCTCCACCAGTTGCTGGCGAGCCTGAGGATCGTTCATGGCCTTCTGCACAGTCTGGTTGGGGATGGCCCCGTCGAGCAGGGTGACCATGAAGTTCTTCTGGCCGTAGCGCTCTGCCAGCTCCAGGGCCTGGCGCATGGCCTCGTGCTCGCGCTCGCCGAGGCGGATACCCCCGGCCGTCTGACGCACATCCAGCCCGCCCATCCAGCGGAAGCTGTCCAGCCCGTTGTCTTGTTGGGCCGCAAAGGTTTTTTCTAAGTCCGGTCTTACGCTCTCGAAGTCGTGCAGGTCGCCGTAGTGGATGTACTGGCTGACCCCGTGCTTTACCTGGTCGAGGCGCAGGGGGCGGGGCGCGTCGGGAGTGGTCTTGAGCAGCGGCCGCTCCTGGGCACGAGCCGGATCGCCCGGGTCCACCTTGACCAGTCGGGCCTGCAGCAGGCGCACGGTTCCGTCCACGGGGGAGTTGATGCCGACCTTCAGGTCGTGCAACAGCCGGGCCGGATCGAAGGCCGGGTCGGTGTGCCCCTGGATGCTCTCGCCCCGCAAGGTGGGGTCGTAGGTCAGCTTCAGGAGTCCAGTGGCGGCGTCATAGCCGGGGTTCTCGGCCACCGGGATGCCGGCCGTCCAGGAAGTCCACTGCACCGCTCCGGCCGAGTCGCGGGCGTGGACCTGGACCGACACGTCCCCCCTCCCCCGCATGGGCTCGGGCAGCTCGAGCACCAGCTCCAGAGCGCGGTCTTGCATAGCCAGAACCTTCTGGTCGAGCTGGAAGGCTCCGTAGCCGTTCCCGACCTCGATAGCCTGCTCTTTCTCCAGGATGCTCTCGGGCGCGTGAATCACCACCCCGATCACGCCGGCCACGGCGGCGGCCGCCAGCAAGCCTCCCGCGAGGGCAGCCTTCCAGACCTTGCGGGGCTCGGGCGGCTCCTCGGCCGGAGAGGCTCCGTTCGACAGGCGCACGCTGTCGAGCCCGGCCGGCTCGGCCGGGCGGGCGCCGGGCGGAGGCCGGCGCTCGAGCTGTGAGGCCGACTGCGGCATGGTAGAGTGCACCAGCATAACCCGAGCTTACCCGGGGGAAATGAAATTTCCCCGAACTTGCAGCCGAAGCGACCTCAGCGCTCGATCAGACCCTGGCTGCTGGTGTAGCGGGGATGGTCGGCGGGCATACTGGCCCCCTCGTGGTTGAGTCCTTTGCACATGACCGTGAAGGCGCCTTCGGATTCTCGCAGCAGGTACTCGCCGGCCAGTGGGCAGCGGATCTTCGGGTCGAGCTTGCCGGAGTCGTTCAGCCTGGCAAGGTTGGCTCGACACTCGGCATTCTCGGCATGGTGGCCCGGGCACTCGATTTTCAGCTTCTCGAGAGGGGCGGTGTGGCTTTCGAAGCTGGAGCTATAAGTATCAAAGCCGGCGCCGGGACAGTTGGGGATCAGTTTGAGGTAGTTGGGGGTCAGGCCGGCGAGTTGGGGCGGGTAGGCCCCTTTGTTGTCGGTGCTGAACATCTCCAGAGCGGTGGCGATGTTCTTGAGGTTGGACTTGCAGGCCGTGCTCACTCCGCGCGGCTTGACCTTGATGAAGTTGGGCACGATGACGGCCGCCAGCAGGGCCAGGCAGGCCAGCACGACCAGGACCTCGATCCAGGTGACGCCGGCCCGAGTCTTTGGCCCACGCCCATGCCCAGGCGAAACCCGATGACCGTGCGGCAGTGCACGGTCTCCAGCCCTGAATCCAGGCGCTCGAGCGCTTGCTCGATCATCTCCCCTGGCCAATTGGTCCATCGCGATCACCCTCCGAGAGGGCTCTCTTCCTGGGTGCTTCAGGCAGCCCCTTCTTCGCGTTTCTTGAGCCGCACCGAGCCCACGATCACCGCCTGCTCGGTATCCTGGATGCTGCTGTTGGGCCCCGTCTCGAGCAGGCGGGCCAGGGCCGCATCCACGTCCTCGGCCACCAGGACCGAGGGGAGGCGGCTCATCAGCTGGGTGGCTTCGCCGCAGGTCAGCTGGCCCGAGGCGATGCGGCTGGCCAGTCGCTCGAGCACGACCGTGCCCACATCGGTGGGCAGGGCAGCCACCGTCCTCAGGGCTGCCTCACGGGTGGCTGTGGGCACCTTGGAGTCGCAGGCCAGCTCCACCAGGCCCCTGGCAACCGACCTGCCCCCGTCCTCGCGATAGGCCGTGCCCACCCGCAGATCGGAGAAGGTCAGGCCCCGTCCCTGGTTGGAGCCGTCCGACTGCAGGCGAAAGCGCAGCCGGGCCATTTTGCCCTGGTAGTCGGACAGCTCCACGCTCTGCAGGCCCCGTCCCTCGCCGGTGAGCTCGGCCACGGTCTCCCAGGCCTCCGAGCCCGAGGAAACCTCCAGGAAGACCCGATCATAGCCCTGCTCGAGTTGATAGTCGGCCCGGAAGCTGACAGGACCGTCGATGAGCATCGGTGGACCGGTCAGCGAGGCGTTCTGGCTGGAGCGGTAGCTCTCGTACGGGCTGGTCCGCCACCCATCGCCGGAGCGGCACCAGTCCCCCTCGGCTCTCCACCCGCCTGAGCTCACCAGCCCGCGCAGCGAGGCCAGGGCCTTCAAGCCTTCCGGCGAGAGCTCGGAGCCTCGCAGGCTGTCGAGTCCCACCCCGAAGGGCGCGAAGCTGGCGGCCAGGTTGGCCAGCTCGATCTCGTAGGGCAGGCGATCCTCGGGGACCTCCTTGAGCGACTCCCAGAGCTTCGCCGCGCCGGCTTTTCCGTGCAGCTCGACGAGCCGGGCCAGCGCCTGGCGACGGGGCCCATCCTCAGGAGCCTGGCGCGTCAACTCCAGGGCCACGTCCAGGCCGTGGCTGGCGGCCAGGTCGGACAGGCTGTGACCCTGGCCCAGACTCTCGAGCACTTCTCGATACTGCTTGCTCAGCGCCTCGGGGCGGTCATCGAACGAATCCCCCAGCCTCAGACTGCGAAGCTGGAAGCCTTCCTGGCAGTTGCTGGCGTCGGAGACGAGGCGGAAGCGCAGCTGGATGCTCTGACCCGCATAGGGGGTGAGATCCACCTCCCGCCGGCTCCAGCCGGATTCGCCGGTGAAACTCTCCACCGTGTGCCACTGGCCCCGGTGGCTCACCTGAAGGTCGACCCGGTCGTAGCCCTTCTCAAGCTGGTGACGGCACTCGAAGCTCAACCGGGGGGCGGTCTGGCCGGCCAGCGAGAGGGGCCGGGTGGTCAGCGAGCTATCCTCGGAGGGCCGGTAGGCTCCCGCCAGGTTCTCCGTCCAGGTTCCGTCCGCAAGGCGCTTCCAGCGGCTCTCCTCCCACCCGCTGGCCACCGGAACGAGTTTCTCAAGCTCTGAGACCGTGCCCCGGGCGATCAGCTCACGCGTCAGCCCCAGCAAAGACTCATGCTCGAGGGGCTGGGCCAGGGCGTAGCTCAGGTCGCGGCTCAGCTCGAAAGCCCGGGCTGCCTGGGCGGCTCCGCTGGCTCCCACCTCTGGCCAGAGGGCCACGGCGGCCTCGGTTCCAATGGCCGAGCTCAGCTGGCGCAGCTCCGGATCCTCGCCCAGCGGCAAAAGGTCGAAAGCCCGGCCCGGATGTCCGCCCAGGCGATCAAGCGCCAGGAGCGTCTCACCATCGCCCTTGCGCCCCAGCTCGAGCAGGCGGTCCAGGGTGGCCCGCACGCTCTCGCTCCGGTCCGAGAACACCACCCGGCGGGGGGCGGCGGCATCGTAGGCCGGCTGGGCGTCGAGCACGAAGTCTCTCAGGTCCAGGCCCTCGGCCACGTTGGAGGCATCCGTCTGCAGCCGAAAGCGCACCTTGACCTCTTCGCCCTGATAGGCCTTGAGCGAGATCTCCTGGGCGTTCCAGCCGCTCTCGCCGGTGAAGTCGGCCAGGCGATCCCAGCTCTGACCGTTCCGGGATACCTCGAACGCAACCCGGTCGTATCCGCTCTCGAGCTGGTGGCGCACCGAGAAACGGGCCACCGGCTCGGTCAGGTGGGCAAGGTCGAGCGTGGGACTGGTGAGGGATGCGTTCTGGCCAGGTCGGTAGGGACCGGCGGGGCTGTCCGACCAGCTTCCGTCAGGCTGGCGGGCCCAGCTCCCCTCGGCTGTCCAGGGCTGGCACAGACGGCTCACCAGCGACTGAAGAGCCACCCGGGCGGGCTGGGAGAGGGCTTTGAGCTCTCGGCAGACTTCGAGCGCATCCCCCAGCTCGGGCCGGGGAGCAAGCTCCAGCGCGGCCCGGAAAGTCCCTTCATCCATACCTTCCCGGGCCAGGGCCACGGCCGCCATCGGCCCCACCTCTCGATTCAGGCGTATCAGCTCGGCCGTGCCCTGCGGATTCTGGCGCACCGCTTCGAACAGGGAGAGAGCTTCAGCCGGGGTGGCACAGGCTTGCACGAGCTGCTCCAGTGGCGCCACCGGGCGGCCCTCGGCCAGGGCCCGGGCCAGCTCTGTCGCCAGTCGGGCCCGCTCGGCCCGAGGCGACTCGTCGAACAAGGTCTGGTTCTGCTCACCGAATCGCGGCACCCCCTCGACCCGCAGGTCGGACAGGGAGAAGCCCTCCTGCTCGGTGCTGCCATCGGACGAAAAGAGAAAGCGCAGATGCGCGGTCTTGCCCTCGTAGTCGGCCAGCGATACCCGCTCGTCTCGCCAGGAGCTCTTGCCGGTGAGACTTCGGAGGGTCTCCCAGCTCTGGCCGTCGGCGCTGGCCTGGAGCTGCACCGAGTCGTAGCCGGATTCGAGATCGAAGCTGGCCCGAAAGCTGAGCTGCACCTGCCGGTAGTTCTCGAGCCTCAGGGGCGGAAGGCTGAGAGCGGCGCGCTGGTTGGGCTTGTAGGGCCCCGGCGGGCTGTCGCTCCAGACCCCGTCTCGTCGCGCCCAGGAGCCCTCGCTTTGGAGCTGGTTGGAGGTCGACTCGAGCAGCCAGCGCACCCGGCTCTGGGCGGCGTCGTCCAGGGCGGTGACCACCCCTGCCGCCTGATCGTCCTTCAGGTCGCGCAGCCACTCCAGGTAAGCCGGACGCTTCTCGGCAGGGAGCACCTCCAGCGCAAGTGCCGCCTGGAGCGCTCGCTCGGGGACCAGCTCGCGCACGCTCTCGAGATGCCCGGCCCGCTCGTTCCAGGCCTTCAGGTTGAGCGGCTGTCGCGAGCTCCAGGTGCCCAGCGGAGCGCCGCGATGCTGCAGCTGCAGCTCCTCGGAACCGGAGCGGTAGGCTTCCAGCGCATCGCTCAGGTAGCCCGCTTCCTCGAAGGCCCGCGCCGCTTCGCCCACCCCGGGGCGCTCCAGCGAGTCGAGCCCGGCCGCCCCCTGGAGGTAGGCCAGCATGGCCACGTCCTGGCCGGAGGTAAGCCGGGCCCGGCGGGGCCCTTCGGTCTCCAGAGGCTGGCCCTGGGCCAACCGACTGTAGGCGGCCCACGGCTCGAGCCTCTCCTGCCCGACCTGGAAGTGGAAGCCCAGTCGGGTGAGGCTCTCCATGTGGTGGGCCAACTCGGGGTGAGGCAGACGCTCGGGGGTCTTCGTCTGGAAGGCATGCAGCGCCTCCAGCTCTTGCTTGTCGCGCAGAGGCTGCCACCTGCCGGCTTGCAGCACCTGCAGATCGTCTGGCCTGTCGTTTGCGACCAGCTCGGCCGCCTCGGCCGGGCTCGCTTCGGTCCAGCCCAGCAGCTTCAGCCAGCGGGGCTGGCGAAACTCCAGGCCCTGCTCTTTCAGGCTGGTGAGCATGTCCACCGGTCCCTCTTCAAGAGGGCGGGCGGCGGCGGTCGGGGGCAGGCTGAGCCGGAGGGGTGGGATCTGCACGTTTTCCATTCAAGCGTGAGCCCCTCAAAGGGGCCTGAAAGCAGGCATTGACGGAAGGAACATTTTGTGAGCCTGTTTGTCGTCGCTGACCGGGCTATCCGTGCTGACACTCAGCGGGTATGAGCTGACGGTGGCGGCGCCTCAGGGAGTCAGCAAGGCGCGGCAGCGCTCGGCCTGATCCGGCCAGGTGGCCATCACCTTCTCGGCCAGACCCGCGAGCATGAATCGTTCGTTTGGCTGGAGCGGAATTCTTGTCGCCTGCTCCAGCGCGCTGGTCGCGTCCTGGCCCCGATCCAGGCCGACCAGCCCCTCGGCCTGCATCAAGAGCGCATCCGCCCGGACGGGGCCCGCCTCGTCATGGCGGAGCTCGGCGCTGCGCGCTTTCAGGGCGGGCTCGATCATGGCCCGCCCGGGTGACGTGATTTCCATCGTCCCTCAGTATAGGGAAGCTGCTGAAAAAAAAACTTACAGGTACAGGCTCGTTAGAGTGGGCGGGCGAAGGCCAGGACATGACCATCGGGGTCGGCCACGTAGCCGGCGAGGTCACCCCAGTCGCGCTCTTGCACCGGACTGACCGGCCGGGCCCCTGCCTGCAACGAGCGCCGCACCCAGGTCTCGGGGTCATCTACCTGGAGGTACAGCTCGCAGCGCGGGACGCCCTGACCCTGGTCCGGGTGAGGCAGGGCGGGGCAGAGGATGCGGGCGATGCCGCCCTCTGGCATCAGGCCGAGTTTGGCGCCCGGGAGCTCGAACTCGGTCATGCCCGGCACGTCCAGCACCGGGCTTCGTTGCAGGACCTGGCTGTAAAAGTCGCGGCTGGCGACCTGGGAAGCGACGTACAGGATGACCTGGACCGAGCTTACCATCGACTGACGACCAGCAGCGCCAGTCCGAGCGCGAGCCAGGGCAGCCAGGCCAGATCCCCGGGCCCACCCGGACCCACCGCAGGCCCCAGCAAGACGATGCGCACCACCCGATACTCGGCCGTCTTCTGCTCCAGCTCCTCGTCCGAGAGCACGAACGGGTCCACTCCGGCCAGGCTTCTGGCCGCAAACCCGCTGTTCTGCAACACCCTGCGCAGGGTCTTGAGCCGCGCCTCGGGCTCCTCCACCAGCACTGCCCGCCCGCTCCAGCTCCCTTCGGGCAGCCAGACTTCGAGATCCGGGTTGTCCTGCAGGTTGCGCAGCCAGTGGCTCTTTTCGCCATAGCCGGCCACACAGTAAACCTCGCCATCGCCCGGGCCATAGTTGAGCGGCGTCAGGCGGGGCTGGCCGCTCTTGCGGCCCGTGACGCGCAACACCATGATCCGGCCCAGGCGCGAGGGGCTGCAGTTGATGAGGCGTCCCAGACCCAGGCGCCAGCACAGCACCATCACCCTGTTGACCAGCTTGAACGAGGAGGGGGACAACACGTCCTGGACTGGTTCCCAACCCGACTGCTCCCCACCTTCCTGCCCCTGCTGCTGCACTGATCCACCCGACTGGCCTGCGCATGCGCGGGGCAATCGCCTGGATCAGCGTGATCCACCCGACCGGCCTTCCGCCGAGTTGCAGGCTTTCGGATGGAGGTGCTGGGGCGCACCGCGCTGGGGCTCGAGCCGGCCGGTCGTCCGCGCCTTGAGGGGCCCGAGGTGAAGAAGCCTGTCGACCCCCAACCCGCGCTCCCGGCCCGGCCTCAGGCGGCCTGAGCCACCAGACCCATGAATCGAGCACGCGTTCGTCCCTGCGCGGGACGGATTCTTCGGGAGAAGCGGCGGTGCTCGCGGGAATATCGATCGCTCAGAACGAGTTGAAGATGTTCAAAGCATACAAGAACTCGTAGATCGGTCCCCCCAGGTGGTCGACCGGCACGAAGTAGGCGTAGCCCAACTTCTCGCTGAAAATTGACAACACCTGAATCTGGCTCTGGTCGATCTTGATGGCGTTCTTGATCTTTGAGGGATAGCTGGCGAGCAGGAAGTCGAAGTTGTTGGACACCACCACCGAGTCCTGGGCCAGAGTGATGATGCTCACGCCCTGGTCGGCCACCGCGGTCAGCTCGACGTCGGCGGCCACCAGGACCTGCTGCAGCTCAGCCTGGGATTCGGGGGTCAACAGGTCGCTGCTCACCAGGGGATCGATGCTGTTCTTGCTGGTGAAGGCCACCTCGATGGGCCCGGGGTAGCTCCCTCCATTGCCGGACTTGCCCAGCCCCGAAGAGAGGACCTCGGCGGCGATGGTGGTATCGGGCAGGGCGAAGGCCTGGGCGATGTTCACTTGCTGGCCGTTCACGTTGCATAGCTCCTGCAGGACGGGGAAGGTGGCCTGCATCGCAAAAAAGTCGGAGTTAAAGATGCTCAGGAAATCGGAGCCGACCGAGTAGGTGGCGTAGCTGAGGAAAGCATCGGCGCTGAGAATCGGCTTGACCATATTGACCAGCGTCTGGCTCTGCACGTTGTAGGGGTTCGAGCCGCCAGCATCCACGTCTTCGAAGAGATAGCCGTAGGTGATGGAGGAGGTATTGTAGGCGCCCTCCATGCCCACCGAGTGGGTGAGCTGGTAGAAGGGGTCAAGCAGGCCCGGGTTCTCGGAAAGGTAGATGTTGAGCCAGAGCGAGTAGGCACCCCCTTCGGAGTAGCCGGCCGAGAAGAGCTTCAAAGGCGGGGCGTCGGAGGCGAAGCTGTACTCGTCCACGATGGTGGGCTGCACGGCGGCAAGCATGTCCACGGCCGTCTGGGCCGAGACCCGTGGGTAGAGGACGTACGGGTGGACATTCTGCCAGTCGTCGCCCTGGCCCACATAGTCGGGGATCAGCACGATGTATCCCTGCGAGCCCCACACCTGGGCGGTCAGCTGGGTTTCGGTATTGTCGAGGTATTCCGAGCCGACCTGCTCCTTGTTGAAGGTGGTGCCGTGGAAGTAGACGATGACCCCCCTGACCTGGGAGGCCGAGATGCCCTGGGGCATCAAGAGCCCGCCCGAGACCTGGAAGGTCTGCGGTCCGGCGGGCAGAGGCACGGTGGTCTGATAGGAAACGGGTTGGAAGGCTACCCCCGTGACCCCTAACGGGTTGTTTGAAATGGGCCGGGCGTTGAGGTCGAAATTGCCCGTCTCGGGCTGGCTCTTGATGAAGGCGATGTCGTCCACCACCTGGGGCGTGATCTTGGTGACGCCCAGCTTCTTGCTCAGGTGGCAGAACAAGATCTCATAGGCCGTCTCGAGGTCCTGAACCGAGATGGTCATGGGGGTTCCTCTGGGCGCAACGGGCAGGGGGAGCGGGTCGAGGTGCTCGGAGGGGACCAGCTTGAGGGCCTTGTCGGCGTCGGCGACCGTGGCCTGTTGGATGATCTCGGCCTCGGTCGGGGGGGCGGGAGCAAAGGTGGAGAAGGGCTGGTTCTGACCGCTTCCGCAGCCGAGCAGCACCACGAGCAGGGAGAGGATGGCGCACTTTCTCATGCCTCACCCTTCGCGCTTTCTGAGTTCTTTCCGCCCGGCCGTTAGGTTGAAGGGCATGGGGATCCGTCCCACCGGACCGGTGCGCGCCAGCGCGCCCGCCGAGAGCAAAGCCGTCGAGCAACTGGCCCGCGATGTCGTGGAGGCGGGGGCCGAGGTGACGGCCCCCCGGCGCTGGCTGCCGTTCTGGTCGCGCCGCCTGGATTCCGAAGAGGTAGCCGAGCAACTCCCCGAGGGCAAGCTGCGCATCGAGCTGCCCGGCCAGAGCCCGCTCCCCCTCAAGTGCGCGCAAGATCTCGAGGAAGCGGCCATCTTCCAGAGGCTCAAGCCGGCGGCGCCGGGCTCGCCGGCCGAGCAGCTGCTGGCCCTGGAGGGCGACGGCTGGCCGTTCGCCGACGATCGGGGCCGCAAACTTGGGACCTACGGGGCCTACAACGCCCTGACCGATCCCTGACCGGACTGGTCGCCCACAACCACAACGGGCCGTGCCGCTCGAAAGCGAGCTGAAACTGTTTGAGCTGCACCGGTTCCGCGCCACCGAGTCGGCCCGCCTGGAGGCCGAGGGGTGGGAGTTCTTCGACGAGCAGGGTCGCCACCAGCCGGCCCTGAGCGCCAGCCAGATCGGACGGGACAGGGAGCCCTGGATCGAGGCCGGCGACCCGGCCACCCCGCGCGAGCGCCTCGAGCGCTTCGCGGGGAGGCTGGAGAAGGTCCACTCGTGCACCGCCTGGAGCAACACCAGGGCGACCTGCCCGCCCTGGTGCAGGGGCTGCGTCCCGATGAGCGCCGTTGGCTGGCCCGCCTGGCCTTGAGCGAGATGGCACCCATGCAAGATGCTCGCCAGGTCGGCTCGGATGTCGAGCTGCAGGAGCTGTGGCTGGAGGCTGCCGCCAGCCGCGATCCTGGCGCCCGGGTGGCGCTGGAGGTGCACCGCCAGGTGGAGTTCGCCCGCCAGCCCGCCTGGCAGGCAGCCGTGAGCGGTGGGGACGCTCTGGCGGTGGTGCAACGGCGAGGCGATTCTGGCGGGTGGGTGAAAACTCCTTTTGGGGAGGTCAGCCGGTTACCTGAGCGAGTCCCCGAACCCGAAGTCGTCGATCCAGGCCGCGGGGTCGGCCGGCAGGGTCTGCCCGGGCGACCAGCTGCCGTAGCTCGGGTTGGGGAGCACGTACCACTCCGTGCCCCAGCGAGCCCGGTTCTGCTCGACCAGCTCGTAACGATCAGCCACAGGCTCTGAACCCTTGACGTAGGTCACGAAGTCCGCCAGATCGTCGCCGAAATAGGCCACCACCGCGTTCTCGAGCTGCACCTGGATGCGCCGCCGCTCCTTAGCCCCCTGGCTGCGGGTCAGCGATTCGCCCAGCTCCCAGCGCTCGGCGGCAGCGGCGTCAGCCGGCTTGTCTTCGAGCAGCAGCCGCTCGGGGCCGGGTCGACTCACCCCCAGTTGCTCGAGCACCGAAGCGGTCGACTCCTGACCGCTGGAGGGTCGGTTGGAGAGGTAGAACACCTTCACCCCGCGCGCCTCGGCGTGGCGGATGAAGTCGAGGGCCCCGGGCACCGAGCGGCGGGCCCGAGCCTCGCAGCGCTGGTAGTCGAGCCAGGCGCTCCATGTGGCCGGCTTGAAGCTCTGCCCGCTCAAGTACAGGAAGGCCTGATAGCCGCCGTTGTCGATGACCGTCTCATCCAGGTCCATGATCACGGCCATGGGACGCTCGCGCCAGCAGGGACGGCCGTCCACCAGGACCTTCTCGCGCACCACCGGGCTCCCCCCGTTGAGGGCCAGGCGCTGGTCCAGGTCCAGGGCGGCGGTGCGGTAGGCCTGCAGGCAGAGGGCGCGGTATTCGGCCGAGTTCTGCATCCAGAGGCCGGCCAGTAGAGCGGCGCGGTTGGGGTTTTCCTGGGCTGCCAGGCCCAGCGTCAGGGTGAGGGCCAGAAGGGCGCCAACAACGGTGCGTTTCACGAGGCGCGGGTTCGGGCTTCGGGCATCCCGCTCCTCTCGTCGCCCCTGTCGCCGCTCAAGTCCGCCGCCCGCTCCCGTCGTTCGCCCCTGTCGCCGCTCAAGTCGGTCGACCGCCCCTGTCCTCGGCCGCTGAAGCTAGCGGCCCTGGACTTTCGGGCAGGGCACCTCGGTCGAAGTGCCTCGGACTTTGAGCAGGGCGTCACGGCCCCGGGCGGTCAGCCGCCAGACGGGCAGAAAGGGCGCTTCCTCGCCTTTGGCCGGGCACAGGCGCTGCAGGCTGCAGCTGCCGCAGCCGGTGCCGCAGGTGGGCGAGCTATCGTAGGCCTTGCCCACATAGCCGCGGGCGCCCAGTAGCGAGAGCAGACCCTCCACCGCCTGCTCGTCGGTCTTGAGCTCGCCAGAGAGCTCGGCGGTGGTGCGGGGTCGCTCGAGCAGGGCCAGCAGCTGGTCGGTCATGAGGGCCACACCAGGTAGGCCAACAAGCCCAGCACGTAGGCGACCAGAAGCTGGTAGAACACCGAGAAGGAGGCCCAGCGGCGCCCAAACTCCTGGCGGATGGCCACCACGGTGGCCACGCAGGGGGTGTAGAGCAACAAGAAGACCAGGTAGGCAATTGCTCCCGCCGGAGCGATGCTGGTGCCCAGCGCTCCGGCCAGCCCGTCGGGCGCCTCCGGGGCTGGCGGGGCCAGCTGGGGCAGCCCGAACATGGCCGGGATGGCGTTGAGGAAGGCCCAGCAGGCGGTCAGGAAGCTCTGGCCCAGCTGCTGCAAACCATCCATCAGGCCCAGGGCGGCCACTGGCTCGGAGCCCAGGTAGCTCACTCCCAGCGTGCCGATCACCACCTCCTTGGCGATGAAGCCCGGGATGAGGGCTCCCACCAGCCGCCAGTCGGTCACGCCCAGAGGGGTGAAGACCGGCACCAGAAGCTGAGAGAGCTGGGCGTAGAGACTGTTCTCGGGCTTGCCGCCGCCCACGTTGAGCAGCAGCCAGATCACCAGCACGGTGATGGTGATCGAGCCACCCGCCCCCTTGATGAAGGCGAAGGTGCGCATCCAGGCCTGGCGCAGGGTCAGGCCCAGGGTGGGCAGCCGGTAAGCGGGTAGCTCCATGGCCCCGCTGGAGTGGCCGGTCGGGGCGAGCTTGCCCAGGATGGCGGCGGTCGTCAGCCCGGCGGCCAGGCCCAGCAGGTAGAGCCCGAACACCACGGCCGTGGCCTGGGCCGGGAAGAAGACGGCGGCAAAGAGCACGAAAACAGCCAGACGGGCGCTGCAAGCGGTGAAAGGGATGGCCAGGGCCACTCGCAGGCGGTCGTTGAAATCTTCCATGGTGCGGGTGGCGTAGATGGCCGGAACGTTGCAGCCGAAGCCCAGCATCAGGGGGATGAAGCCTCGTCCGGGCAGGCCGGCCCAGTGCATCACCCGGTCGGCAATGAAGGCCGCTCGCGACAGAAAGCCGCTTGACTCGGCAAAGCTCATGGCCAGGTAGAGAAAGAACAGCACGGGGGCAAAGGCCATCACCGTGCCCACGCCACCGATCAAGCCATCGGCCAGGAACGACTGCACGACAGGGGGGAGGGCGCTGCCTGCCACCCAACCCGCCAGCACGCCCTGCACGGCCCCCACGAACTCGATCCAGGGGTCGGAGAAGAGGAAAGTGAAACGGAAAACCAGCAGCATGCCGGCCAGGAAGAGCGGCAGGCCCAGCCACGGGTGGAGCAGCCAGCGGTCGATCTTCTCGGTGAGCTGGGGTGGAGCTTGCTGTCGGTCCAGCACCCTCTGCGAGAGCTCGTGGGCGGTACGATAGCGCTGGCCGGCGATCTCCAGGAAGGGATCCACCCCTTCGGCTTCCAGCTTCTGGCGCAGGCTCTCGGAGCGCTCGGCCACGGGCAGCGGCAGCCTGACGGTCTCGCCCGAGAGGGCGGCCAGGGCCAGCCAGCGGCGCTCGGGAGCCCCCTCCAGGAGGGCGCCCAACTCTTCCACGGCAGCCTCGATGCAGGGCTGGTAGGCGACCAGGGGACAGGCAGCGGGGTTGTCGCGCAGGGCCTGCTCGCAAAGCTCGCCGATCCCCTCGCCCCGGGAGGCCACCAGGGGCACTACCGCCAGCCCGAGCTCCCGGGCCAGCAGGTCAGCGTCGATGGTCAGGCCCTTGGCGCGCGCTTCGTCCACCAGATTGAGGGCGACCACCACCGGTAGACCCATCTCAGCCAGTTCCAGGGTCAGGTAGAGGTTGCGCTCCAGGTTGCCTGCATCCACCACGTCAACCACCAGGTCGGGCTTGAGGGCCAGCAACTCGTCGCGAGCGATCTTCTCTTCAGGTGTGGTGGCGGCCAGGCTGTAGGAGCCGGGCAGGTCGACGATCTCGACCGACCGGCCGGAGAGCTTGCAATGGGCGCTCAGGCGGTCCACCGTGGTGCCGGGCCAGTTGCCCACCTCGAAACGCGAGCCGGAGACCGCGTTGATGAGCGTGGTCTTGCCGACGTTTGGATTCCCTACCGTGACCAGCAGCCGCTCGGCTCGAGCGGTCGCGAGGGCAGCCAAGGTCAGCTGAGCTCCAGGTGGATCTGCCCCGCTTCCTGAGCTCGCAGGGCGATGAAGCTATCGCCCAGAGCAATCTGAAAGGCTCCCCCCAGAGGCGCACGACGCACCAGCCGGATGGCCGCACCCGGGCGCAGGCCCAGGGCCACCAACCGGCGCATCAGGCCGGGTGGTCCGCCGAGGCGGGAAATCTGCGCGTTCTGGTCGGGCTCGAGATGGCAAACGGTGGTCATATCGTCTGGATAATAGTCGAACCTGCCCCCCTCGTCAAGGCTTGCCTAATAGATCGGAGAAGGGCAACCTGCGGGGCAGGAACCGGAGGATAGCGTCCGAAGGCGCCGCGACCGGCTTTGTCGCGTGGAGGGACATGACGAAGTCTGGTTTCATGCGAGGGAATTATGGAATTCGTCAGCGAGACGCCCGGCCAAACAGCCTCCAAACAGCTTCAGCAGCCCGCCGGCATCCTGGGAATCGGTCACGCCGCCCCGACCCGGGTGGTGACCAACGAGCAGATGGAGCAACTGGTGGAGACCTCGGCCGAGTGGATCGAGTCCCGCACCGGCATCCGCGAGCGCAGACTGGCCGATGAGAATGTGTGCTCCTCCGACCTGGGGTTGGAGGCGGCCCGCCAGGCCCTGTCCGACGCCCGGCTCAGGCCCGACGAGATCGACCTCATCATCGTGGCCACCCTGACCCCGGACATGCTCATGCCGGCCACGGCCTGCATCATCCAGGAGAAGCTGGGCGCCAGGAAGGCCGGGGCCTTCGACCTGGCGGTGGCCTGCTCGGGCTTCGTCTACGCCCTGGCGGTGGCCGATCAGTTCGTGCGCACCCGGGCCGTTCGCAACGTGCTGGTGGTGGGGGCGGATACCCTGTCGCGGGTGACCAACTTCCAGGACCGCTCGACCTGCGTGCTCTTCGGCGATGGCGCCGGAGCCGTGGTGATCGGGCCGGTGGAGGAAGGGAGCGGCATTCTCTCCTTCGAGCTTGGCTCGGATGGCAGCGGAGGCGACCTGTTGATTATTCCCGCCGGAGGGGGCAAGAAGCCTGGCTCCGTCTATGAGTTGACCCGCCCCGAGTGCTGCATCCAGATGGAGGGGAAGCCCGTCTATCGCTTTGCTGTCTCAGCCATCGGCGAGGCGGCCGTGAAAGCGCTGGAGAAGTCGGGCCTGACGGCCGACGAGGTGACCGTGTTCATCCCCCATCAAGCCAATCTGCGCATCATCGAGGGGGCGGCCAAGCGGCTGGGTGTGCCCATGGAGCGGGTCTTCGTGAACGTGGACCGCTATGGAAATACCTCCAACGCGTCCATCCCCATCGCCCTCTGGGAGGCGCGTCAGGAGGGTCGCCTCAAGAAGGGCGACGTGGTCGTCGTGGTGGGCTTCGGCGGAGGCCTGGCCTGGGCTGCCGCTGTGCTGCGCTGGTCTTAGAAGTTCAGCGGGCTGGCCAGGAGATCGGGGAACCAGCGCACGATCTTGTCATCCAGGCTGAGGCGACCCTGCTCCACCAGCATCATGAGCAGGGTCGACTGGAAGAACAGGGTGGCCCCTCCGATGCGATAGTGCATGCTGGTCGTGGCGGGCACGGTGGTCATCGAGTTGCCCAGCGCCATGGTCAGGATCTCGCGGTCGTCCACCCACATCCCGAACTGCACCGCCTGCGTGCCGACTTTGGTTGCCTCGGTTTCGACGATCGTGCGCAGTCTGGCCGGGTCGGTCCTGGGGGGTGAGCTGGCACCGACCGGCCATCAGGGAGCTGTCCGAGCAACCAAGAATCACCGTCATGGCAAGGATCAGGAAAGCACGAGCGTTCACCATGGGGACTACCTTTCCGAAGGTCAGGGCTTGAGAAATTCGATGTCGGTGGCCTTGAGCTGGGGCCCCTCGCTGTTGTAGCGCACGCGTAGAAGGCTTCCCACAGCCGGCTTTTGGACGCCTTCTCCCACCACAAAGGTCAGCCTCTTACTGCCCACCTGCAGGTGGAAGCGATCGGGTCCGACCGAGCTGACGACCCCCTCGGCCTGACCCCGATCAGCCGGCTGTTGTTGCGGCCCGTAGGCGGCTTCATAGCGCTGGGTGCGAACGGCTTTCTTGTGGATCAAGAAAAGGTGCAGGCACACGCAGCCGATGCAAATCAGCACGAAGCTCGTGACCAGTCGCCTGCGAATCTCTCTTTCAGGCATATGAAGGCCTTTCTCTGCCCTTGAAATGAATCCTGGCCAGGAAATCTTGCGGCGAAGACGAAACGGGCTGCGCCAATTAGGGAAAGGGGGCCATGTTTTATGGCTATGAAGTGTCACGAAGTCGATTTCCAGGTCATGGGTGATGATATGCAGATGGTTGAGATCGAGCTCGACCCCGGAGAGAGCGTGGTGGCCGAGGCCGGCGCCATGAACTACATGGAGGACGGCATCACTTTTGAGACCAAGATGGGCGATGGATCCAAGCCCGAGGGCGGATTCTGGAACAAGCTCAAGGACGCCGGTAAGCGCGTGCTGAGCGGCACCAGCGTCTTCATGACCCACTTCACCAACAGCGGGCAGGGCAAGAAGAAGGTCGCCTTCGCGGCCGCCTTCCCGGGCAAGGTGATCCCGGTCAACCTCAACGACGTCAGCGGAACCCTGCTGGTGCAGAAGTCCTCGTTCCTGTGCGCCGCTCTGGGCACGGGTTTGGACATCGCCTTCACCAAGAAGTTCGGAGCGGGCTTCTTTGGTGGCGAGGGCTTCATCTTGCAGAAGCTGACCGGCGACGGCATGATCTTTCTGCACGTCTGCGGGACCGTGGTTAAGCGCGAGCTGCAGCCCGGCGAGACCCTGCGCGTGGACACCGGCTGCCTGGTGGCCCTGTCCGACGGCGTGACCTACGACATCGAGCAGGCCGGCAACCTCAAATCCATGTTCTTCGGCGGCGAGGGACTGTTCCTGGCCACCGTCAAGGGCCCGGGCGTCGTGTGGCTGCAGAGCCTGCCCTTCTCTCGGCTGTGCGATCAGATCATCTCGCGCATCCCGCGCACCGGCGGCAACAGCGGTGGCTTCAGCTTCGGCAGCAGCGGCAGCTGATCGGCATCGTTTCGAGCGCAAGACACCGCCCTGGCCGCCAGGGCGGTGTTTTTGTCTCGCGATGGGTGGCAGCAAGTGCGCGCCAGAACCCCCGCTGGCGCCTAACCACCCCCACAGTGCCCCCCCCGCAGACGGACTTTCGGACCCTGGCGGCGAAGACGGCCCCGTGAGTTTCGAGCCTTTCGAAGACTTCCAGGCAGACGAGCAGACTCTGGCGGAGTTCGAGCGCCTCAAGCGCGAGGACCGGCTGGAGAACCTGTCCCGGCGCTACCTCCACTTCACCGAGCAGAACTTTCGCGCCACTCTGGAGTCGCTCGGCTTCGTGCCAAACATCGCCACCAACGGCTTCACCAACATCCTGGTTCAAGAGGAGAACCTGGTCTATACGGTCGGGCTCTTTTACTCCTACAGCTTTCCCGAGATCATGTTGCTGGGCCGGTCGCCGGCGGCCACGCCCAGGAGGATGCGCAACGTGCTGCAGGCGGTGGGGGAGCAGCTCACGGACGAGCATGCGGTCTCCCCCGAGGTCTGGCAGGACAATCCGCCGGCCTTCTTCCAGCAACGCGCCCGCCTTAATGAGCACCTGGTATTTCCAGGCCCTGGCCAGCGAAGGGCTCACGTGCGACACGCTGACCAACGCCAGTAATGAGTTCCTGGACCGCTATCCCTACGGCTACGGCTTCTACTTCTACGCCCACTTTCTCGACGATCATCGTTGCCCGATCCTGTGCTCGCAGGTGAGCTGAGCAAAGGTTTTCAGCCCCCCTTCAGTCGTCGGGGGTAAACTGGGCAGGATGCAGATTCAATCTCTCAGCGCGGCGCGCATCCTGCGATGGTTTGGACCTCAATCGGCCGGCTCGGGAGAGAGCCTCGACCGCGTCGTGCTGGGAGAAGACCGTTCCTTAAAGCTACCCCGTATCACGCTCCAGCCCTCGTCGCCCCCCGAGCCTCCTCCCTCCCCGGAGGGCGACGTTGCCCTGGCCTTCCTGAGCCAGCTCCGTCCCCAGCTCATCGCCGGAAGCGCCACCCTGGACAAGCCCATGCAAGGCGAGCTGGGGCGATTGGCTCACGGCCAGGCCCATCCGCTGGCCGCCCGGCTGGCCCGGGTTCTGCTCGACGACCACGCCCACTACGATTCCGCCCTGGAGAAGTGGACCGCCGAGGCGGGCGACCCGGTGGCCTACCTCGAGCTGCAGCACGATCGCCTGTCCGAGGAGCGGGCCCGGCCCGATGATGCCCGGCCCCTGCATCTGGAGGTCTGGGACCCGTTTCTCGACCACCTCCAGAGCCGCCCCATGACCCCCACGGCGCTGCGCACCATGGTGCACCTCTGGCAGGGGCTCGAGGAGCGCTCGGCTGGCGCTTTCGACGACGATTTCCGCAGCCAGGAGCCGGTCGAGCAGGACCGCCGCCTGGCCGCGCGCTGCCGCAACCTGGTGCAGGGCTGGCTGGAGAGCGGCCAGGCCGTTCTGGTGGGCGGCAGCCTGGACCAGGTGAGGCCGGGCGTGGCCGTGGAGGGCAATCGGATCGAGGTTCATCCCCGGCCCCTGGACCTGGCGCGCCTCGACCCCGACGATCCCGATCCCACCGCCCGACTCACGGCCGAGGGCCGCCTGGGCCGCGACGGCGGGGAGCTGGCCTCGGCCCTGGGCAAGCTGCTCGAGCAGCACCCCCACCTTCAGGAGGCCGGCTACGTCGGCCGCAATCTCGTACCCCTGCTCTTGTCCGATCAGGTTGGGTCGAGCTATGGAGCTCGCTCCGTGCTGACCGGGTTGTTCGAGCGCAAGAGAGAGCTGATGAGCCCGGTGCTGCAGTTTGTGGTCGAGGAGCACAGGGAGATCTACCTGAGCGAGCCGCTCGAGAAGACCATCGAGGCGGCCGCTGAGCTCGGTTGGCGGCCAGACACCCCCGAGCAGGTGGACTGGGTGGCCGGCAAGCTCTTCCAGTCGCGTGGCGGCATGGGCGGCGAGCACCTGATGCGGAGCAGCTCGGAGCTCGACCTGGCGATCCGGCTCCTCAAAGACTGCCCGATGCTCCCCAGCAGCGTGCCCCGGGCGGCGCTGGACCACCTGCTCGGGGTCAGCTCGCAAGACCAGGTGCTCGACCTCTGGAACCACCAGGTGGATCCCTGGCTGGTGGGCGACCGGGCCGGGGCCCTGCTCGACCAGGTGGAGGCTGCCAACCGCGAGGCCGGCAGCCTGGAGGCTTTGAGCGCCCGAAACCAGGCCACGCTGGCTCTGCTGCACCAGGATCCGAAGAACCACGTTCGGCTCGATGCTTTGCTCCAGGGAGATCTGGAGCGCCAGCCCGAGCACCGGGCCACCCGCCGGCTGGTGGATGCGGCCCGCCTGCGCGCCCTCGAGAGCGGTCCCGAGCGTCTGGCAAAGCTCGAAGGGAACGAGCGCAGCCAGGAGCTCGGCCGGCTGCTTCGGCTCAACCTGCTCTTGAGCGAGGAGGTGCCCGACCCGCCCTGGGGAGACCGGATGGAGGAGTACGAGAGCCAGCTGCCCTCGGAGCGCTCGGCGCCCCTGCTGGCGGTGCTCGAGCCGGGCGAGCGCGCGGCCCTGGTCGAGCCCGCCCTGGCACGCTTCGAGGCCGGCTACGGCTCGCTCGACGAGCTCGGCCCCGAGGCCAGGGGTGCCCTCAGCCTGCTGGCCAACCTCTGGTCGGAGCAGCCGCAGCTCAAGAGCAGGCTGTTCTCATTGCTCCTCCCTGAGCTTGCGAGCGGCAACGCCCAGATCCCCTCCGAGCTGGAGAGGCTCGTGGACGAGCACGTCACCGAGCACGCCGCCCGCGCCCTGGAAGGCTTCGTTGGCCAGGATCTTCCCGAGCGTCTCCAGAGCTATGAGACCAGCCTTCAGCTGAGCCAGGCCGTGTCCAGCCATCAAGAGCGGCGAAAGCTGGAGCAGTCGCTCCGGGACGGCTTCTGCGCCCAGGCGAAGAAGCACCCGGTGCTCTCCCGGCTGGAGGACCCGGACGACCTGACAGTGCTGCGCGAGCTGGTGGCCGATCCCGATGGCTGGGCCCGCGGGGGTGAGCGCTACCTGGAGCTTTCCGGCCTGATGAAGGAGGACGCCATGCAAGTTTATCTGCAGGCCCGTGAGCTGCGCAGCCAGGGGATGCCCTGGGAGTCGGCTCGCGAGCTGGCCCTGCGCCGGCACCTCAAGCTGCCCGACGGCTCCCCCGGTGGCAGGGTGGAGCTCTCTTCTCAGCGCGTCACCGTGGGAGGCGTGGTGGTGCGGGAGCGGCGCCGGTCATGAACATTGCCAGCCGGCTGTGGGATTTCGTCACGGGCGCGAGCCAGCGTCCGCCGATCCATCATCCCCCTGCTTCGGGACCGACCGATTCGGTCCAGCTGACCTTCGCCGACCCGGCCGTGGAGTCGCTCTGCCGGGCTCTGACCCGCAAGGTGGACGACCATCTGGCCGCTCGCCTGGAGAGTCGGGCGGCCGCCATGCAGGTGGCTCAGAGCCAGAGCGGGCTGGCCGGCATCGCCCTGGAGCTGTGCCGCGAGGCTCGTCACGATGACGATCGCGCCACCCTGGGCGAGACCGCCCTGAGCTACCTCAGCAAGCAAGGCGAGAGCGGCCCCTGGGCCACCGGCTTGAGCCTGGCCGCCACCAGCAGCTACGCTCGGGTGCGCTGGACGGCCTGCGAGCAGACGCTGGCCGCTCCCACTCTCCCTCTGGCCGGGCTGGGGTTGAGCATCGCCGGGGCGCTGCCCCTGGCGAACTGGAGCGAGGAGCGCACCGAGGTCGCCCGCAAAACCCTCGAGCTGCTCAAGAGCGATCCCGCCGCCGGTGCCAACGCCCGCCTGGCCCTGGCCGCGGCCGGAACCTCGAGCTACCCGCTTCCTCAGCAACTGATCATGGAGACCTTCCTGGCCGATCCGACCGGAGATCCGGTGGCTCTGTCGCTGCGGGCGCTGGATCAGATCCCCCTCTCCAACTACGGCGAGGAGCGCGCCCTGGCGGGGGAGGAGCTGGCCCGTCGCCTGCAGGCCGACCGACCCGCCCTGCAACTTGGCCTGGCCGCCGCCGGCACCAGCGATTACGCTTTGCCCCGCCGCATCCTGGTGGAGGCGGCCCTGGAGAATGCCCAGATCGAGAAGCCCCGCGAGCTGGCCGGCCTGGCCCTGGCCATGGTGCGGGCCGTGCCGGCCCAGAACTACCGCGAGGAGGCCGCCGCCGCCGGACAGAGCCTGCTCAAGTCGCTCAAAGCCTACCCCGAGACCCGCGAGCTGAGCGAGCTGGGGCTGACCATGCTCAAGACCGTCAGCTACCCGTTGCCCCAACGCCTGGTCGCCGACAAAGTCCTGGAGACCGCAGCCCGGGGCGGCACCCCCGCCGAGGCCGCCCGCCTGGCGCTCGAAGCCATCCCGGCCCAGAACTATGACGAGGAGGCCGCCGCCCTGGCCGCTCTCAAGCTGCTGCGCTCTGATCGTGTGGCCGACATGGCCGTGCGAGCCATGGAGACCTCCTGCTACCCCGTCCCCCAGCGCGCCATCGCCCGCGTGGCCCTGGAGGCGATGAGCCACCCCGAGCCTCAACCCCTGGCCGGGGTGGCTCTGCGCATGCTTGAGGCCATCCCCACTCGGACCTACGCCGTGGAGGGCGCCGCGGCCGGCAAGGCCATGGCCCGCGTGCTGGCCGGCCGCTACAGCGGCGCTCGCGATCAGCTCGACCGCGCCATGCAGTCGGGCGACTCCCCTCGCGAGCAGGTCAACGCCCTGCGCCAGGCCTTCGCCTCCATCCTGGGAGACGACGACGACGCCGCCCACGTCCGCAAGCTGGCCGAAGCCGTCACCGGCCAAGCCGAGTCCGTCGCCATCGTGCACAAGGAAGACGCCATCATCGTGGGCGGCGTGCGGGTCAAAGTGCGCGCCAGCGACGCCAACGCCCCCCGGGGCTAGGGTCCTGATCCAGGCAATTGCCCGGCGCATGCGCCGGGCCTCTCTGAGTTGCAGGTGAAAGGGCCTGCTCATGCCCTCATGATGAGGCAGGGTTGTTACCCCGATGCGGCCGATTCCTTGCCAGGGTCTTGCCGCAAGCTTGCCACTCATGAACGCCCAGCGCATCCAGCGCCTGGGCGGGGGGTTGGGCGGGTGGAACGGCCCCGCCTGGGCGTCGCGCAGGAATCGCTCGAAGGGCAGGCCCCGATCCATGGCCGCTCCTCCCACCATGCGAGCGGCCAGCTGGGCGGCCAGCTGGGCGGCCTCGGTGGCGCGCACCTTGGCCCCACCTGGGGACCCAGGGACGAATCGCGTGACAGCGTCCAGGCCCGGGCCACGGTGTAGAAAGCAGTAGGAAGTCGATCCCCCCGTCAAAATGTGCCAGAAGGGAGGGGGGGCAAGGGCTTGATCTGCCTTGAGAGAGGAAGTTGCCGCGAAGAATCG